>JACCDY010446137.1_pt1 | contig 33491 bp, 38 predicted proteins | sample 7446391 | NCBI WGS metagenome assembly JACCDY01 (sample SAMN15323451, study PRJNA562643) | freshwater metagenome | isolation source: river surface water | place: USA:Blue River Watershed | collected 2017-08-18 | reverse complement strand
CCTAACTTTAATATTACTAGACCTGGATTGTTTTGTAGCAAATTTAAAAACACATTTCTGTCAGCAATCTCTGATATAATTGTCTTTTGGGCCATTATCACTAAATAATATATTATAGCAATTTTTAATATATTATTTTACGAATTATTATATTTATTTTTATTTTTTTTACTTTTATCTATTACTACCTCCTTTGTAATATTTTTAATAATTTTTTTATAACTTGCCATCTGCTCTTCTTCTGTTCTACCTGATGTAGAATTTAATAAAATTTGGTTTAACATATCATTTGATTTTGAATCATGATATCTACAATTTGGATGTTCTTGTCTCCATTTATTTACATTATTAAAATTCTTTCTACCAACTGCTTTTACAAATTCTAACATTAGTTTTTTCTCATCTGTCTCTTTTTCCCATTCTCCATCTGGATTTTTTACAAAGAGTGCCTCTCTCTTTAAATCAGTGCAATGAAATGGTCTTAACTCCTCTTCTAAGTCTTTAAGACCTCTCATAATAATACGTGTAATACCTTCAACATATCCTAGACGAGCAGTTGCTTCTAGCTCCTCAACAGTTGGCTGTAAATAATCTAAAAATTCGTCAATTGTCATTGCATTCTTACATGTTTCATTTAAATACATTTGAATATTAAACTGGTTATTTTGTGTATTTACATTACCATTTACAATATTGTTAGTTGAACCTATACTATTATTTTTAAATAATTCAATCATTGACTTATTTTGCTCTATCATTTGATTACTTTGATTTAAAATTAGTTCTTTAAATTCATTATTTTGTTTTAATAATTCAAATACTAATTTAGCATCTGATATTGTTATATCTTCTTTTTCTAATAGATCAATCATGTTTGTATTATTATTATTATTATTATTTGTTAAACAAAGTTCTTGACTGATTGTTTTACAATGTTGATTATGCTTCCATAATCCTGAAGCAGTTTTATATGTTTTGTTACATATTTTGCAGTAAAAGCCTTTACACTCGGGATTTTCAAGATAATTCTTTTCCAGATTTTTTCCATTTATATTATTTTTATGTTTATGTGTTAATAAATGTTTATTAAAATCATTTTTATGATGTGTTTTAAGGTTACAATAGCTACAATAGTATTCATTGGGATTTTTTGGGATAGCAGGGATTTCCATTATTCCTTAATATGTCCAAAGAAAATAAAATGTCCAAAAATAACTAAATTTTTTTACATTTTTTTAAAAAAAGTATCGTAACAAATATTTTAACAAATTTTTGAATTTAGAGCATTATGCTCACAACCCATTTTTTCAAATATTTTTTTGAAACTTTTTTAAGATTTTCAAAAATGGACAAAAATAAATGTCCAATTTTGAAATTTTAAAATACTTTTTGGAAAAAATTATACAACTTTTTTATAAAGTTATAAAAAAATATTTATGAATTAATATTATTATTTTTTAATAATTCAATTACCTTGTTAGTATGGTTTAATAATAATTTCTTTAATTCATTATTTTGCTTTAATAATTCTAATACTATTTTTGTTTCTTCATTTTCTTCTACTGATTGTTTATTACAATTAACTTTATGACGTGATAAACCAGATGCATGACTATAAATTTTACCACAATTGCAAATAAAACTATTTTTTATATTATTTTGTAATTCTATTTCTGATTTATTTAAATTATTAATATGTTTTTGTGTAGAACAATGAATATTAAAGTTACTTTGTTTTAAACAACTAAATTTACATTTTTCACAAAAATATTTATCTTCTTTTTCAGACATTTTTATTTGTATTATAAAAAAAATATTTAAATACTTTTTTATAATAATAATAAGTTTATTAATTATTTTTAGAAGCCATTTTTTCTCTCCAATATCTAGAATAATGTTTTTCTTCTGAATCTAAAATATGCATCTTTGTTTGTATAATTTTGTCTGGTTCTTGTGAATAATAAATATTATCTAATCTATAGCCTTTTAAAGGCGGAATGCGTTTTAACTTTTCAATACATAAAGCACATGGCTTACTAGTTTGTAAAACATTAGTTTTCGTAACTCTGATTACAAGTATATTAATTGGTATAGGATTCTTTTTGTTTGGATTAGACTTTAACTTATAAAGCGCATCGGCTTCCGCATGGACACCTGCTTTGTCATCAGTTCCCATGCTATTAAAACCATAACTTAAAATATTACATCTCTTAATGTTAGCGATCTTTCCCTTTAAAGATACATGCAACATGATTAAAGTGGCCACACATGCAAGAATTTACAGAGACCTTGCCAGTCTCATAGTCAGCAACATTTGCTCCAGTAGGCAAACAAAATCGACGAACATACATATCATTCAAAAGGTAGTCCATTTTTATATGTAGTAAAAGTAGTAGATATTATTATATGTTTAATAAGCTTTAAATATATTTTATAATTAATTTGTTAATTATAAAATATATTTCAATTTTTTATTTGTTCATTTGCTTTCTTTAAGTTATCTTCTCTCTCTTTCTTTCTAACTTCTTTTGCTTCGTTTAGTTTACTTTCATTCTTTACAATATCTTCTTCTGAATAAGCAAAGGTTTTTTCTCTTGAAAACTTTGATTTTTGAAATTTGTCTCCTTTTCCCATTATAAAAAAATATATTATTAATTATATTAATTATATTAATTTTTTGTCTTTAAGTTGTTTTTATAAGAAATCAAAATCAAACCCTTGTTTTGCTCTTTTATTAATATTAGAATTATTATTAATACTATTATATAAATCATTAATTATAGCATCTTTATTTATAGTGAGTATTTCACAATCATGTTCTCTTGTAATTTTATAGTATTTTTTGTTAGTAAATCTATCATCAATATTTACAATATGTAATGGTCCTTTATACTGAATAAATGGTGATTCCTTAATTGCCTTTTCAACTACCTCTATAAATTTAGGATTGTATCTATAAAATTTATACTGATTTTTTTTATAGCGTATATAAATATAATCTGGGTCTTCATTCATTGTCTTCATAGATATATATAAATTTTTTTCCAATATAATACCAAACTCTAAAACCATATTAAGAACACGTTCAAAGTCATCTTTAAAGTCATCTTTAAAAAGTATAGAATAAATAACTGCTTTCATTTTTATAACGTAGTATAATATAGTATAGTATTAATTTGTTTTTATATTTATTAAATAAATATAAATAAATATAAATCAATTTTTTTTATTTTTTTAAAGTGGACAAATTATTAGTAATATATTCTTCTAACTCACCAATATCAATATGTTCCATTTCAACATGTGATTCCCAAAAATATTTACAATAAGCCCAAATAAAATTATAATCTGATTTATACCAATGTGGTTTATCTTCTAATAATTTTGTATAAAATGCTTTTGGTAATAAATCAAGACTAGTTCTAGGTAAAACATAGCAAAGTTGTACTAATTGTGATACAGGTTTCATTACTGCATCAGGTTTAATAAATGAAGTATCAAATACAGGAATATGTTTAATTAAGTCGGAAAGTAAAGGAGGATAGTTATAATTGTAGGTCCAACGCCAATCAGGACAACCACTAGTATAATATTTCATAGTCCACTCTAGGCCTTCTAAATAATTAACCGATACTTGTTTAATTCTATCTACTTTGTTAGCACTTTTCATTTTAAATAATGAAGAATAATATCTATTTTGCCATCCAGGTTTATAAGGATTAATAAATTGTTCAATATCACGATCATTGCTAGGTAGAGAGTCAAATGCTTTCCATTTATCATCAGGTGTTTCCATTATAGGATTTTTATTTTCTCTTCTATAACGTAATTTAGATTCTGTGATAATATATTCTTCTTCTAGACCAGCTAAAAATGTTACAAGTTTTCTTACATTTGCCCAAATAATTGTCTTTCCATCTGTTATATATTCATTGGATTTAATAGTAGCTTTATAAGCATTCATCATCTTATCAACCCCACCAGTACGAATATTAATAGCAGGAAAGTGTGGTAAGAAATCATTGCCTAAAAAGAAGCATAAAAAGATGTAATCATAAATTTTATTTTGTTTAATTACAGGATTAGTAGGTGCATCTTCGTTTGAAATATGTTTAACAATTGTTTCGCTAAGATTAGGAATGTCTAAAATATAATTTTCATTAGGTTCTAAATTAGAGTCAATTGATTTAATAAATTCAGGGGTTTCACGAAATAAATAGATTTGAGGACAAACAGGTAGATGATTAATTGAAAGCATAATAAGATCAGCATCTAGGCCATAAATAACAGTAGTTTCTTTACTGTGTTTAGTAGGGTTATCACGAATATATGAAAAGATTTTATGTTCACCTTCACCAGCAATATCACTTCCAGAAAATAGAATACTATATGTGCCGGTCAATAAAGAATGCTCCCTAGATGCGTCAAGGAGTTTTTCATTGAGTTCTTTCATAAAAGAAGTACCAGGTGTAATAGCCGTAGTAGACCAGGGACTAGGTTTGTTGTCATTGTAAATTTGTTTACGCATATTATCAATATACCATGATTTATATCGACGACCACGTTGTTGTTCTAATTTAGCAACAGGCGCAACACCATCAAATGCAATAATAACTTGTTTTTGAGGTTGTACAATACTAATATATTCTTTAATTTTTAAGATAGTTTGTTTAATAATAGTTGTAGCAATGCTTTCAGTTAATGTTTCAAATTTAATTCTATTGTAAGCATCATATACAATAGAATTACAATCTAAATATAAGTTGTCTACAACAATTTTTTTATTATTATTATTATATTGCTTGATAATTGTAGGATGGTTTTTTATTAGCCAAGAGAAATATCCACTTACACCCATTTGTTATAAATATTATTTGAATAGTTATTATATAATATCTACTTATATCTTTAAATAGTTTTTATAAATAATAAAATCTAACAAATTTAAAAATAAATAATTAAAAGATATTAAATATAACAATATATATTAAATATATTTTAAATAATAAATAATGTTATCGAGTCCAACTAACAAACAATCTAATAATGGTAATAGTCCAGACATAGCCACATTAGTAGCCAATAAGCAAAACTATTTTCAAGATGTAATTCAAAGAACTATTTTATCAGTCCAAACTAACAAAACATTGGGAATTATTAATGTAGGCGAAGTATCAACTTGTTTATCTGCTTTGTTAGAATTAACTAATAAATTAAATACAAACAATTTTTTAAATATTGATAGTTGTGTTGTAACTTTACAATCAGTTAATAATGATCTATCTACACTTTTTAAGCAATATGGTACTGGTTCATTAGAAGATTTTTTATCTATTTGCTTTGGTTCTAATTATATGTCATTACTAAGTTTGTCAGAATATGAAAAAAGTCGGTTTGAAATTCTTAAAAGCACTTTTCATCCAACTGGATATAAGGTCTTAAATAATAGTATTGATGAAGAGAAAGATGATAAAGAGAAAAAAGACAAAGAGAAAAACAAGGTAAAATTAGATGAAAAGTCATTAAACTTTGATTGTTGTGATTTATTAAATATAAAACAGTTTCATTATAAAGTTTATGGTGTTCAATTAATTGTACATAATCAAGTAGCTAAGAAGAGTTTGTTAGTTACTGGTATTATTGATGACATTTCTTTAGACTTTTTAAATAATAAATTTGTTATAAATAAGTTAAGAATGTTGAAAGATTTAGTACCTTCAACTAGTGATAGTACTTTTAAATTAACAATGTTTGAAAGATATATATCATCTTTAACCTTAAAAGATATTTTAATTAACTCGGAATATGATTTATACGGTAAATATGCTGGATATGTTAGTAATTTAAATTTAATTAAGTCTAAGTCATTAACACAGGTTGTAAAAGATTTTATTACTAGCGATTTATTTACTAAAAGGTTAACAATTATTCAACTTTTGTTAGATTCAGAGAAATATGATAATCAATATTTAGCATATTTATTATTTGATTTGCTTTCGAATGATTCTAATAATAATATTGATACTGTAGAACAAAATTTGTTGTTAGATTCTTTGCCTTGGACAGTTAAAAATTGCTTTAAAGATGCTATGAAAAAGACAATTCAATATACTAATGAACTATCTAATTTTGATATTAATAAAATTCCAATTGAACAACAAATTTGTTTAATGAAAGCACCAGATCAAGTTAAAGAAAAGGCAATGCAAAAGCTAAAAGAGGTGAAAGCTAAGTCAGAAGATTCTGGTTCTAAGGCAAGACAATATTTAGATGGTTTATTAAAAATACCTTTTGGTGTCTATAAAAAGGAACCAATTCTAACATTAATGGATAAAATAAAGCAAAAGTTTAATCAACATCTAACAAGTAATAATGTTAGTTTAACTAATAATAAAACAAGTTTAGAGATTTTAAATTACATTAAAAATTATAAAAAGGCTCCAATTAATATAGATGAATATTTATTAGATAAAGATAAAAATGAATTAATTGCTATTGCAACAAAGATTAATTTAGTTAATAATAATAGTAAAATTAAGACTAGTGGAAAGAAAAAAGATTTAATTAAAGCGGAAATTAAAGAGTTTTTACAATCAGCTAATCAAGAAGTTGTTAGTCAAGTTGTTAGCATTACTGCTAATAAGAAAAAAGGCAATAATTTATTAGATGAAATCGAGGAAGACTTTAATACAATTAAAACTTATATTAATAGTGTTAAAGATACATTAGATAAGTCAGTATATTGTCATCAAAATGCTAAAAAACAAATTGAACGCATTATTGGTCAGTGGATTACTGGTGAAAACAAGGCAAATAGTATAATTGGATTTGAAGGTCCAATGGGTCTTGGTAAGACGACATTAGCTAAGGGATTGGCTAATTGTTTAATAGATGAAAATGGACAGTCTCGACCTTTTGCGTTAATTGCTATTGGTGGTGATACTAATTCTAGCACACTTGTAGGACATTCCTACACTTATGTAGGAAGCACATGGGGGCAAATTGTCCAAATTTTAATGGATAAAAAATGTATGAATCCAATTATTTTAATAGATGAAGTTGATAAGATTTCTAAAACAGAACATGGAAAAGAAATTATTGGTGTATTAACACATTTGTTAGATACAACCCAAAATGAAACATTTCAAGATAAATATTTTTCTGGAATAGAATTAGATTTATCTAAAGCATTATTTATTTTGTCATATAATGATGTTAGCGCATTAGACAGAGTAATGTTAGATAGAATTACTCGAATTAAATTTGATGCTTTGTCTGTAAAAGATAAAGTAGTTGTTGCTAATAAACATTTGTTACCTGAAATTTATAAAAGTATTGGCTTAATTGAAACTATTGAAATACCTGATGAAGTAATTAAGTATATTATTGAAGAATATACTGCTGAGGCTGGTGTTAGAAAATTAAAAGAAGTATTAACTGAACTATGTCGTGAAGTAAATTTAGAAATATTAAAGGACCTTACTACTACACTTAGTAGTAATAAAATTATTATTACTATTGACGATATTAAAAATAAATATTTTAAAGACAAATTCGAGCCTATTATTAAAAAAGTATTTACAACAAAAGAAATTGGGTTTACAAATGGACTTTTTTTTACACAAAATGGCCTTGGTGGAACTATGCCAATTCACGCAAAATTCTTTCCTAGTAACAAATTTTTAGATTTAAAGTTAACTGGATTACAGCAAGAAGTCATGCGAGAGTCAATGAATGTTGCGTTAACTGTTGCTTGGAACTTAACTAATTCTGAAAAACAAAAAGAAGTTAGAGAAAAATATGGTCAGGAAAATAATTACAACTCAATTAATATTCACACTGGCGAAGGTGCTACACCTAAAGACGGTCCAAGTGCGGGATGTGCCATTACTTGTTCGCTATATAGTTTACTAAATAATATTCCAATTAAACCAGAATTTGGTATTACAGGTGAAATACAAATGTCAGGTCATGTTACCGCAATTGGAGGTCTTTCTGGTAAAATACTAGGCTCTATTAAAGCAGGTGTTAAGAATTTTATTTATCCAAAGGAAAACTATAAAGATTTTGATAAGTTTTTTGATAAATATAAAAATGACCCTATTCTAACAAATATTAAGTTTTACCCAGTAGATCATGTAAATGAAGCATTAGAATTGTTGTTAGATAAGTAATGTTATAAAATATGTATAAAATAATATTATAAATTAATATAAAGACAATTTATTATTATTATAAATATTATGGAAATAAATATAAAAAATAAAATTATAAACAAAAATAATTTAAAACTAAAAGAATTATGTGAAAACTATAATTTGATTATAGAAAATGATATTAATGATAATATAAATAGAGAAACAAAAATTATTGGAAAATGTAAAAATATAAATTGTTTAGGTAAATTTACCAAATCTCTTTGTGCATTAAATAAAAATAAAATATTTTTATGTAATTTATGTATGTATAAAGAGCAAACAATCAAGCTTAAAAATACTAATTTAGAAAGATATGGTGTTGAAAATCCATTAAAATTAGAAGAATATAAAAATAAATCAAAACAAACAAATTTAAAAAAGTATGGTTGTGAATATTCAAGTCAATCCCAACAAGTTAAAGATAAAAAAGAACAAGTATTTATGGAAAAATATGGTGTAAAATCTGGTTTACTGCTTGAATCTGTAAAATCAAAATTAATAGAAAAAAATATAAAGGAATATGGTGTTTCTAATTTATTTGAATCAAAAGAAATACAAGAAAAAATAAAACAAACTAATAAAGAAAAGTATGGTTTTGAAAATCCATCACAATCTCCTGATATAGCAGAAAAAAAAGTAAAAACTGCTTTTAGAAAAAAAGACTATATAATGCCATCAGGAAATATTATTAGTTGTCAAGGATATGAACCATTTGCATTAGATGAGTTATTAGAAAAAGAATTAGTTAAAGAAGAAGATATAGTAACTGGGTGTAAAAATGTTCCTGAAATTTGGTATAATGATGATGCTGGAAAAAAACATAGGCATTTTGTAGATATTTTTATACCTAGTCAAAATAGATGTATTGAAGTTAAGTCAACATGGACTGCTAAAAAGAAACAAGATAACATATATTTAAAACAAAATGCTGCTAAAGAATTAGGTTATAATTATGAAATTTGGATTTATAATGGTAAGGGTGAAAAAGTTGAAAACATTATATAAGTTAAATAATATTAATAAATATAAAATAAATAAATAAAATAAAATATAAAGACAATTAGTTATAATTAGTTATTAAATAAGTAATTATAAAAATGAAAACTTGTTATAAATGTGATAGACAAATTACTACAGGAAAAAGAATTTCAATGGAGGGTATAAAATATGAATGTGTTACCGAACAAGATATTAAAATATGTCAACAAATAACAGGAGAAACTGAAAAAAAAGCATTTGATGCTGAACAAAAAAGACTATCTTTAATAGAAGGTATTAATAAATGTAAACAATGTAATTTATATTTTGAAAAATATCTTGAAGTAGAAGTATTATCTTCTAAATATAAATCTATATATCAATGTCCTTTTTGTTATAGTAAAAAATATAATTAGATAAATACTTTTGTATCCATATTCATTATTTTGCCAGATGATAATTGTGGTATTTGATCGTATCCACTATCTTTAAGAACTTGTCTTATATTTAAAAGCAAATTACGCCAAGTAATATTTTTATCTGTTACTACATCTGTTAGACACGCACATAAAGCTCCTCTAACCTTTGATTCTACCCAGGCCTCTGAACTAGTTTGATTATCATTACTACTACATAAACAAATTACATTGCCTTTAGAATCAAGGTTTTTATCATATTCAGTATATTTATCAAAGTTTAAGCTATCATTATACATATACTTTAAATCAAGAATAGAACCACTAAAGCAGCTATCAAAAATTCCTAATAATGTAACACCTTCTTTTAGTTCTTGTTGAATTATTGCTTTTAATTCATCATCAGTTACTACATTCATATCAAGTGATACAATTGCTTCATCTCGTCCATCAAGTTCGTCACCAGATCTGTCTAAAATATATGACCCATGGCCACTATAAAAAAAGCATAATAGGTCTCCTGATTTAGATGAACGCAGTAAAGTTTGAAATGCGTTTAAAATTGATGATTTAGTAGGTTTTACTAAAGTTTTGTCAGTTAATTTAACAAAGTTTGTAAAACCAGTTTTTTTAAGCATTTTTTCCATTGATTCGACATCATTAATACATCCACTTAATTCATTACTTGTTCCAATATAATTAATGCCTATTAATAATGCTTTTTTGTTAGAATATGTGTAACTACTGTTAACAACCATTTTATTAATATTAGCAATAGCATTAGCCAAGTTAGAACGTAATTGAACAACTTGATTATTATTACTAATAATAAGCGAATTTATTAATTGTCTCTTTCTAGATACTGGTAAATATTTATTATTAGAAATTTGTTTATAAGTATTAATAAAATTGTTAATAATAATATTGTAATTGTTAGTAAATGCTCTGTTGAGTTCAACAATACGATTAGTTTTATAAGTTTGAATATCAGTGTTAACAGACATATTATATAATATATTATTATAATTTAATAATATATAATAATATTAATGGCAACTATAAATAACACAAATAATACAAATAATAGTAGAACAGATTTCTTTGGTTCAGGATTAAATACATTAAAAAACAAATTTAGTAGTAAAATAGATAGAAGTGGAATAAATGTAGATTTAGCATCAGCATTATTTGCATTTTCACCAATTATTGTACCTGCTAGTATTCTTTTATTTTCTGCCTATTCAATGGCAATGGGTAAAGGTTTACTATATTTATTCTTTTTAATTGTATTTAGTGGATTTAGAGTGCTTTTATATTGGCTTTTACAAGATAGTAAAGATGTAGTTCCTAATTTACCAGCTATTTGTTCTGCTGGTTCTTTTTTACCTTATGATAAAGCAACATATAGTATTTATATTCTAACATTTTCAATGGCTTACATGTTGATGCCTATGTTGATGGCCGACAATGTAAATTATTTAATTATTTTATTTTTTTCAGTTTACATTGCCTATGTACTTCTTTTTAATACATTAAAATCTTGTTATACATCATTAGTAGACACATTAGTTAATTTAGTAGGTGGTTATGGTCTTGGTTCATTAATTGCATTTTTAATCTATATCTCACCTATGAAGAACTTTTTATTTATTAATGAATTAGCAAGTACTCGCGAGATTTGTAGCCAACCTAAGCAGCAAACATTTCGTTGCTCAATTTTTAAGTCAGGGCAATTGGTGTCATCTTCAATTGTAAATTAATAAAATCAATATTCTCAGTCACAATTAAAATTTTTGTAAAATGGTAGATATTTAGGCGCTTTATGGAGAAAACTTCGTATAATTAATCATAACCCAGTTCTTCACATTTTGTAACGTACGACGTCTATGAAAGGCATCGGCCATTAAACGCATATTGCCATTAGTATTATATACTTTACTAAATTCATTAAATGCTATTATTAAATTATTATTTTGATATCTATTTAGATCATCATAATTATAAAATGGCTTAGCTTTGCGTTTATTAACTACATTATGAAAAACATACAAAACATTAATTAAGTCTTGCTTGGTCTTTAATGTAGAAATATTAACATTGCTAATAAATTTTTTAGCGTGTTCAGAACAATCAGGACAAGGCAAATTAGAGCAAATATCGCGAATAACACTAAATATTTGTGGGCCTAAAGAAGGATACTCTTCTTCTTTTATTTTTGCGGCCAAGGTATGAAAAAAATTCCATGTAGCAGGACCCCAGTAACTCGGCGACATAATTGATATATTATTTTTATAATATATTTTTTTTACTTTGACACAATGACCTTTAAATACTTTATTAAAACTACTTAAAGACAAATTTACTTTATTAAAACTACTTAAAGACAAATTTATTTTATTAAAACTACTTAAAGACAAATATATTTATTAATATATTTTATATATTAATATGTCAATTGATTTTTATAAAGAACTTTATGCTTCACTAGATGTCAGTGATGACGATAATGAAGATAATATATGTTTAATATCAGGCTCATCACTATTAGAAGACCATGTTAAACTTGAATGTGGACATAAATTTAACTATATTCCTTTATTAACTGAAATTGATAATCAAAAAAATGTTCTTAAAACATATAAAGTATATAAGTATTGTGAAAAATCTAAAAAACAAATTGGACTAGGTAACTATATTAGTTGTCCTTACTGTAGAAATTGTCAAAAAACATTATTACCTGAAAAAAATCGCAAAGAATGTAAGCAGATTTATGGAACTAATACATTAAATCTTGCCTACATGACAGAATATGATATACAAAATCTAATTGATTACCAATTTAAATTATCATATTCTACTAAAAAACAATGTTCAGCTACTTGTAAAAAAACTATATTTAATGATGATGATGTAAAATCTTTTGTTATAGAACCATGTAAGAATAATTATATTTATGATAAACCTATAGATGGTAATTATTATTGTAGAACACATGCTATAAAAACTTTAAGACAATTAATTAAAAATGCTATCAAAATAAATCAAGCTGAAGATATGGTTTTATGCCAATATATTTTAAAATCTGGCGCTAATAAAGGCAAACCATGTAATTGTAAAGTATTTCAAGATACTAATGTATGTAAACGGCATATTCTGAAGGATAAGGATAATAATATTGATAGTAATAATTAAAAAACAAACTTTTAAAAAAACAAATATAGAAATAATTTAATAATTTATTATATTATAAAAAAATATTAATGGATACTAAAGAAGAAAATAAAGAACAATCTACAGCCACTCCTATACCTAGCACTAAAGAAGAGTTAATCAATAATATTAAAGAATGGATTAAAATTGATAATGATATTGCCAAGTTAAAAGCAGAAATTAAGGATAGAACTAACAAAAAGAAGATGTTAACAACTAATTTAGTAACAGTAATGAAAACTAATTCAATTGATTGTTTTGACATTAATGACGGTGCATTAGTATATAAACAAACAAAATCTAAAAAGTCTATTACTGGCAAAACATTATTGGCTGCTTTACAAAATTATTATAAAGATCAACCTAATTTAGCTGAAGATCTAACAAAACATGTTTTAGATAGTCGAGAAGAAGTTGTAAAAGAAATAATTAAACGTAAAATAAATAAATAAACTATTTTATAAACATTTAAAATATTTTATAAAAAAGGTTTAAAACTAACAAATAATATATAATTATTAAATAATTATGTATTATTATGAACAAGATATAATTGATACTAACAAGGTTGACATATATGAACTTTTTTCACCTGATCAAGTGTTTAATGTAATTTGTTACCATATCAATGATAAATCAGGTCTTTATCCTTTTATTCAATTTTTGCTTTATAAAGATAAACTTGGAAATAAATTTACTATGCCTCAAAGCAATAAACAAGATTTGATTACTAATATTAAAGCATCTTTACTTAGTATGGGTATTTTAGAAGAATATATTGATGTAGATAAAATTGTATTTAAAGGATATTATAAAGATAAGATTAAACCTTTAAAGAATAATGTACTAGTTAAACAAACATTTTCTTTATTAGTTGATATTTCAGGTATAGATTTGTATAAATTATTGCTTGTTAATGCTAATCCAGCTTGGTTTGCTTTATTTAGTGAAATAGTTAATGAAAAATCTATTTGTAATATACCTATTAGTGAGTCAGTAGTAAATTACTTTGAAGCTAATACATGTTTAGCTAAAATTTATGCTGATAATGTAGATAAAATGGTTTATTATCCTATACCAAGTGTAGCATATAATGTTAGCGAATTTAAACGTGCTGAAATTAAAGGACTATTTGGTGAATCAAAAGTAGAAAATAAAGACTATTATTATTTTCAAACAACTTTTAAACAAGCAGTAATTGAATATAAAGAAGGTAATTATAATATTAATAAGCATAATAATATTAAAGTTACTTTTAATACTTATTTTCATTTCCAATTGGAAAAAGGAATTAATAGATATGCTTTTTTCCCTGAAAAAAATAAAGTTTTAGAAAATTTAAGTGAATTCGATTTAGTTAACTATTCTACTAATTTTTATATAGGGAATGTATTTATTAAACAATATGAACAACATGTTCCTTTATCATATCATATTTTACATACTAATGGCACTAATCATAATAGTTATAAATACAACTTTTTTACAAATAATGAAATTTCTATTAATTATAAAGAATATAATATAATGTAAATATAAATTAAATGAATACATCATATATTACAGGAGTTGGTTTAACAATAATTGTTGGATATTGTATTATTCAAATACTTAAATTTTATGGTATAGATGTTAGTGAATTTGGCATATATTTGTCGTTTTATTTATTTTTATTTTTGTCTGTTTTTATACTTCCAAATAGCTATCCATTTATTTAATTAAACTATAACTGATAATTGTTCTTCATTAGTAGCACTATTAGGTGTAATATCAGATAATATTTTTCTAATAATTGATACTTCTATTTGATCTTTAAGATTATCAATTACTTCTTCATCCATTGCCTCACGATTATGAAAGTTAAAAAAGTTTGTTTTAAACGCAATAACTGTTTGAATATTTTGTTCATTTTGTCTTTTTATCTTTAAGTCTTTTGTTTGCTTTAACTTAATTGATTCGCTGTGTTTTTTAGCCATGTTTTCTTCTGTATACCATTCATTTCTAAAATTAGCAGTTGGCTCTATTTCATCACAAATTTCTGGCTTAATTATATCAGTAAACTCTTTTGCATTTTTAAATGTATTTTTAAAATCTAATATTACATCTGCTGGAATATTTGGACTAGTATCCATTAGTCTATCAAATTCTTCTTTTGAATAGTCTATAAATTTTGTTACCTCTTGTCTTTCATCTGGATGTTTTGCTAATTGAATTTTTATATTTCTATAAAACTTATCCCATGCTATACCTGATACACGATGTGATTCATTTAGCTGTGTTATTTTAAGAAATTGCTGTATTGTTGTTATAATACCTGCTAAAATATTAAAACCTCCTACAAGCATAACAAATAAACTTTGATATTGAATTGGCACACGTTCTTGGGCAAAATTTGCTGTACCTGTAAGTGTTGATATAACAATTACTGGAATAGTGTACCATGCATTTAATGTAGCAAATTTAGCATTTGCTCTGGCATGTAACCATCTATAACATAACGCTTTATCAGCCCATTCTATTATTATATTTTCATGATCTTTTGTCCATTCTATTAACTTTTTTTCACTATCTTTTTGGTCTTCATCTAACAAAATTACTGAATCTTTATCTTTTATTGCCATTATTATTATAATATTATAATATTTTTAAAAAAATTTATTTGTTAAATTATTTATAATTATAAATTAATTATTATTAATATTTAAATACTATTTTAATTTTATAATAAATAATATTAATAAATGGATATAAGAATAAATCAATTAAAACTAAATTTTACACATATAATAGATGTTCGAACACAAGTTATATCTATTTTTGATATTTTACAACAACGCATCGATAAACTTAAATCTTTGTACTCCGATTTTATTAAAACCAATCGCGACAATTTATTTATATTTGGTCTAGATTCTTTTCACTTTCAAAGTAAAATTTTAGACATTGAATATGATGATATGAAACGGTTATTTTTAGCAATTAATAACCGCATTTATTGTGAATATTTTAAACTTTATAATATAATTGTTGCTTATGTTTATGAAACTATTAAAGACAAAAAAGTGTTAGAAATGTTTAGTATTAATAACTCTTTTCCTGTTTATAAAGATTTAGAACCATTTAAACAATATAAATTTGAAATTGTTCAAGAAATACATGAAAATATATTACTTTTATTGTCATCAACTAACAATTATATTTTAAATAAAGAACATGAATTAAAACTACATCAAGGAAAACAAGAAATTGGATTAAACATTGATAATTTTGTTAATACATTCAACTATAATGTAACCTCTATACGCGATAAAACATTACTTTTTATTACATATGTAGAATTTTTTCATAAACTACATACTAAATATTTACGTCGATTTGCTACAAAAGTTCAAGCAATGTACAATCAAATTAATAATGATATTAGTTTTGATGAAAATGCTGGTAATAAAAACCAATCTACTATATTATCTTCACCTATTGAAAAACCTACTTTAAAATCACGCTTTCAACAAGGTGTAAAAAATGTTATTAGTGGATTAGCTGCTACTAATATTATAAAAGAAATAGAAAAAGAAAAAGAAGTTAAAATAGATAATAATAATATTCAAGTTTTTCTAACAAATAGCTTTAAAGAAGAATCAAATGTTTTAATGGAAATTATTGAAGCAAATAAACCAATTGTAGTAGAAGAAAAACCATTAGAAAGCTTAATGGATGAAATTGTTAAAAAATGTGATGAAATTAGTGAAACTTCTTTAAGTGTAAACAATAGCGTTAACAATAGCGTAATAAATATTAATGATGATAATCATAATGAGCATATTAATAATGAAATTAATAATTTAGAAGAAGCACATATTAAAGATGATGAAATATCTCTTTTAACTGAAGGTGAGTTAGATGAACCTAAAGTTGAAGAAAAAAAAAGAAGAGGCAGACCAAAAAAGAAGATTTAATATTTTTTATAATTACAATATTTTATAATTATAATATTTTAATATTATAATAATGATTAATGAAGATGAATCAGTTATAACTTTTTTTATAACTGGACATGGCTCTGAATTTATATCAAGAGAGTATGAATTTGATAATTTAACTAATATTAATGCTGGATTAAAAAATTATTTAAAAAATAATGTTAGTAGCTATGTAGCTGCAGGTTCGCCAGGAATGTGTAGTTGGTATATAGGAAAAGCAGATGAAACTAAAACAAATTCAGAAAAAACATATGATATAGCAAAATCTGAATTAGAATTACATCCTAATGAACCTACTGATATAGTAATAAATACTTATGTACAACCCAAAATACAAACATTATATATTTCTGAATTACAAAAAATAAAACTAGAATATGAAGAAATAATAAAAACAAAAGTTAGAGAAGGTATGGATATAAAAGAAGCTGAATCGAATTATAAGGTTAATATATATAATAATCATTATAGACAAATTAGACCTATATATGAAAAAATATATCAAATACGTTCATATGATATAACTAATCCACGACATGAATTTTATAATTTTTCTATTATTAACTATAAATCTAACAAGTCATATATAAATTATTTATTTCAAAATATGAACTTTTATGATTTACTTAATGCAATTGATAATATAAAAATAAATTTTTTAACAAGATATTATGAAATTTGTTTTACTAGACCATACAGACAAGAATTTAATGCTTATTTAGAAAATGTTGTAAAAGAAGATAATAAATATATATATGATAGTGCTTCTGATGAAAATAAACAAAAAGAATGGATACAATTATGGTGTTCTATAGCAAAAGTAGAAATTTTTATATTCTTTATTAAACTATTAAATATATCTTTTGATGTACCACATATAAAAGATATTTATAATGATTTAAATAATCGTGTAGAAAGGCTTATTTATAGAAAAGAAAAAGAATATAACTTTTATTATATTATTAATGAAGAATTTAATTCATATGCTATAAATTTTTTTTTTGAAAATAAAAAAAATAACTTAGATTTTAATAATAGATATGGTAAATTTGATATTAAATTATCTGAACTTGCTAGAATTTTTAGATTATTAGGGTTTAATTTTATATATATAATTGATGAAACTTGTCGTATGTTAGATAGTAGTTTAATTGGTAGAGCTAATATTGGTTATGGAATTGATATACCTTTTGGTCGTGATGATATTTCAGCAAGAACACAACGAGCAACAGCACGTGCTGAAAGTCGTAAAATAAGATATACTAGAAAGAAAAATGTTGGACAACGTTTTTTAGGTGGAAAAAGAAAAAGAAAAAATAAAAAAACAAGAAAAAATAAAAAATAATTAAATAATAAATTTTAATTTATTATTTATAAATTAAGTATAAATTAAGTATAATACTTCAAAATAACTATACCAGAACCACCATCAATACCATTAGCATAACTATTTAATGTAGCACCTGTTCCATTACCACCTTTACCTACATTTTCAATTGTTGTTCCAGTAGCAACTGTATTTGGAACACCTCCATTTCCACCAGCTCCATAAAATACTGCATTACCATTAAAATTTATATATGAACCATTCGCACCAGGACCTCCTGAATTATATCTACCATAATTATTAGGTGTAGTTTGACCTCCACCACTACCACCTACTAATGTGCCTATTGTTTGACCGCCATTTCCACCTTTTCCATTTTTACCAGCATCTGTATTAAATCCATTTCTAGAATATCCACCACCAGATCCACCTACTGATATAATAGTATCAAATGACGAATCTTCACCTGGTAATCCATTTGTTTCTGAATTATTTCCACCTATTCCACCTTGACCACCAGCACCTACAGTAATTTGGTATGTATTACCTGGAACAACATTATACTTGTTAGTTCCTGTTAAAACTTTTACTTGACCACCTGCTCCACCACCTCCGCCACCACTAATATTATTACAATACGTGCTATTAATTATATATGGTGAAAAATAATTTGTTATTCCTACTAATGCTCCTCTTAAAGTATAAACCATTTCTGTATTATACCACTTATTGTAAGGATAAGTTACTCCTGATGGTGTAAAATTTTGTGATGCTGTTAATTGAACTGGATCGTCGCCAAAAGATACTGAATTTTGATATGTAGTAGTTGTTCCTAAATACATTCTACCACTATAACGATAGTTTGTATTATAATCACCACTATTAATCCAATAATATGATTGTGGAATATTTGTAACTAACACATCACCTAAAACAATTATTTTTGAATATGCTGCTCCACCACCACCGCCACCACCTACTACTAAATATTGAACAAATGTTACATCTTCTGGTGCTTGCCAACTAGTAGTTCCTACATCTGTAAAAGTTACAAAATTTACATTAGCATATGTAGTTTCTGTATAAGTATTTGAAATAGCTCCATCTCCTACTGCACTAGTAGCACATATACGAATATTATATGTTGTGTTAGATGTTAAACCAGATATTGTTATAGGCGATGTTATATCAACTGGAGATAAAGCAATAAATGGTGCATTATTTAAGGAATATTTATAATTTGTAACAGTTATTCCATTTTGTTCTTGTGTAAAAGTTAATGTAATAGAATCAGTTGTTTTAAAATTTGTTCCTGTTATTACAGGAGATAATGGTCCATTATTATTTACAACTGGTTCTTCTAATGTAGTAGCATTTATAGTAACAAATTCATTACTTCGGCCAAATATATTAACTGCTTTTAATCTAATATTATAAGTAGTATTAGGAGTTAGTCCAGTAATAATAATTGGACTACTATTAGTATTTGAAGAAATATAATTAATACCATTATCAATTGAATATAAATAATCTATTATAGGTGTTCCTCCATCTGAACCAGAAGTAAATGATATGGTTATTTGATTAATATCTGATAAAGATGATAAATTAGTTGGTGGTTCAGGAATTGTATTGTTATTATTGTTATTACTGTTATTATTGTTATTATTGTTATTAATAATATTATTTACATTAACATTTGTTTTAAAATTAAATAATGTATGAATTGGATTTGGATCATTGATTTTTACTGCTAAATGAGTATATGGTCTTTTTATAGAAGCAATTGCTGCTCTATTTCTGCCTAATCCTACTGAATAATATGTTTGATTAAACCCTGGCATATATTATAATATAATATAAAAAGTATTTAAAGACTAACTACTATAAATTATTATTAGAATATACTTATAATATGTTAACAAGATTTGTTAGAAAACCTATTTTTCAAAAAATAAATACTATTAAAAGATTTAATAGTGATATTAATAATACCAATTTATTACAAGAAGTAAAAGCAATTAAGGTTAATGTTGACCATACTAATTACTTTCTTTCTAGAATTTACCTAGTTAGTTGTTTAACAGGTGGTATGGCTCTAGGTGAACTTGTTGGCACTATAGCAGGTTTTTATAAATAAAATTGAAATAAAAATAATATATAAAAATGTAATAAAGATAACTAAATAATAAACACTATACTATAATACGTTATAAATAATGTTAACAAGATTTGTTAGAAGACAGTTTATTAATAATAAACAATTTTATAGAGGATTGTCTTACTATAATAATGATAATAAAAACAATTTAAGTAAAAATAAAATAAATAATGGTCATATTACAGCAGAAGATTATTGTAAAGATGCTAAGTATGATATGATACGTGCTGATTTAGATAAGATAGAAAATAAAGTAGAATGGTTAATAGTATTAGTATTTCCAACATGGTTTGCAACTATGGCTCATTTAATTTATACTTTATTAAATTAAATTAATAATTAATAAAAAAAATAATATAAAGCTATCTTTTTTATATTATTTAATGGATGATGAAAAACAAAAACGACTAGAAAAATTGTTTTTACAAAATATTATAGAGTTTGTAAATAAAAATGCAGATGAATTTGAATTTGAATTAGATAATATAATTAGTCTAATAACTGATAATACTATATTAGTAGAATTAAATAAAATAAAAAAAGAAAAAGAGCTAGAACAAGTAAAATATACATATACATATACAAATACAAATACAAATAACTCATCTAGTAGATTAGAAAAAGTAAAAGAAAAAAATAATGTTAATACTATTAAACTAAATCCTGATATAATAGAAACTGAAGATGGATGGGTTTTACCAAATTATAAAATTTTTAAATCTGAATATGTTATAAAAAATGGGATTGAAGATGTATCACATTGTTTACATGATATATTAGATTTAACTACTGGTAGGAAGTCTACATTTTGTGGCGATCAAATATGGTATTTATTAAAAAAAAATAATATTTCAATCGAATATTTTGAAGGATGTAATAAAAAAAATAAATATGAAAAATTTAGAAAATGTTATCATCCAACACCAGAAGATATAGAAGAAAAGAAGATACAAGATGAAATAGATGAAATAGATAGAAAAGAACTAGATGATTATTTAGAACAGCGTAATAAATATATAAGTAAGAAAAAAGCATCTAGTAGATTAGAAAAGCTTAAAGAAAAAAATAATATTAAGAAAGATACTTAAAGACAAATTAATACATATTATTAGAATTAAATAATTATAATAATGTTTAAACAGATAATTCGTAGACAAAATATTAATAATATTAGAAAGCATTGTTTTTCTAATGATAATAAAAATTTTACTTTTTTAGATAAATTAAATTTAGAAACCTATTTAAAAAATATACAGGTTGATATTAATAGCATCAGATATTGGACTACAATAAATGTATGTGTTAGTATAATAAATCTTTTTTTTTAATTATAAAAAGTAAGTGAATTTAAATATTATATTAAAACTACTTAAAGACAAATTTTCTTCTCTTTAAGTAGTTTTAATATATAATATAAAAAATTGATTTAAAAATAATCTAATAATATATATTATAAAAACTACTTAAAGACAAATACATATATTAATATGGAGCGACGATTAAATAAAAAGGCCGAAGGCTATGTAAGTGAATTCAAAGAGGCAATTCGAGAAAAAATGACACAACTTGGTTTAACTATTACCAGTGAAGGTCGACAACTTTTACAATATATTTATGACTATGAACGTCTTGGGTTTGCTAAAGAAGATTTTGTTAAACGTAAGCGTGTTAAGAATGTTGTACATTTATTTGATAGATGTTGTGCTAAACGTGCAAATGGTGAGCAATGTACTAGAAGAAAAAAGAATCCAGAGGATCAATTTTGCGGTACTCATATGAAGGGATGTCCACATGGTGTTGTAGAAGAAGATAATGAAGCAGAAACTGCTGGTAAAGAATCAAATTTAAAAGTTGAAGTCTGGGCACAAGAAATATGTGGCATAATATATTATATTGATAAAGTTGGGAATGTTTATCAAACTGAAGACATTATTGCTAATAAAATTAATCCAAAGATAATAGCAAAATGGACTAAGGATTTAAATAATGATGGTAATCATGTTTACTCTATTCCTGAGTTTGCTTTTTAATTAGCCTTACAGGCTATACTGTCAGTTACTATATTTAACGCAAATATTTACTGTTTTATTAATTAAATATAGTAACAGGAGCTATCATAATACGTGCTTTATTTTTAAATACAGCCATCATATGAAAAAAACGGTGTTCACAATCTTCAAATGCATTTCCATTAGTTATATAATAACGACCTCTTGATACTGCTTTTTTATTTTCATCTAATAAATGTGCTGGTATGTAGGTTGTTTTATATTCACCACAATAAGCAGAATTCAAAAACTTATTTGTCTTATAAATAGCAAATCCATTGAAAGCACTTAAACATTGAATTAGTTCATTTGTTGCTGATGCTTTTACTATTAGAGATTCTATATATTGTTTTGCTTGTACGTAATGATTAAAATGATGACAACTGCCTACAAATGGACGTTTTGATAATGCCCATAAATCATAATAACCTGTTGGATGTTGGAATGACAATGAATCCCAACTATCTTTTTTTTCTCTTAAGTAATATTTTAAAACATCTTCTTTTAAATTATAAGAGCATTTGTCGTCACAATCCATCATAATAAAATATTCATAATCGCTAAAAAAGTTACGAATAGTTTGTAAACAATGGTTGCGACCTTTTGCTATACGATGTGTTCTATATTTTCTAAGTGGTGCTTTGTTTACATATAATAAAAACTTACTATTAGACTGAGAAAATTCTTTCAACTTTTGTAAAGTATTATCGTTTGATTTATCATAATAAACAATTATCCTATAATCATCAAATAAAGCACCAATTTGAAGCATATTTTGATATACTTTATCTAAATATGGTCCACAATCTCTAATTGTTCCACATATACAACATTTATTTGCCATATTTTATATAAATATTCTATATAAATATAATACGTTTATTTTTATAATATTATTACACATTTAACAATAATATTATAAATGGATCCTATTTCACTAGAAATATTAAGTAAAGTAGGGATAACTAACATAACTAATAATTTATTAGTAAAACGTGATACTTTGTTAGATGATAATATTTATGAAACTATTAAACCTTTAATTAATAATTTAAAAACTATTATAAATTCACATAATCACACTTGCCTACATAAAGATGCTGATAGTAGTCAAAAGTGGCCTCTTATTAACCTTGTAAGACAAATTTTACATTATTATAACTACACTATGATACCTATTAGAAAATGTGTTACCAAAAATGGTAATAAGGTTTATACTAGATACTTTTTAATTAGCTCAAAAAAAATTGAATAATAAAAGTTAAGTTAAGTGTTGTTAACTTAACTTGCTTCGCTTCTACTACGTTTGATAAATGTCTCTAAAAAGTAGTCTTATAACTTCTGACTCTGTTTCTGATTATAAACAGGCTCAATGCATAAATGAAAAAATATTATCTGCTTTGTTAGTATTTTGCGTATTACCTTTCTTACTAATTGATATTTATTTTGCAATTACGTCTGCTGAAAAAAAGGCTCCAAATAGTATTTTAAGCATTGAAGCCTACTTAGTAATCGATATTATTGCCATGTATGTAGTATTTACAATATGTTTATTTACATTATTTATTAAAAATCCTCGTCATATCTTATCTAGAAGAACAATGTTTTTAATTGAACTTCTATATATTATTTATTCTAGTTTTATATTTGTTTATGGCAGTATTATTTACATACATCATTATAATAACTATATTAATTATAATATATACATTTATTGTCTTGTTAATTCAATTGTTAAGTTAATTGCTTTACTTCTATTTACTTATAAAAAATATCTTAAACTACTTGAATTAAGAACATTTGCTTCAGATTATACAGTAAAAAATGATTTGTTAAATGCTAATATAGTACAAAATAGTATTATCAGTGCTTCTACTATTAGTTCTAATGTTTAGATTACTTACCCAATTTTCGCTTATTACTTAAGGAACTTTCTAACAGTTAGTTACTTTAGTAACTTATTCATATCTTTAAGCATTATCATTGCCGTATTATGTTCATCTTTTAACTGTTTTAACATTGTTTCTAACTCTTGTATTTTTTCATCTTTCATATATAACTTATTTTCTAACATTTCCTTTTCTTTTCTTATATATGTTATTTCTTCATCTTTCGTATATAACTTATATTCTAACATTTCCTTTTCTTTTTTTACATATGTTATTTCTTCTAACAATCTATCATCATTTATTTGTTTTTTTGATATTTCCCAACTATCATTTGATTCATCATCATAATAAAATGATATTGAAGCTAAGAAATCTAGGCTATCATATATTTGCCTTAACTTTTTACATAGATAACTTAATATTATTACTACTGCGGTTTCATTCTTAATATATGTTATACTTTCAATGTCGCCATATTTTGACATAATTTGCTGAATAAATTGAACATTGTGTTCAGGCTTCAAGTTTTCAATAATTAGCTCAAACATTTTTCAAATGTAGTAGAAGTTAAGTTAAGTGTTGTTAACTTAATTATTATATTTATAATTCCTATTTAATTAAAAAAATATTAATCAATTTTTTCTTTTACTTCACTTGCTAAATATTTCTCAAAGCATAAATCATCTATCTTTTTACAATCGGTTTCTTTTATAGAAGCATAGTTGTAAGCATAGCCTCTAAATGGTTTAATTTGCCAACTGTTATTATTAATATTGTTAGAATTAATTAGTCCACAGCCATCAAAGTCAAACAACTTTGGACATCCATTTGCATCTATTCCTATATTATCTGGTTTCCAATCTATATAGCATATATTGATACTTTGTAAAAAATTTTTTACTTCTAACATTTTATTTACTATTTCACTAGTAAATAAATAATAAGTTGACAGCATTTCCATATCAAAATATGTTGGTGTTACATTATAAATTTTAACTATGTTAGGATGTGTATTATTACTTAAAAATAATATATTTACTATTTCTAGTTCAGCTTTTGATGTTGTCATCTTTCTAAAAAATGGTTTACCATCATATAACTCTGATATAGGTTCTATTTCTCCATCTAATTGGTAAACTAATGATGTCATTATATATTTTGTTAGATTAATAAAAAAATTGAAATACTTTATTATAATAATTATTTTATTATTATAACAAAATCTAACAAATATACATCAATTTACAAAATGTCAAGTGGTATGTTACAAATGCTTCAAAGGAAAAATCCAGATAAGGAATATCCTGCTAATACTGGCGCTAAATGGTATGATGAAGAAGATAAAATATTATTAGAAGAAATTGCTAATAATATTGACTTTGAAACTATTGCGAAAAATCACAAACGTACTATTGGAGGTATTCATGCTAGAATAAAAGTTATTGCTTATGATATGTTTTTAAAAGAATGTTCAATTGAAGCAATTATGGAAATAACAAAAATGTCTAATAAAGAAATAGAAACTATTATTAATAAAAAAAGACAGTTATCTACTAAAAAAATAAATAAAAAAGAGTTACAAGAAGTAGAAACAAAACAAATTATTAAAAACGATGAAATACAATTATTAAAAACAGAAGTTATTAATATGAAAAGTGATATTGTTAGTATGAGAAATGAAATATTTGAACTTAAAAAAACAATTAATAGTTTGGCAGAAATGTTAAAATTAGTTTATGAATTTGAATCAGAACAATAATTATGAATAAACTAACAAATTATCTAATCCAATTAATTCATACCCTTGCGTCCAATCACCTAATATATGTATTTCTTTTAAATTAGCTAATACTTTTTTTAAATTATCTTTTGTTTCACTAGTCATTACTTCTTCCACTAATGGTACATTGAAGTTATATGTCTTACTAAATGGTATTAAATTTGGTTTTGATTCAACTATTAATTTGTCGTAACTTATTAACCTTATTAATGGGTTATTTTTTGTATTTAAATTGCTAAAATCCCCTTGATAATTGTATAAAGTAAATGTAATCACCTTTGCATCTTTAAAATTAGTGTTAGATGGTGGCAAAGTATGCTTAAAATACCACAAATTTTTATCATCTAATTGATTATTAATTGGATTCACATTTATTAATGATTCTTGGCCCACTACATATCTGTTTAAAATTATATTACCATTTTTAGATAATATGTATTTATAATATTTTAATCTATTTTTATAATTAGGATTGTTACCAACAATTTCCCATCCTTCAGTATTTTTTATAAAATCACTTTTATATAATATGTTTGGTAATGATTGAACTAACAAACTTGAGAGTAATAACAAAAATACGTGTATTAGAAACATTTTATTAGTTATTTTGTTTTTCTATGTTTTCTATTTATTAAAAAGTATTTCAATTTTTTAATTAAAGAAATCAAAACAATATATGTTAGATTAAAATATTAAATATATCTTTTTGTATATAATAAATATGTCAGATAATGAATCTGTAGATTTAGAAGAACTTAATATTGAATTAGAAAAAGAAACAGAACAAGAACAGTCAATAGAGTTAACAAATTATGAAATTGATAAACCATCTAAACGAGAAAGAAAAACATCCCGTAAAAAGTTTAATAATCCTAGAATAGAAATTATTGAATATCCAGAAGAAGAAAGAATTAAAAAACCTATTGATACTAGAGGATGTGGCGGTAATTGGTTTGAAATGTTTTTTGAATGCTGTTGTTGCCCTTGTTTATCATTAATTTATTGTTGTAAAGCTATATTTAATTATATTCAGCGTGGTATTTTATATTTTATTGGAGCTTCTAAAGAATGTATTAAAAAAATTAATGAAAAAAATACTAATAATGAAGACATTACTTCTTTACAAATATTTGAAACTTGTTATTATGTAACATTTGAACTATATAAAGTTACTATTAGTAGTTTTTTAATTATTTTTACACAGCAAAAATGTATCGACAATATTGGTCAAGAAACAACTTGTACAATGAGAGAAAAATTTTATCCTAATAATGTAATAGAGACTGTTGCTCTTGCAAGTAATTTTACTATGTTTGGCATCTTTATTGTCGAATATATATTTGAAATTATGCGCGAAGTTTATTTAATTAAATATTTATCTTTTGACCAAAATATACCTAATAATGATAAAAAAATAATTGCTGAGAGTGTAAATGCTAATGAAAAAATATTTAAAAGTTTAAATCTATTATATATATTATATATTAAAATAAGTTTTGCTGTACTTTTTGTCTATTTATTTAATATTTGTATAAGTGCTGTTGTTATATATAATAATTATTTAAACAAATCATCTATTATTGGATTTGTAACAAATGCTTTATTTGTAATTATAAAAATTGTTAGTATTATTAGTATTACATCAGATGGTAATGCGTATTATAGTGCTTATAAAAAACGCAATATTCATTACAATATTATTAAACCAAAGTATTTGACTAATTAATTTATAGTAAAAAAAATAAAAATATGTTGATATTTTAATTAAATGGGAATAAAATTTACTGATCAATTTTCACTTTTACATTTTTCATCTGGAACTATTGTATATTTTTGGAAATTATCATTTATTAAATGGTTTTTTATTCATTTAATTTATGAATTACTAACAAATACAAAATGGGGTATATATTTTATTAATAATTATTCTCAGTGGCCTGGTGGTAAAATTGATTATGATACACTAACAAATTCATTAGGCGACCAATTTTGGGCTATGATTGGTTGGTTATTTTCTTATTTTTATATTAAAATTTTTTACAATGGCTCTTTAGAAGATCAATTTATAAAAAATTGAAAATTATTATTTTAATACAAATTAATTATATTAAAATAATAATATAAAATTAAAATCTTATAAAATATAATACAATAATGGATTTAATAAAATTATCTAAAGCAGAATTGTTAGTTAAGTGTGAAGAACATGGGTTAAAAGGTTATAAATCAAAAACAAAGTCAGATTTAATTAAATTAATTGAAAATAATAGTAACAATAGTGTTAGTAATAATGCTAGTAATAGTAATAGTAATAGTAATACAAATACAAATACAAATACAAATAGCAATACTAAAATTAATATTGAATTTATAATTGAAGGTGAAAATGAATATGAAAATAAAGGTGAAAATAAAGGTTATCTAACTATGATTGACTTATTTGCTGGTACAGGAGCATTTTCATATGCATTTCATAAAACTAACAAAGTTTACACTATTTTTGCAAATGATATGTTAGATAGTTCTGAAGCTATTTATAATTTAAATAATGATGTAAAATTAACTAAAAAAGATTTAAATGAAATTGATAATACTACTATACCCAAGGCAAATATATTGACCGGTGGATTTCCTTGTCAACCATTTAGTATTGCTGGCAAACAAAAAGGCTTTGATGATGAACGAAGTAATGTATTTTGGAAAATTATATCTATATTAAAATCACATTCACCTGAAATAGTTATTTTAGAAAATGTAAAAAATTTACAAAGTCATGATAATGGCGATACATTTAAAGTTATAATTGATAGTCTTACTAATTTAGGTTATTATATTAAATATTCCATTTTAAATACATGTAAAATTACATATGTACCTCAAAATAGAGAACGTATTTATATTGTTTGTTTTAAAAATAAAGAACTTTGTGATAAATTTGATTTTGACTTTCCAGAAGTTGAAAAACAAAATATTACTAACTTTCTTGAAGATAATGTTGATAAAAAATTTTATTATAGTAATAGCAGTGTTATTTATAATGAATTACTAGAAAATATTACAAAACATGTAAATACTAATACAATTTATCAGTATAGACGCTATTATGTAAGAGAAAATAAAAATAATGTTTGTCCAACTTTAACTGCTAATATGGGAGGAGGTGGACATAATGTACCTTTAATTTTAGATGATAAAGGCATAAGAAAATTAACCCCTAGAGAGTGTTTTAATCTTCAAGGGTTTCCAAATGACTATAAATTACCAGAATTATCATTAAGTAAGTTATATAGCTTAGCAGGTAATGCTGTTTCTGTACCTGTTGTTAATTTAATTGCAAATAAAATAATGTCAACTATTTAATAAATAATATTATTTCATTGAATAAACTTTTACAACATTTTCATTATCTAATATTGATTTAGATAATCTAAGCTCAACCCTTTTTTTTGATTTATACAAATTAACTTTTCCTATTTTTGGACTAATAAAGTTATTTACTAGTATATTTACATTTTCTTTTTCTGTTTTATTTTTAATAAAACCTCCTGAGTTAACATATTGTATATTATCTATATCAATTTTAAAACATGCTATATAAATATTTAAATTTGTAGATATATATGATAATATATATAAATTATCTAATTTTTTATTTTCTTTTACATTAATTAATTTATTTTTTAAATCATTCATAAATAAAGTAATAGCTTCATTATCTTTTTTTTCAGTAAATAAGTTATCTAAATTAGCACCTGAAGTTTTAAAGTTTTGTATTAAGGATTTTTCATTTGTAAAATTTCCATTCATTACTACACACATAGCATCAACACCTTCATTACTACATGTTTTTACATCCATTGCACAATGACCACTACCTATATGTTCTCCACTACTAGCTAATTCAGTAAAATATTCACTAAATTCATCTTCTATAAAAGGACATCTTTTTTTTACTTTATAAAAATCTTTTCTAGGTTCTATATATTTTTCAATATTATTTTTTATAGTTTCAATATTGATTGATTTTGGCATTTCAACAAGTGTTAACACATTTGTTGTTTCTATTAAATTAGGTGTATTTATTTCTTCATTATTATCTAAGTTTAATTTATGTTCAATTAATTTAATTAATTCTGACTTAGATTTTGATTTATATCCTTTTAATCCTAGTTCTTCACACTTAACTAGTAATTCTGCTTTAGATAATTGACTTAAATCAATATTATTATCTTCTTCTACTAAATTCATATTACTAGTATTTAAATTTTTTATTTATATTTTTTATTTTTTATTTTATAAAAAAAATATATTTCAATTTTTTATAAAAAAATTGAACAAAATTTAAATAGTTTGTTAGATATTATTATAAAAAATGTTTATTATTATACTTATTATTAGTATTATTTACAACTTTGCTTCTGTTGTAGCAGGATTTTGCTATATAAATGAAGCTACGCAAGTACAAAAATACATGATGCTTAGAGGTACAAGCGATATTATTAATAGTAATGTAAATGCAATGATACAAAAGTATAGTTTACGTACTGGTGTACAATCTAGTCAAATAAAAAATTGTATTAAAACTCAACAACAAAAAAAACAAGAATATTTAAGTAAAAAAGTGTATAAACCTAAGTTAAGATCTCCTTATAATAAATAAATTTTATTAATTATTATTTATTATATAAATATTTATACACCCTGGGTCTATTTGTGCTACCATTTGTTTCGCAATTGTTATTCTATTATTAACATTATTAATTGTTCTTTTCTTTTGTAATACACTTATAAAATGTTTAATGCTCTTATTTTTAACAAAATCTACTTTATAATATAGTGCTATTTGTGTAAATATTTTTTTCCAATAATCTAAAATATATGCTGGTTCATTGATAGGTATAGCGCATTCTCTTTCATAATAATATATTTTTGGAATTGACGTCTTATATATATTGTAAATACCTTTAAATTCATTTACCATTTGAACTATACCATCAATTAATGTAGAATCAAATGCCTTTATATTTGGTATCAATTCATCGCGAAGTTTGCCTCTTTCTGACCAATCTGGTGTTGAGTCATAAGTATAAGGAATATTATATTCATTCGCAAAATTAATGATTTCTGCCTTTGATACATTTAATAGTGGTCGCAAAATTCTAACATCTCGTTCCAGTGTATATTCTTCCATTCCAAATAAATTGTTATAATTCTTTTGCTTTTTAATATTTGAAAATACATTTTCTAGGCAATCATCTTGATTGTGTCCTAAAATAACTGGGCTACATGTAGTATCTCTTACTTTAATATATGTATCAAATCGAATGTCACGTGTTATTTGTTCGTAAAACTCTCTATCTGAATCTCTAGTGCGTTTTATTTCACTAATAGTTCTAACATAGTGTGGTATTTTCCACATTTCACACATTTTATTTACCATATCTATTTCTAAACTTTGCTCTGTTCTGTTAGCATAGTTAATTGAAACTGCTTTTACTTTTATATTAGGATGAAGTTCTTTCATATGTGATGCTAAATATAGGCAAACCATTGAATCAACACCACCTGATACTGAAATAATAATATCATTAGTATTGTTAGGTGGATGTCCTAAATATTTTTTATTGTTAGTATTTACTTCTTCTAAATATCCTAAAATATTTCTTTCAAATTGTTGATAAATTTTGTTATTAATATCTAACAAAGTTGAGCCATTGTCTATATTTGGCGACCTCAAATCTAAAATTGTCCTTAATATGTCTATATTATTTTTATTTGTATTTAACGCACTATCATAAACCAAATTTTTCTCCGTATTTATTTTTGAAAGTGCCTTGATTGTAGCTTGATAAAATCTCTTATAAATTGGCTTATCATCAAGGGTGCGCCATTCGGTCACTTTCTGTAAGCAAAATTCTAGCTCTTCTTTTTGAAAAGTGTGCCTACATGGCATCAAGGCAAAACATCTATGTTCTGGCACTAAATACTCATCAACTTTGTCTCTAATTAGGTTACATAGTTGTCGTGCCTTTACATCATGTAGTGCTATCATATCTGGATTTCCTCTATGAATATGCCTCGATATCTGATCATGTAGGATTATACGTGCCAAAATACACTCTTTATTTTTCGGAAAATTTGTTGTTAAATTAACATGTAATATGGTCTTATACTTATCGGTTATTAATTCGTCAATGTGAGACGGACATCCAAACCAATATGGTGGCATAGTTTGAAACCAAAATGCTAACAATTCTTCTGCCATTTTTAATGAAATTATTATGATTATGCTTTATATATTAAAGATTTATTTGTTACAAAGTATTTCAATTTTTTGCAGGGAACCTAAGTTCCCCTACGACCCTCCTAATCAAAAATATTAAATTATATTATTTTTATATTTTTTTATAACTTTGTAAAAAAAAAGTTGAATAAATTTTTCCAAAAAGTATTTTAAATTTTCAATTTTGGACATTTATTTTTGTCCATTTTTCAAAATCTTAAAAAAGTTTCAAAAAAAATAGTTGTGAAAAATGGGTTGTTACGATAATGCTCTCATTTATAAAAATTTGTAAAATATTTGTGATGATACTTTTTTTTGAAATATTTGTTTTTTTTGGACAAAATTATTTTCTTTAGGCATTATATACTGACGATGACTGACAATTCTAACGCCGAAAACGCCTATAAATTTAAGTGTTTAAAATGTGACTTTAAATGCTGTAAACAAAGTGATTGGAATAGACATATTTTAACACAAAAACATATAAAACTTACAAATACTGACATTAATACTGACATAAATACATCTAACTATATATGTAATTGTGGTAAAAAATATAAACATAGACAAAGTTTATTTAATCACAAAAAAACTTGTAACAAAAATGAAGACCAATTAATGAATGTAGTTGACGACAAAATAACAATATCAGATGCTAAAATGATGTTTGAAATATTAAAGCAAAATAACGAATTCAAAGAACTAATTTTAAACCAAAGTAATCAATTGATAGAACAAAATAAGTCTATGATGGAAATAGTTAAAAATACTAATACAACTAACAATATTAATAATGGTAACATAAATAATAATAACTATAACCAATTTAATATACAAATGTACTTAAACGAAACATGTAAAAATGCAATGACCATTGATGAGTTTTTAGATTATTTACAACCTACTATAGAAGAACTAGAAGCTGTTGCACACCTTGGATATGTAGAAGGTATTACTCGTATTATTATGAGAGGGCTAAAAGATTTAGAAGAAGAAATAAGACCATTTCATTGTACTGACCTAAAAAGAGAATCACTTTTTGTCAAAAATCCTGATGGTGAATGGGAAAAAGAAACTGATGAAAAACCATTAATGCTCAAATTTGTAAAAGCTGTTGCTAGAAAAAATTTTAACAATGTAAATGAATGGCGTAAATTACATCCAAATTGCCGTTACCATGATTCAAAATCAAATGATATGTTTAACCAAATTATGTTAAAT
>JACCDY010622377.1_pt1 | contig 33528 bp, 29 predicted proteins | sample 7446391 | NCBI WGS metagenome assembly JACCDY01 (sample SAMN15323451, study PRJNA562643) | freshwater metagenome | isolation source: river surface water | place: USA:Blue River Watershed | collected 2017-08-18 | reverse complement strand
TGGTGCTGATGGGCGGAATCGAACCGTCGACCTACTGATTACGAATCAGTTGCTCTACCAACTGAGCTACATCAGCGAAGCGTCGTATTCTAGCAAAATTCGATGCCAGACAGGCAAATTCGCTCCGACCCGCTGTTGCGGTCCGGAGCCGATTTCAAAATGATGACTGCTGGGCGTGATAAGCGGTCACGCGCTCGACCTCGTTCTTTGACCCGAGGAAGACCGCGACGCGCTGGTGCAACTGCGTCGGCTGGATGTCCAGGATGCGCTGGCGGCCGTCAGTTGCAGCGCCACCGGCCTGCTCAATGATGAAGGACATCGGGTTGGCTTCGTACATCAGGCGCAGCTTGCCGGGCTTGTCCGGATCGCGTGCATCGGCCGGGTACATGAAAATGCCGCCTCGGTTCAGGATGCGGTGCACGTCAGCGACCATCGATGCGATCCAGCGCATGTTGAAGTTCTTGCCGCGCGGGCCGGTTTTGCCGGCTTCCAGTTCGCGGATGTACTGCTTCACCGGCGGGAACCAGTGGCGCGAGTTCGATGCATTGATCGCATACTCGGCGGTATCGACCGGGATCTGGATGTCGCGCTGGGTCATCACCCACGAACCCATCTCGCGATCGAGCGTGAAGCAATGGACGCCGTTGCCGCAGGTGAGTACCAGCACCGTTTGCGGACCATACACCGCGTAGCCGGCCGCGACTTGCCGGGTGCCCGGCTGCAGGAAGTCTTGTTCAGTCGGCTCGGCCATGCCTTCCGGCGCCTTCAGCACCGAGAAGATGGTGCCGATCGTGACGTTGACGTCGATGTTGGACGAACCATCAAGCGGATCGAACAACAGCATGTATTCGCCTTTGGGATAACGGTTCGGGATCGGATGGAAGGATTCCATCTCTTCCGATGCCATCGCGGCCAGATGGCCGCCCCACTCGTTGGCCTCCAGCAGGATCTCGTTGGACAGGATGTCGAGCTTCTTCTGCACTTCGCCCTGCACGTTTTCGCTGCCAGCCGTGCCCAGCACATCGCCCAGCGCACCCTTGCCCACCGCATGACTGATGGTCTTGCAGGCGCGCGCAACAACTTCGATCAGCAGGCGCAGTTCGGCGGGAATGGTGTTGTGCAGTCGTTGCTGCTCGATCAGGTGCTGGGTAAGGCTGATGCGTTTCATCGGGGTTCCTGGTTACTCTGGTTTCAAATCGTTGTAGGGCGTGTCAGGTCGGTGCGCGGCCACGAAAGCGCGGGTCAACCGAGCGCCTTGCCGATCACTTCGGCGACGTCATTCGACAGCGACGTCGATGCGGCGACCTTTTCCAGCGCCGCCTTCATGCTCGCCTGCAGCACCGGCGTGTACTTGCGCCAGCGGTCCAGCGCGCGCGCAAGCCGCGCCGCGACTTGCGGGTTGATCGCATCGAGCGCCACTACTTGCTCAGCCCAGAAGGCGTGGCCGCTGCCATCGGCTGCGTGGAATTGCGCCGGATTGCTGTTGCAGAACGCGAACAGCAGGCTGCGTGCGCGGTTCGGGTTCTTCAGCGTGAACGCCGGGTGTTGCATCAGCTTACGCACGCCGGCGACGGTCATCGTCGGCGTTGCCGCTTGCAGGCTGAACCATTTGTCGATCACCAATGGGTCTTCGTCGAAATCTCCGTAGAACGCCTGCAGCGCCGCCTCGGCGCCCGGCAATGCATTGTTGACCATCGCGGCGAGCGCGGCGATGCGGTCAGTCATGTTGCCGGCCGTATCGAGTTGTTCGCGGATCAGTCGCGGGGCCATGTCGTCGTGCAGCTCCGCAAGGAAGGCCAGCGCGTTGTTACGCAGCGCGCGGCTGCCCGCCTGGTCGGGGTCCGGACGATAGGTGCCACCAACGTGATGCTTGCGGTACAGCGCCAGCAAATCTTCCTTCAGGTGCTGCGCCAGGTAGCGGCGCAACGCGCGCCGGGCCTGATGGATGGCCTGCGGATCGATCATCTCGACTTCCTCGGACAGCGTGGCCTCGGAAGGCAGCGTCAGCACGAGGTCGCGGAAGGCAGGGTCGAGCTTGTCGTCGCGCAGCAGCTTGCGCAGCGCATCGGCGATCAGCTTGTCCAGCGCCGTGGCCGGATAGGTGAAGTCGGCCGACACGCCCGTCGCTGTCAGTGCCAGCAAACGGCGCGTGGCCAGTCGCTGGCCGGCTTCCCATCGATTGAACGGGTCGCTGTCGTGCGCGAGCAGGAAAGCCAGCTCGTGGTCGGTGTAGTCGTAGTCCAGCACCACCGGCGCCGAAAAATTGCGCAGCAGCGAAGGCACCGGCTTGCGCGCGATGCCGCTGAAGGTGAAGCGCTGCTTGGCGTCGGTCAGTTCCAGCACCAGCGTGGCCGGCGCGGGATGCACTTCGACTTCATCGAAGGCGATCGTGCTTTCCAGCGTCAGCGGCAGGTCACTGCCATCGGTATCGAGCAGGCCGACCGCCACCGGGATGTGCATCGCTTGCTTCACCGGCTGTCCCGGGGTCGGCGGACAGTGCTGTTCCATCGTGAGCGTATAGGTGCCGGCATCGGCGTCGAAGCTCGTGCTGACCTTCACGCGCGGCGTACCGGCCTGGCTGTACCAGCGCTCGAACTGCGACAGGTCGCGGCCTCCCGCATCGGCCATCGCGGCACGGAAATCGTCGCAGGTGACGGCCTGCCCGTCGTGGCGAGCGAAGTACAGGTCCATGCCCTTGCGGAAGGCGTCGCGGCCAAGCAGGGTCTGGTACATGCGGACCACTTCGGCACCTTTCTCGTAAATGGTCAGCGTGTAGAAGTTGTTGATCTCGACATAGGACTCGGGACGCACCGGGTGCGACATCGGGCCGCCATCCTCGGGGAATTGCGCGGCACGCAGCACGCGTACGTCTTCGATGCGCTTGACGGCGCGTCCGCTGTCGCTGCCCATCATGTCGGCCGAAAATTCCTGGTCGCGGAACACCGTCAGGCCTTCTTTCAGCGACAGCTGGAACCAGTCGCGGCAGGTGACGCGGTTGCCGGTCCAGTTGTGGAAGTATTCGTGCGCGACCACCGATTCGATGCCGGCGTAATCGCCATCGGTGGCGATGCGCGGATTGGCCAGCACGTACTTGGTGTTGAAGATGTTGAGGCCCTTGTTCTCCATCGCGCCCATGTTGAAGTCGCCGACCGCGACGATCATGAAGCGGTCGAGGTCGAGCTCAAGTCCAAAGCGTTCCTCGTCCCAGCGTATGCTTTTGATCAGCGACTCCATCGCATGCGAAGTTTTGTCGAGGTTGCCGTCTTCGACCCAAACCTGCAACAACGCGTCGCGACCGGACTTGCGCGTGATGACCTGCTCTTCGCAGACCAGCTTGCCGGCAACCAGCGCGAACAGGTATGACGGCTTGCGGAACGGGTCTTCCCACAGCGCATAGTGGCGGCCGTCGCCGATGTCGCCTTGTTCGATCAGGTTGCCGTTGGAGAGCAGCACCGGGAATTGCGCTTTGTCCGCGCGCAGCATCACGCGGTACTTCGCCATCACGTCCGGACGATCAGGGAAATAGGTGATCTTGCGGAAGCCTTCGGCTTCGCATTGCGTGAAGAAATTACCGTTGGAAACGTAGAGTCCCATCAGCGACGTGTTCTGGTCCGGATGGATCAGTGTCTCGATCTCGAGCGTGACTGTCGCAGGTGCATTCGGGATCACCAGGCGGCCTGCCTCGCGCCGGAACTGGCTGGCCTTGAGGGCCTTACCATTCATGCGCAGCGCGACCAGTTCCAACTCTTCCCCGTGCAGCACGAGGTCGGTCGATAGGCTGGCGGGGTTATGGCGGAGCACGGAGCGGGCCGCGACGCGGGTCTCGGCCGGGTCGAGGTCAAAGCCTATGTCGATGGTGTCGACCAGAAAGGCGGGCGGGGCATAGTCCTGGCGATGGATCGCCGCAGCGTTGTCGGTGCGCATGGAAGAAAGGTCTCGGTGGAACGTTGCCGAAGCCTCGATTTTACCAAGGCGACGGCCGGAATTCGCCGCTCAGGCGCCGACTGCCCGCTATTGTCGCCATCGCCTGCGCCGTCGGCCCGGCAGCGTTAAGATCCCGTTAACGAATCAATGCGGGGAATTTCATGCGCACCTTGGCCCTTGTCATCATAGCCCTGACCTTGCTGCTGTCGGGCTGCGCGACGACGATACGCAGCGAAGTCACGGCTTTCCACCAGTGGCCCGCGACACTGCCTGGCCCGGCGTATGTCTTCATGCGAGCGGCACCCGCCGACCTTGAACGGCAGAATTACGAGCAATTGTTGCGCGAACGGCTCGCGAAGCTCGGCCTGCGTGAGGCGGCCACCGGAGAGCCGGCACCGCTGGCGGTGACGATGGACTATCGCGTCAATGGCCGCGACGTGCGCGTCATTGAAACGGTGCTGGTTGACCCCTGGTATGGCACGCCGTGGTACGGCCCGGGCTATTACAGCCCGTACTGGGGCTGGCCCGGCTACGGCCATCCGTTTTACGGGCCGATGTGGCCGGCAATGCCGGTCGCGCGCGAGCAGCAGCGGCGCTACACGGTGTTTCACCGCGAGCTGAAGCTACGCATTGATGATGTCGCGAAGAAGCAGCCGCTGTATGACGTGACCGTCAGGAGCGATGGCGAGGACGCCAATCTGGCGAAGGTGATGCCCTATCTGATCGCCAGCGCGTTCAGGGACTTCCCCGGCAAGAACGGGGTACCGCAGGTGGTCGAGATGAAGATGGAGCGCTGAACAAAGCGTCACTGGGCACCAGCTTTCGCCGGTGCCACGGTACATCAGGCGTGCTTCAGCCGGTCACGTATTCGACAGAGGCCCAGGTAATGAACCCGAGGAGCGCCACCGTCAACACCAGCACCACCAGCAGCCGTCCGAACTTGGGCGTCTGGTTGGCCGGGTTGACCGGTTGCTCGTCCGGATGCTGCATGGGATTGTCGTCGTGCATCGTCCCCGGCCTCCCGATCAGGGCAGCAGGATAGTGGAGCCGGTGGTCTTGCGCGACTCGAGGTCGCGATGAGCCTGCTGCACATCCTTCAGCGCATAGCGCTGGTTGATCTCGATCTTGACCTTGCCGCTGCTGACCATGCCGAACAGGTCGGCGGCCATCGCCTCGAGGTCGCTGCGCTTGGCGGTGTACGCGAACAGCGTCGGCCGCGTGATGAACAGCGAGCCGCGCGATGCCAGCTCCTGCAGCGAGAACGGCGGCACCGGGCCCGAGGCCGAGCCGAAGCTGACCATGGTGCCCAGCGGTGACAGGCAGTCGAGCGACTTGGTGAAGGTATCAGCGCCGATCGAGTCATACACCACCGGCACGCCCTGGCCGTTGGTCAGCTCTTTGACGCGGGCCAGGAAGTCTTCCTTGTTGTAGTTGATCGTGTGCGTGCAGCCATGCGCCTTGGCCAGCGCGGCCTTTTCGTCGGAACCGACGGTGCCGATCATGGTCACGCCCATCGCCTTGGCCCACTGGCAGGCGATGAGGCCAACGCCACCGGCCGCTGCATGGAACAGGATGGTCTCGCCACCTTTCAGCGGGAAGGTGCGGCGGAACAGGTATTGCACGGTCAGGCCCTGCAGCATCATCGCGGCAGCGGTCTCGAAATCGATCGAATCCGGCAGCTTCACCAGGCTGGCCGCCGGCATTACGCGCGCTTCCGCGTACGCACCTGGCGGGCGGCAGGCATAAGCGACGCGGTCGCCGACCTTCACTTCCGTCACGCCCGGGCCGATGGCTTCGACCACGCCCGCGCCTTCCATGCCGAGGCCGGCCGGCAGCGGCTGCGGGTACAGGCCGGTGCGGAAATAGACGTCGATGTAGTTCAGGCCGATCGCATGGTGACGCACGCGCGCCTCGCCGGCACCCGGCTCGCCGACTTCAACGTCGACATATTCCATGACCTCGGGGCCGCCGTTGGAGAAACACTGGATTGCTTTTGTCATTGTTAAACCTGCTTATGTGAGGGTAAAGAAACGGGGGAATAATAACGCCGTTCGCCTGAGGCGACCGGCGCATGCTGCACTATGGATTGCGAAAACCGGAGTTCATGACAAATTGCCAGCCGATGCTGCCCTTACAGCGTGCCCGGATAGGCGCCGCCGTCAAGCAAGATGTTCTGTCCGGTCATAAAGCCCGCGTGCATGCTGCAGATGAACGCGCAAAATGCGCCGAATTCATCGGCCGTCCCGAAGCGGCCGGCCGGAATCTGTTTCTGGCCTTGCTTCAAGGCCGCTTCCAGGTTGCCGCCGGTCGAGCGCGCGACCGAGCTGTAGGCCTTGCGCAGGCGATCGGTATCGTGGAAACCAGGCAGCAGGTTGTTGATGGTCACGTTATGGCCGACCGTTTCGCGTGCGAGTCCGGCGACGAAACCGGTCAGGCCGGAACGCGCGCCGTTGGACAGGCCGAGCGACGGGTATGGCGCCTTGACCGCCGCCGAGGTGATGTTGACGATGCGGCCAAAGCCGCGCGCCATCATGCCGTCGACGGTGGCCTTGATCAGTTCGATCGGGGTCAGCATGTTGGCGTCGATCGCCGCGATCCAATCGTCGCGCTCCCAGTCACGAAAGTCGCCCGGCGGCGGGCCGCCGGCGTTGTTGACGAGGATGTCGGGCGCGGGACAAACTTCCAGCGCCAGCGCGCGGCCTTCCCGCGTGGTGATGTCGGCCGCCACCATGCTGACCTTCACCTTGCGCCCAACGGCCGCCTGCAATTCGGCAGCGACGGCAGAGAGCGTCTCTTCGGTACGCGCGACCAGCGTCACGTGCACACCCTCATGAGCAAGCGCCTGCGCGCAGCCGCGGCCCAGCCCCTTGCTCGAGCCACAGACCAGCGCGGTCTTGCCTGCAATGCCCAGATCCATCGTGTCTCCTCGCGGTATTCCTTTGCGGCGATTGTAATGGGCGGCGCTGGCGACGGTTTCGTGAATGCGGAAAGCCCGGTTTCGCAGGAAATGACCACAGGGGCGCTGTGGTAGAATCCGGACCCTGTTCACCCGCCTGCAGCAGGCTCAATATCCTGCCCAAGCGACTGATTCATAAAGATTTTTTGATCAGGCCGCATCGGACAGCCAGGCACCCAACCCACCGGAAAGAATGTTGACATGGCAGGACATAGCAAATGGGCCAATATCAAGCACAAGAAGGCCGCGACTGACGCCAAGCGCGGCAAGATCTGGACCCGGCTGATCAAGGAAATCACGGTCGCTGCCCGCATGGGCGGCGGCGACATCGCGGCCAACCCGCGACTGCGCCTCGCGGTCGACAAGGCCGCCGATGCCAACATGCCGAAGGACAATGTCACCCGCGCGATCCAGCGCGGCACCGGCGGCCTTGAAGGCGTGAACTACGAAGAAATTCGCTACGAAGGCTACGGCATCAATGGCGCCGCCATCATCGTCGACTGCCTGACGGACAACCGCGTGCGTACCGTGGCTGAAGTGCGCCACGCCTTCAGCAAGTTCGGCGGCAACATGGGTACCGAAGGTTCGGTGGCCTTCCTGTTCAAGCACTGCGGCCAGCTGCTGTTCGCGCCGGGCACGAATGAAGACGCACTGATGGAAGCCGCACTCGAAGCCGGCGCCGAGGACGTGATCGCCGACGATGAAGGCGGCTTTGAAGTGGTCTGCGACCCGTACCAGCTGTCGGCCATTCGCGAGACGCTGGAAAAGGCCGGCTTCAAGCCCGAGGTGGCCGAGGTGACGATGAAGCCGTCGACCTCGACCGAGTTCGAGGGCGACGATGCAGCCAAGATGCAAAAACTGCTCGATGCGCTGGAAAACCTCGACGACGTGCAAGAGGTCTATACCAACGCTGTCATCAACGAATGATGTGACCGAGACGCGCGCCCGGAATCGTCCGGCGCGACGACTACTATTCCCCGATTTTCCCTTCTTCGCTCCCCATGAAAATTCTCGTCGTAGGCTCCGGTGGCCGTGAACATGCACTGGCCTGGAAGCTGGCCCAATCGAAACGCATACAGGTCGTGATGGTCGCCCCTGGCAACGGGGGGACGGCGCTTGATGAGCGCCTGAAGAACGTCGCCCTTACCGATCCGGCCGCACTGGCCGAGTTCGCGCAGAAGGAGCAGATCGCGCTGACCGTGGTCGGCCCCGAAGCACCGCTGGCGGCTGGCATCGTCGACCTGTTCCGGGAGCGCGGGCTGAAGGTATTCGGCCCGACACAGCAGGCCGCGCAACTGGAAAGCTCGAAGGACTTCGCGAAAGCTTTCATGCACCGGCACGGCATTCCGACCGCGAAGTACCAGACCTTCAGCGATGCCGCCGCTGCGCACCGCTACATCGATGAGCAAGGCGCACCGATCGTGATCAAGGCCGATGGCCTGGCCGCCGGCAAGGGCGTCGTGGTCGCCACGACGCTGGACGAAGCGCATGGCGCGATCGACATGATGTTGTCGGACAATCGCTTCGGCGACGCCGGCGCGCGTGTCGTGATCGAAGAATTCCTCGAGGGCGAAGAAGCGAGCTTCATCGTCATGGTCGACGGCAAGAACATCCTGCCGCTGGCCACCAGCCAGGACCACAAGCGCCTGCTCGACAACGACCAGGGCCCGAACACCGGTGGCATGGGGGCGTATTCCCCGGCCCCGATCGTCACGCCCCAGCTGCATGCACGCGTGATGCGCGAGATCATCCAGCCGACGGTGCAAGGCATGGCGAAGGACGGCATCCCCTACACCGGCTTCCTGTATGCGGGCCTGATGATCGACGCACAGGGCAACCCGAAGACGCTGGAATTCAATTGCCGCATGGGCGACCCGGAGACGCAGCCGATCATGGCGCGCCTGAAGACCGACCTCGTGACCGTGATGGAGCATGCGTGCAATGGCACGCTCGACACCATCGAGCTCGACTGGGACCGTCGCACCGCGCTGGGCGTGGTGATGGCGGCGGGCGGCTATCCGGATTCGCCGAAAAAAGGCGACGTCATCAGCGGCATTCCGGCCGAGACCGCCGAAAGCGTGACCTTCCATGCGGGCAGCGTGCTGGAGAACGGCGCGCTGAAGACTTCGGGCGGCCGCGTGCTGTGCGTGGTGGGCCTCGGCGACAGCGTCAAGGTCGCGCAAAAACATGCGTATGACGCCGTGGACCAGATCCGTTTCGATGGCATGCAATTCCGCCGTGACATCGGCTGGCGTGCGCTGAAGCGCCCGGCCTGAGCGCAGGGAGCACGAAGATCCATGAGCGCCCCCGATACCAAGGCCGTCAAGCGCTGGCTGCTGTCCCTTCAGGAACGCATCGTCACCGCCGTTGAGGAAATCGACGGCAAGTCCTTTATCCGTGATGCATGGGAACGGCCCGCAGGCGGCTCGCTGGGCGGCGGCGGCATTTCGCGCCTGATCGAGGAAGGCCATGTGCTCGAGCGCGGCGGCGTTGGCTTCTCGCATGTGACGGGCAGCAAGCTGCCACCGTCCGCGGTCGCCAACCGTCCTGACCTGGCCGGTCGCCCGTGGGAAGCGATGGGCGTGTCGCTGGTCTTCCATCCGCGTAACCCTTATGCACCGACCGTGCACATGAACGTGCGCTGCTTCTCGACGGCCGGCGATGGCAAGGAGCCGGTCTGGTGGTTCGGTGGGGGCATGGACCTGACCCCCTATTACGGCTTTGCGGAAGATGCGAAGCATTTCCACCAGACTTGCCACGATGCGCTGGCGCCATTCGGCAGCGATCTGCACCCGCGCTTCAAGCAGTGGTGCGACGAGTATTTTTTCCTCAAGCATCGCAATGAAGCGCGCGGCATCGGCGGCGTGTTCTTCGATGATTTCAACGCGCCCGGTTTCGAGCAGAGCTTTGCGATGACGCAGAGCGTCGGCGACCACTTCCTGAACGCCTACCTGCCCATCCTGAAGGCGCGCAAGGACATGCCGTATGGCGAGCGTGAGCGTGACTTCCAGGCCTATCGCCGCGGCCGTTATGTGGAGTTCAACCTCGTGTTCGACCGTGGCACGCTGTTCGGCCTGCAGTCGGGCGGACGCACTGAATCCATCCTGATGTCGATGCCGCCGATCGTCAAATGGCGCTACGACTGGAAGCCCGAGGCCGGCTCGCCGGAAGCCAGGCTGTATACCGACTTCCTGCCACACCGGGACTGGCTGGCCGCGTGATGGTTGACGGCTTGACCCGGCGCTGCGTGCTGCTGCTGGGTGGCAGCTTCGACCCGGTGCATGCAGGACATGTGGGCCTCGCGCATTACTTCAGCACGCTGCTGCACCCGAATGAGCTGCGGCTGATTCCCGCGGGCCAGCCGTGGCAGAAGCCGGGCATGCAGACTCCGGCGGCCGATCGCGTCGCGATGCTGAAACTGGCTTTCGCGGACTGGCCCATGCCGGTCGTGGTCGACGACCAGGAAGTCCGGCGCGGCGGCGCCAGCTATGCGATCGATACGCTGCGCTCGTTGCGGGATGAGCTGGGTCACGAGGCTTCGCTGGTGCTGGCGCTGGGCGCCGACCAGCTGGCCAACCTGCATACCTGGCGCGACTGGCGGCAGCTGTTTGACCTGGCCCACCTGTGCTTCGCCGCGCGCCCGGGATTTTCGATGGCGCGCGACGTGCTGGATGGCGAGGTGGCGGCCGACGTGGCGCGTCGGCTGGCGACGCCGTCGCAACTGCGCGGCACGCCGGCCGGGCTGGCATTCATTGCGCCCAACCTGGCGCTGGACGTGTCATCGACGGCAATCCGGGCATTCCTGGCCGAAGGGGGCGATGCCGCAGGGCAGCTGCCGGCGCCGGTGCTAGACTATATTCGACAACATCATCTTTATCAGACTCATTAATGGACATCAAAAAACTTCAGGCACTGGTCGTCGACGCCCTTGAGGACGTGAAGGCGCAGGAAATCCGCGTGTACGACACGACCCACCTGACCAGCATGTTCGACCGCATTGCCATCGCCTCCGGCACTTCGAACCGCCAGACCAAGGCGCTGGCATCGTCGGTACGCGACAAGGTCAAGGCTGCGGGCGGTGACATCGTGAACATGGAAGGTGAAGGCACCGGCGAATGGGTGCTGGTCGACCTGGGCGACATGGTGGTCCACATCATGCAGCCGGCAATCCGCGCCTACTACCGCCTCGAGGAAATCTGGGGCGACAAGGAAGTGAAATTCGGCGCGGCCAAGCGCGCTGGCGCCCGCAAGACTGCGGCCGGCGCAGATGACGACGCCAAGCCGGCGCGCAAGGCCCCGGCCAAGAAGGCGGCATCCAAAACCACGGGCAAGACCGCTTCGAAGTCCGCAGCAGGCAAGACGGCTGCCAAGACGGCAACCAAGTCGGCCGCCAAGACCGCCGCTGTCAAAACGCCGCGCAAGACCGCAGCGAAGACAGCCGCCACCAAGGCGCCGGCAAAAAAAGCCGCTGCGAAGAAGACCGCCACCAAGTCGGCTGCACGCAAGACTGTCTGACCGCCTGGCCTGACGTCCTGACTACATGCAGCTGATCATCGCGGCCGTGGGCCACAAGATGCCCACGTGGATCGAGGACGGCTACCAGGAATATGCGAAGCGGATGCCGGCCGAGTGCCGTCTGGTGCTGAAAGAGATCAAGCCCGTCGAACGCTCCGGCGGCCGTAGTGCCGAAACGGTGATGGCGCAGGAGCGCACACGGATCGAAGGTGTGCTGCCCAAGGGTGGCCGCGTGGTGGCACTGGATGAGCATGGCCGTGACCTGACCACGCTGCAACTGGCGCAGCAGCTGACGAATTGGCAACAGCTGGGCGGGGATGTTACATTCGTCATCGGCGGCGCTGACGGGCTGGATGCCGATTTCAAGAAGAACGCCGACATGCTGATGCGCGTCTCCAGCCTGACCCTGCCGCATGGCATGGTGAGAGTCTTGCTGGCAGAACAGCTGTACCGTGCGTGGTCGATCACCCGCAACCACCCTTACCACAGGCCCACGCTCTGATTCCGGGCAAGGTCATGGTGACCAGGCGGAGCGGCAGGCCGCGCGTAATGGAAAGCTTCAGATGATCTTCCCGGACCAGAAAATCTATCTCGCTTCGAAGAGCCCGCGCCGGCGAGAGCTGCTGCGCCAGATCGGCGTCGAGTTCGAGATCCTGATGCTGCGTGAAGAGCCGGGCCGCCATGGCGCCGTATCGGAGGATGTGCTGCCCGGCGAAGCGCCGGATGTGTACGTGCAGCGCGTGGCGCGCGAAAAGGCCGAGCATGGCTGGAACGCCGTGCTGTGGCGCCGGCTGCCGCAGCGCCCGGTGCTGGCCGCTGACACGACGGTCACGGTCGACGGCAAGATCCTTGGCAAGCCGGCCGATATGGCCGAGGCGATCGACATGTTGCGCTCGCTGTCGGGCCGCACACACGAAGTGCTGACCGCCATCGCCGTGATCGCGAACGATGAGCTGAGGGAAACCATCAACCGTTCGCAAGTCAGGTTCGCCAAAGTCAGCGAGCAAATGCTGCGCGCGTACTGCAATACGGCCGAACCGTATGACAAGGCCGGCGCCTACGGTGTGCAGGGCCATGCGGCGCAATTCATCGAGCACATCAGCGGCAGCTATACCGGCATCATGGGCCTGCCATTATTCGAAACCGCACAACTACTCAATCAAGCGGGCATCAAGACCCTATGACAGAAGACCTGCTCGTCAATATCACTCCCCAGGAAACCCGTGTCGCGTTGATACAGCAAGGCTCGGTGCAAGAGTTGCATATCGAGCGCAGCGCATCGCGCGGCCGCACCGGGAATATTTATCTCGGCAAGGTGGCGCGGGTGCTGCCGGGCATGCAATCAGCCTTCATCGACATCGGGCTCGAACGCGCCGCTTTCCTGCACGTGGCCGATATCTGGGAGGCGCGCCAGCAATCCGGCGCCGGAAACAACCCACTGCCGATCGAAAAGCTGTTGTTCGACGGCCAGTCGGTGATGGTGCAAGTCATCAAGGACCCGATCGGCACCAAGGGCGCGCGGCTGTCGACGCAAATTTCCATCGCGGGCCGCATGCTGGTTTACCTGCCGCAGGACCCGCATATCGGCATTTCACAGCGCATCGAGAGCGAGGCCGAGCGCGAAGCGCTGAAGGCCAAGCTGCAGACGCTGGTGCCCGCCGATGAAAAAGGCGGCTACATCATCCGAACGATGGCCGAAGATGCGAGCGATGCCGATCTCGGGATGGACGTCGCCTACCTGCGCAAGACCTGGACCCACATCGTCCAGCAGTCCAAGACGGTGCCGGCGCCGACGCTGCTGTACCAGGACCTGAACCTGGCGCAGCGCGTGCTGCGCGACTTCGTCGGCGACCAGACCGCCAGCATTCAGATCGACTCACGCGAGAACTTCGCCAAACTGACCGAGTTCGGCACCAGCTATACGCCATCGGTGCTGCCCAAGCTCGTGCACTACACCGGCGAGCGCCCGCTATTCGACCTGTACGGCGTCGAAGAAGAGATCGAGAAGGCCTTGGGACGCCGCGTGGACCTGAAGTCCGGCGGCTACCTGATCATCGAGCAAACCGAAGCGATGACGACCATCGACGTCAACACCGGCAGCTATGTCACCGGCCGCAATTTCGACGACACGATCTTCAAGACCAACCTCGAAGCAGCGCACGCGATCGCGCGCCAGCTGCGCCTGCGCAACCTTGGCGGCATCATCATCCTCGACTTCATCGACATGGAGAATGCCGAGCACCGTATGGCGGTGCTGGCCGAATTGCACAAGGCGCTCGCGAAGGACCGCACCAAGGTCACGGTGTCCGAATTCTCTGCGCTGGGGCTGGTGGAAATGACGCGCAAGCGGACCCGCGAATCGCTGGCCCACGTGCTGTGCGAGCCCTGCCCCGCTTGCCAGGGCAAGGGGCAGGTCAAGACGCCGCGCACAGTCGCCTACGAAATCCTGCGCGAGCTGCTGCGCGAGGCCAAGCAATTCAATCCGCGCGAGTTCCGCATCCTCGGATCGCAAGTGGTGATCGACATGTTCCTCGAAGAGGAATCGCAGCACCTCGCGATGCTGGGGGATTTCATCGGCAAGCCGATCTCGCTGCAGGTCGAGAGCACCTTCCCGCAGGAGCAGTACGACATCATCCTGATGTGAGCGCGCCCCGACCGCGGGGCGCTCCTTGCCGGCATCCGCGGCTGGCAACCCTATAAAATGCGGACACCATGAACCCGGAAGTCATCATCACCAACCTGCACCGCCGCTACACCGGTGTCTCCGGCACCATCAATGCGCTGTTGCCGGTGCAGTCGCGCACGCAATCGGTCGCCTTCGTCGGCACGCCGGTGCCGGGCGCAGCGCTGGCGCAGGCGCAGAACGGCGAACGCTTTGCGCACCTGAGCGTATGGCAGGCCATGGGGATCAGCCGCAAGCCGCTGCCGGATGGCCGCAAGCGCATCTGGCATGTGCGGCGCGACCCGGAAATGATGCTGGGGATTTTCTTGCGCGATGTGCTGCGCTTCCCGATCAAACTGGTCTTCACGTCGGCCGCCAAGCACCGCCATTCATGGTTCCCGCGCTGGATGATCAGCAAGATGGACGGCGTGGTCGCGACCACGCCGGAAGCGGCGGCATTCGTGCCGAACACCACCCGGGTCGTTTTCCATGGCGCGAGCCTGGAGCGCTTCGCGCCCCCCGCAGACAAGCGCACCGTCTGGCAGCGCACCGGCCTGCCGGGCAAGTTCGGCGTCGGCGTCTTCGGCCGCATCCGCCCGACCAAGGGCACGGACATTTACGTGGATGCCATGCTGGAGGTTCTGCCGCGCTTCCCCGACTTCACCGCGGTGATCACGGGCCTGTGCCAGCCGGAAGACGCCGCATTCAAGCAAGCGATGGTCGACAAGATCCGCAAGGCGGGTCTGACTGAACGCATCCGGTTCCTCGGCGACCTGCCGCTCGACGACATTCCGTCGTGGTACCAGAACGTCAGCATCATGGTCGCCTGCCCGCGCTACGAGCCCTTCGGGATCACGCCGCTGGAAGCGATGGCATCGGGCTGCGCGGTGGTGGCCAGCCGCACCGGCGCATTCGAGCATATCGTGCAGGAGGGCGAGACCGGGCTGATCGTGCCGACCGGGGATGCGCCGGCGCTGGCTGCGGCGCTGGAGACACTGATGCGTGACCCCGAGCGCGCGTTCGCGATGGGCGAACGCGGACGCGAGCGCGTATCGGCGCATTTCTCGATCGAGCGCGAGGCCGCTGGCATACAGTCGGTGTATGAGCAGGTCCGGAACTGAACGAGCATGACCCACCGTGCCGCACCGTCCGTGAAGCTGAGCATCGGCATCCTTGCGATGAACGAGGAACGCCGCATTGCCGACTGCCTGCGCAGCGCGGTCTTTGCGGATCAGGTGATCGTAATCGACAGCGGCAGCACTGACCGCACCCGCGAGATCGCGGCGTCCATGGGTGCGGAAGTCCACGAATACCCGGACTGGCAGGGCTTTGCCGAGCAGCGCAATCGCCTGCTGCGCCATGTGAACGGCGAATACATTTTCTTCCTTGATGCTGACGAAGTGATCCCGCCGGCGCTGCAGCAGGAAATCCGCGCCGCCGCCGACAGCGGACGCGATGCGATCTGGGAAATCCGCTGGTGCGAAGTCGCGTTCGGTCGCGAACTGACCCGGATGAAGAGCACCGGCGGCGTCAAGCGCATGTTCCGCACGGCGTCGCTGAAGGGTTTTGCCGGGCTGGTGCATGAAACCCCCGAGCTGGTGAATCCTGCCCTTCCAACGATGGGTTTTTCGACCCGTTTGCTGCATTACTCGCGTACTTCTGTGTATGGCTGCCTGAAGAAGCTGGCGCAATATGTACAGCTAGGCGCAGCCAAGCGCGCGCAGGCCGGCAAGCGTGGCGGGGTTATGCGCGGGATTGGCTCGGGACTGGCGAGCTTCCTGAAACTGTACGTCTTCGGCCGCGGCTTCTTGTACGGCGCCGAAGGCTTCCTGTTTTGCCTGTTTGTCAGCCTCGAGTGCTTTTTCCGGTATGCGGCATTGGGCTATGACGCCGAATTCTTTGGCGACATTGCCGCTCGCTGACGACAGCAAGGATACGATCGGTGCCCCGCGCGGCGGGAGCGGCGAGTGCGATATGTCCGCACATGGTGAAGTCCATCAATTTCGTTGAATAAAAAAGGAAGCTCCGCAGGCTTCTATAATCAGAACGAATTTTCGCAGGGACTTTGAACACAATGATTGAGACCTCCAAGATGCCGGGACTGATGGCACATTCTCAAAATGGCAAATACTGGCCGGCCTTCCTTGCGGGCGCGCTCTTTTTGCTGTTTCCGACCTGGATCGCGGCTTCGCATGGGGTGCTGCTGCTGATCACGATCTACGTCGTCGCGGATTTTGATCGCCAGCGATTTGCAAGCATCGTCGAACGGGCACCGGTCCTGTGGACGCTGGGCGCGATCTACTTGATGGTCATTGTCGGCACGACATATTCACCGGCACCCTGGAAAGACATCCTGCTGCACTGGCAAAAATACCTGCGCTTCCTTTACCCATTCGTATTGTTGCTGTTGTTGGCAGATCGGCAGCGGCTGCAAGAAATCGCGCTCAACGCATTCATGACCGCCATGGGCTTCATAGCGGTGTCGTCGTGGCTGAACATCTGGTTCGTGCTGCCTTGGTCCGCCTCGAAGAAACCGGGCTGGGGCGAAAATCATTTCGTGATCGGAGACCACATTACGCAAAACGTCATGATGGCTCTTTTTGTGGTGATCGCGTTGCAGCGAGCGCTGCAAGCGCCCGATCGCAACAGGCGGCTGTTTTGGGCGTTGGCAACCCTGTCGGGCACAGTGAGCATCACTCACCTGTCTTTTGGCCGTACAGGTCTCGTCGTTCTATTGGCAGGACTGCTGGGATGGATGTTCGGTAAATTTAGCGGCAAAAAATTGGTGATGGTACTGGCGCTGCTCGTGGCGGTGGGCGGCATCGCCATCTGGACCTCCAGTGCGATGACGCAGCGAATCCAGAAAGGCATCGCGGAAGCCGAGCATAGCGAAGACAATCGCGTCACGTCGATTGGCCATCGCCTTTACAACTACAAGATCACGCTGCAGATGATGGCCGCTGCACCCATTATCGGACACGGCACCGCGTCTTTCCACACCGAATTCTGCAAATTCATGGAAGACCCGACCGACTGCCTGCGCTACGCCTGGCATCCGCACAACCAGTTCCTGATGATGGGCGCCGAGCACGGCATCGCCGGGCTGGGTTTGTACATCCTGATGATCCTGATGCTGGTTCAGGCAGGCAGGCGCTCGCCGGACAACAACAGTGCTGCCTTGATGTACGGGCTGGTGGGCATACTGATCGCCGACAGTCTCGTGAATTCCCCGTTCTTCAGTTCGCGGGAAAGCCAATTCTTCGCGTACGCGATGGCCCTGTTGCTGAGCATGAATCTGTCAGGGTCGAACAACGAGGCCGATCGTCCGGCTGACACGACCTCAGGCGACGCAACACTGGCCAGTCCGCATCAGGGATAGAACGTCGAGTTCGCGAACATCCCGAGTTTCAGGCCGTAATAGGCGCCGATTTCGCGCAAGCCAATATCAAATGGCGGCCGGTCACGACGCGGGTTTGCCAGCGCCGGACGGATCAAGTGTCGGTCGAATTTTTCCATCACCACGTTACGGTTGTAACGTGCGGTGTACTGGTCCCAGTTTCCGTTCCGTAGAGATTTCGGGTCCAGACTGTCGATGATGCGAACCAGCGAATCCTTGTCCGTGAAATAGTAGCCCTTCTCTCCGAGCACATCGTGATGGTGGGTGTGCTTGTTGTGCAGATAGGTAATCACCGGCTTGTTACGAACCGAAAATTCTCCGCACGCCAGACCAAACGATTCGCCGAGGCGTCGCGCATGCAGCATCGCGTCGCAGGTATTGATGAATCGCACCTTGCGCTCCAGTTCCGTCGAGCCCGGAAGAAAAACCACATTCGGATGATCGATGAACTTCTCCGTGTTCATGAAGATGAACCACAGACCGGGCCGTGAACCCGCCATCTCGATCACGGCTTCGCGCGCGCTCCGGATATCGAAATTGAGGCGACCGCCATAAGTCCCGATGACCTTGTCCTCTGCACCTATGCCCAGTTCGACGCGCAGGTCACCCGCCACATCCGGCAACTCGACGATGTGCGGCACGCAGGGAATGCGGCCGGCCGAGCAACGGCGACTCAGCCATTCGGAAATGAATGCGTAGGACGCGCCATGCGCCTGCCGAGGATTGGTCGGGAACACCGCATGCACCATGGTCGGCACGCGCTGGGACAGCCTGCCGTCGCGCTTGCCTGACTTGATCATGTACAGCAAGTCGACGCCGTGCCTAGCCAGCTGCTCATCAACCTCGCCGAATTCGTCATAGCCGACTAGATCGAAGCGCTGGCGAAATCTTTCTATTGCCTGCGGGTGGCTGTTCTTGCTGTACTTGTTATAAAAAACAATACTTTTATTGCCCAGTTGCTGCTCGTTGCCGGCCGCGTAGTCGAACAATGCGATCTCGGTACCGGTGATGGATAGCTGGTTGGAGTGGAAAGCGATTTTCAGGGACATGCCATCAGGGGCCCAGGTCGGGCAGTGAATTGCACAAGAGTTATGCGCGACAGTCTACATTGGTTAGAATCCCGGGGTTTGAAACATCAATCTTGCGATAGCGGCCCGGATGCCCTCCCCGTCAGTCAACGACATCACTGTCATCGTCGTCACCTTCAACAGCGCCCACTGCATTGAAGGACTGCGCGACGCCATTGCCGACTTCACGCACCTGGTCATTGTCGACAATGGCAGCTCGGATGACACCGCTGAAAAAGTCAGGGCATGCCTGCCCGGAGCCACATTCATCAGGAGTCCGGACAACATCGGTTTCGGCGCGGCCAACAACAAGGCACTCGCGATCGTGACGACGCCGTATGCGTTGCTGATCAATCCCGACTGTCTTCCCGGCCCTCAGTTTGCCGAAGGCTTACTGACAGCCGCAGCGCAGTTCCCGGATGCCGCCATCATTGCCCCCCACCTGATACGGCGTACCGGCGCCCTGGAGCTCAGCTATCGCTGGCCCGACAATGCGTGGCGGTCCGGCGGGCCCGAGGCCTCGGGGCCTTGTTGCGTCGGATTCGCCAGTGGCGCCGCGATGTTGCTGAACATGGCCGTGATGCGCACCGTCGGCTTCTTCGACGAGACTTTCTTTCTATATTACGAAGACGAAGACCTGTGCCAGCGCGTCTTCGACCAGCGCCTGCAGATCATCGTCGCGCCGGAGGTCAGCCTTACCCATTTGTCGCGCGGCTCAGTCAAAGGCCGCAGCCCGCTGAGGGCGGAATACCTGCGCGGCTACCATCATGCGCAATCCAAGCTGATCTTCGAGCACAAGCATGTCGGTGCTGGCAGCGCGCATCGCCTGCGCCGCAAGACCTTGCTGCTGGCGCTGCTGACCCTCGTGCCGCGTCTGCTGCTTCCGCAGCCAAAGTATCTGGCGCGCCTGTTCGGTCGCATTGCCGGCTTGTGCGCCGGCTATCCGCCGCCGGCTTCGGCAAAATCAGCCTAGCCCGTGACCGATTCCATTAGTATCCGTATCCATTTGCCCGGTAACGCGCGCCGCGCCGTTTGCCGGCCTGAACATCTGAAGGCAGCCCCATGATCCCAGTCATCCTTTCCGGCGGTTCCGGTTCACGCCTGTGGCCCCTGTCGCGCTCGATGCGCCCGAAGCAGTTCCTCGGCATTACCGAAGAGCGTTCGCTGTTCCAGCTGACGCTGGAGCGGCTGCAAGGGATAGACGGCATTCAGGCGCCCATCATCGTGTCCAACCAGGAGCATCGCTTCCTGGCGGCGGAACAGGCGCGCGCAGCAAATGCAGTACCTGCGGCCATCCTGCTCGAGCCCTTCGGGCGCAATACCGCCCCCGCGATTGCAGCGGCAGCCTTGCAAGCACGCGAAGATGGCGCTGACCCGGTGCTGCTGGTGCTACCCTCGGACCACATCTTCATGAATGCGCAGGCCTTCCATGCCGCCGTCGCGCTCGGCGGCAAAGCCGCCGCCGACGGCATGCTGGTCACCTTCGGCATCGTGCCCGATCGCGCCGAGACCGGATACGGCTACCTGAAGGCCGGCGACGCGGTGCCGGGCCTGACGGGCGTGCAACGGGTCGCGAAATTCGTCGAGAAGCCGGACGCTGAGACTGCCGCTGAATATCTGGCCTCAGGCAAATATTTCTGGAACAGCGGCATGTTCATGTTCCGCGCTTCGGTCTACCTCGAAGAACTGGGACGGCATCGGCCCGATATCCTCGAGCATTGCCAGCTCGCGTGGAGAGCAGCAAGACGCGACCTCGACTTCATTCGCCTCGACGAAGGCCACTTCCAGACCTGCCCGTCGGATTCGGTCGACTATGCGGTGATGGAGAAAACCGCGCAGGCGGCGATGGTACCGCTGGACGCCGGCTGGAACGATGTCGGCGCCTGGCCGTCGGTCTGGCAATCGCAGGACAAGGATGCGAACGGCAACGCCGGACGCGGCGACGTGATCTTCGAGAATGCGAAGGATTGCTATGTGCACGCCGACAGCCGGCTGGTGAGCCTGCTCGGTGTCAGCGATCTGTTCGTGATCGAGACTGCGGATGCCGTGATGGTCGGCCACAAGGACCACGCGCAAGACGTCAAGAAGATCGTCGAACACCTGAACAAGGAAGGCCGCAGCGAGACCGAGCTGCACCGCGAAGTATTCCGCCCATGGGGATCGTTCGACTCGATCGGACGCGGCGACAAATATCAGGTCAAGCGCATCACGGTGAACCCAGGCAGCAAGCTGTCGCTGCAGTACCACCATCACCGCGCCGAGCACTGGATCGTGGTCAGCGGCTGTGCGAAGGTCACGATAGGCCAGTCGACGAAGCTGGTCGCTGAAAACCAGTCCGTCTTCATCCCGATCGGCGAGACCCACTGCCTGGAAAACCCCGGCACGATCCCGCTGGAACTGATCGAGGTGCAGTCGGGCAGCTACCTCGGCGAAGACGACATCGTCAGGCTGGAAGACCTGTACGGCCGCGCCTGATTATTTTTTAGGCAGGCGCCCCATCAGGTAGAACTCGTCGTTCGGCCGCATCCCGATGGCATTCGCGATGCGGTTCGACATGCCGAAGAAGGCCGTGATGGCCGCGATGTCCCAGATATCCTCGTCATCAAAGCCATGCGCGTGCAGGGCTGCATAGTCGGCATCGCCGACTGCGCCCGAGTTCAGGCAAACCTTCACCGCAAAGTCGAGCATCGCGCGCTGGCGCGGCGTGATATCGGCTTTCAGGTGGTTCACCGCCACCTGATCCGCCACCAGCGGGTTCTTCGCATAGATGCGCAGCAGCGCGCCGTGCGCCACCACGCAATACAGGCAGTCGTTCTTTGCGCTGGTCGCCGTGACGATCATCTCGCGGTCTGCCTTGGACAGGTTGCCCGTCTCCTTCAGCATCAGCGCATCGTGGTACAGGAAGAATGCGCGGAATTCATCGGGACGATGCGCCAGCGTCAGGAAGACATTCGGCACAAAGCCGGCCTTCTCCTGCACCCCAAGGATCTTCTCGCGTACATCATCCGGCAAGTCTCCCAGTTCCGGCACAGGGAAACGCGAAATCGCTTTTTGCTCAGCCATCAGGACTCCTTTGCAAACTGAAGGTGGTACAGGTGAGCATAGACGCCGCCATGCGCCAGCAGTTCGGCGTGGCTGCCGACTTCGGCAATCTTGCCTTGCTCCAGCACGACGATGCGGTCCGCATGCTCGATCGTGGACAGCCGGTGCGCAATGACCAGCGTGGTGCGGCCTTTCATCAATTCATCCAGTGCATCCTGCACTGCGCGCTCGGATTCGGTATCCAGTGCCGATGTCGCTTCATCCAGGATCAGGATGGGCGCGTCCTTGTAAATCGCACGCGCAATCGCAAGGCGCTGGCGCTGGCCACCGGACAGCCGCATGCCGTTGTCGCCGATGTTGGTCTCCAGGCCTTCCGGCAGCGTCGCGATCACATCGGTCAGGTGCGCAGCCTTCGCTGCCGCCTCGATCCGCACCCGATCCGGACGCTCGTCGCCATACGCAATATTGGCGGCGACCGTATCATCGAACAGCACCACGTTCTGGCTGACCATGGCCATCTGCGAGCGCAGACTGGACAGGTCGATATCGGCGATCGCCATGCCATCGAGCAGGATCTGTCCCTGCGTCAGCGGATAGAACTCGGGCACGAGGTTCACCAGCGTCGACTTGCCGCCGCCCGACATGCCCACCAGCGCAATCGTTTCGCCTGGCGCAATCGCGAGATTGACACCGGACAGCGCCGGCTGCGCCTGGTCCGGATAATGGAAGCTGACGTCCACGAACGCAAGGCTGCCCCTGGCACGCTGCGCGAGCCTGGCGCCACCGGTACGCTCGGGCTCGGCATCGATCAGGCCAAACACCAGCTCGCCCGCCGCGAGGCCGCGCTGCAGCGGGCCATTGACGCCGGCCAGGTGCTTCAGCGGCGTCAGCGTCATCAGCATCGCCGTGATGAACGATGCAAAACCACCGACGGTCATGTGGCCGTCACCGGCCTGCGCCAGCGCGATCATGATGATGACCGACACCGAGAATGAATTGATGAACTGCGTGATCGGCTCGGTGGTCGCCATCGTCGCGGCCATGCGGATCATGAACCCACGCAGTCGCATTGAACGTTGTTCAAAGCGGCGCCCCTCATACGCCTGGCCGCCAAAGATCTTGATCACTTGCCGCGCGCGCGTGGTTTCTTCAATCGTCTGCGTGATCTCGCCGTTCAGCAACTGGTTCTGCGAAATCAAACGCTTCAGGCGCTTCGCAGTCAGGCGAACGACGACGGCCATTACCGGCACCATCACCAGCGTGATGATGGTCAGCTTCCAGTTCAGCCAGAACAAATAGCCAAGCAGGCCGACGATGGTCAGCGAATCGCGCACCAGCACCACGATCACGCCGCGCATCATGTCGAGGATTTGCTGCACCTCGACCATCATGGTGTTGATCACCTGCCCGGTCGACTGCTTGTCGTAGAAGCCCAGCGGCACGTCCAGCAGCCTGGTGAACATCTGCTGGCGCAGCTGCGTCATCATGCGCCCGCTGACCCAGGCCATCATGTAGTTGGTCGTGAAGGTCGACAGGCCGCGGATCACGAAGATGCCCACCACGATCAGCGGCACCCACCACAGCGGGAAAGTGCCCGCTTTGGAGAAGCCCTCGTCCAGCAGCAGCTTCATCAGGCCGGCCACGGCCGGTTCGGTCGCGGCTGTCACCAGCATGCCGGCGATGCCGAGCGCGAGGCGCGCTTTGTACGGGGCTAACAGCGCGAGGATACGCGCGAAGGTGCGGGACAGGCTCACCGGTGCTTTCTCTTGATAGGGCCGTCGCAACGGCGCTTGGGGTGATTAATATTCAAACCAGACATTGTCCGCGCTCAGCCATTCGGACAGCTTGCTGCGCAAATTGTCGTCGGCACGCACGCGCCAGTCGTCGGACAGGCGCAGCTCGCCGAGCGCACCATTCTTGGTGTACTGCACGACGATCGGGCATGAGCCTTCACGCTGCTGGAACGGCTGTATCAGTTCGCGTAGCTTGGCCGCATCGGCCTGCCCGTTCATCGACAGTCGCAACGCCTTCACGAAGCTGGCACGCGCGCCGGCAATGTCCATCACCTTCTCGGCGGTGATGCGCAAACCGCCGGAGAAACGATCCTCGGAAACCTTGCCCTGCACGGCCAGGAATTCATCTTCCTTGAACAGCGCGCGGTTCGCGTCGTAGACCTCGTTGTACACCGTGACCTCGACTTGCGCGGTGCCGTCGTCGAGCGTGGCGATCACCATGCGGCCGCGCTGCGTCATTTGCACGCGCAGGCCGGAGATGATGCCGGCCATCAGCCTCGGATCGCGTGCCGGTTGCAGGTCCGCCAGCTTTCCTTTGACGAACTTGCGTGCCTCCGGCGCGTATGCATTGAACAAATGGCCGGACAGGTAGAAGCCGAGCGCGGTCTTCTCTTCGGTCAGGCGCTGTTTCTCGCTCCACGGCGACACGTTCACGTATTCGGGACTGTCGTCAAAGCCGCTGTCATCCATCTCGAACAGGCTCACCTGGTTGGCCGATGCTTCAGCCTGTTCGGCGCTGTCCATCGCCAGGCCCACCGATGCCATCAGGATGCCGCGGTCAACGCCGAAACCATCGAAGGCGCCGGCCTTGATCAGGGATTCGATGGTGCGACGATTGATCTGGCGCTTGTCGACGCGCTTGGTAAAGTCGAACAAGTCCGTAAACGGACCATCCTGCCGCGCGGCGATGATGGCCTCGATCGCATTCTGGCCGGTGCCCTTCACGGCACCGAGGCCGTAGCGAATGCGATCGGCTTTTTTGCCTTCGTCGGCCACCGGAGTGAATCGGTACACCGACAGGTTGATGTCCGGCGGCAGCAGCGTCAGCTTGCAGGTATCGAGTGCATCCTCGACCAGGATCTTGACCTTGTCGGTGTCGTCCATCGCCAGCGACAAGTTGGCCGCCATGAATGCGGCCGGATGGTGTTCCTTCAGGTAGGCGGTGTAGTACGACAGCAGCGCATACGCGGCCGCGTGCGACTTGTTGAAGCCATAGCCGGCGAACTTCTCCATCAAGTCGAAGATCTCGTCGGCTTTCTGCTCGGACAAGCCGTTCTTCGCCGCGCCGTCGCGGAAGATGAGGCGATGCTCCGCCATTTCCTCGGGCTTCTTCTTGCCCATTGCACGACGCAGCAAGTCCGCGCCGCCGAGCGAATAGCCGCCGATGACCTGCGCCATCTGCATCACCTGTTCCTGGTAGACCATGATGCCGTAGGTCTCGGACAGGATGCCCTCGGTACGCGGATCAGGATAGTCGAACTTTTCACCATGCTTGCGTCGGCAGAAGTCCGGGATCAGGTCCATCGGGCCCGGGCGGTACAGCGCCACCAGCGCGATGATGTCCTCGAAACGGTCGGGGCGCGCATCCTTGAGCATGCCCTGCATGCCGCGGCTTTCAAGCTGGAACACGGCGACGGTGCGCGCCTGCGTCAGCAACTGGTAAGTCGCCCGGTCATTCAGCGGCAGCTTGTCGAGGCTGAAATCGGCCATCGCCGGGTCGAGTGCGCGAATGTACTTCACCGCGCGATCGAGGATGGTCAGCGTGGTCAGGCCCAGAAAGTCGAACTTCACCAGCCCCATCGCTTCGACGTCATCCTTGTCGTACTGCGACACCACGCCGCTGTCGGCGCCTTGCGTGTATAGCGGGCAGAAATCGGTCAGCTTGCCGGGTGCGATCAGCACGCCGCCGGCGTGCATGCCGACGTTACGCGCAATGCCCTCGACTTGCTGCGCCAGTTCAAGCAGCTGCTTGACTTCTTCTTCGTTGTCGAACCGCTCTTTCAGCAGCGGCTCTTCGACCAGCGCATCGGCAATGGTCACCAGCTTGCCCGGCTTGAACGGGATCAGCTTGGAAATGCCGTCGCAGAAGTTGTAGCTCATGTCGAGCACGCGGCCCACGTCGCGCACCGCGCCCTTGGCAGCCATGGTGCCGAAGGTCGCAATCTGCGACACCGCATCCTTGCCGTAGCGCTCCTTCACATACTGGATCACGCGGTCACGGCCTTCCTGGCAGAAGTCGATGTCGAAGTCAGGCATCGACACCCGCTCCGGGTTCAGGAAGCGCTCGAACAGCAGGTTGTATTCCAGAGGATCGAGGTCGGTAATCTTCAGCGCATAGGCGACCAGCGAGCCGGCACCCGAGCCACGGCCCGGGCCGACCGGCACGCCATTGTTCTTCGCCCACTGAATGAAATCGGCAACGATCAGGAAGTAGCCGGGGAAGCCCATCTTGATGATGGTGTCGGTCTCGAACTTCAGCCGCGCCTCATAGCGCTCGCGCACCGTCGCACGCTTGGCGTCGTCCGGGAACAGCTGCAGCAGCCTTTCCTCCAGCCCGTCCTTCGCCTGCGCGATCAGGAAGTCGCCGATCGACATGCCATCCGGCGTCGGGAAGTCCGGCAGCTGCGGCTTGCCGAGCACCAGCTTCAGGTTGCAACGCTGCGCAATCAGCACGCTGTTCTGCAATGCCGCCGGAAGGTCGGCGAACAGCTCGGCCATCTCGGCCTGCGTCTTGAAATACTGTTCTTGCGTGAAGCGCCGCACGCGGCGGCCATTGGCGAGAATTTCGCCGTCGGCGATACAGACACGCGCCTCGTGGGCGGTAAATTCTTCCTTGTTCAGGAATTGGACCGGGTGCGTCGCGACCACAGGCAGGCCGATACTGGCGGCCAGCTGGGTTGACTGACGCAGCAGGTTCTCGAGCTTGGGATTGCCGTTGCGCTGCACCTCGATGTAGAAGTGGCCGGGGAAGACCTTCGCCCAGCGGCGCGCGCATTTCTCGGCCAGGGCCTCGTTACCGTTCTCCAGCGCGGCGCCGATGTCGCCCAGCGTAAAGCCGGACAGCGCAATCAGGCCGCCCGGCGCAAGTGCTTCCAGCCAGTCGATGCGAATCTCGGCCCGGCCGCGGTGCTGGTTGGACAACCACGCCCGCGCCAGCAATTCGCACAGCTGCAGGTAGCCATCGCGGTTCTTGACCAGCAACAGCAAGCGTGACGGCTTATCGCGGTCATCGTCATTGGTAATCCAGACATCGCAGCCGACGATGGGCTGCACGCCCTTGCCGCGCGCGGCCTTGTAGAACTTGACCATGCCGAACAGGTTGGCCAGGTCCGTCACGGCCAGCGCCGGCTGGCTGTCTGCGGCCGCAGCTTTCACGAGGTCGTCAATCCGCACCAGCCCGTCGGCGATGGAGTACTCGGAATGCAGGCGAAGATGGATGAATTGCGGTGCGGTCATGGCCGCTATTTTAACCGGCAGGAACCCCCGGCTGGCCGCCTGTTGCAGGCTTGCGCCGCTGATACGGCAGGACTGCCAGCGATACGTTTACCCGACTGGGGCGCTACAGCTTGTGCTATGCGGCGCGCCTTATAATGTCGGCCTTCCCCAGCAATCTTGTCGTCATCGCCATGCCGTCCACGCACCCGATCGTCAACATCTCGGCTTATAAATTTATTACGTTCGACGACATCGTCGAGCAGCGCCCTCGCTTCCTGCAGAAATGCCTCGATCTCGAGCTGAAGGGCACCATCCTGCTGTCGCCCGAAGGCATCAACATGTTCCTGGCCGGGTCGCGCGAGGCCATCGATGGCTACATGGACTGGCTGCACGAAGACTCGCGCTTCGCCGACATCGTCGCGAAACAAAGTTTCTCCGAGAAGCAGCCGTTCAACCGCATGCTGGTACGTCTGAAGCGCGAGATCATCACGATGAAGCATCCGCTGATCAAGCCCGAGCTGGGCCGCGCCCCCACGGTCAACGCGCATGACCTCAAGCGCTGGCTGGACCAGGGACATGATGACGAAGGCCGTGCGGTGGTGATGGTGGATACACGCAATGACTTTGAAGTCGATGTCGGCACGTTCGACAAAACCATCGACTATCGCATCGCCAAGTTCAGCGAGTTCCCCGACGTGATCGAAAAGCATCGCGACGAGCTGAACGACAAGACTGTGGTCACCTTCTGCACCGGCGGCATCCGCTGCGAGAAGGCCGGCATCTACATGCAAAACATCGGCTACGAGCACGTCTACCAGCTCGAGGGCGGCATCCTGAAATACTTCGAGGAAGTCGGCGGCGCCCACTATCACGGTGATTGCTTCGTCTTCGATCACCGTACAGCGCTGAACCCGCAGCTCGAGGAGACCGAAACTCGCCAGTGCTTTGCCTGCCGCGCCGTCGTCACGCCCCGCGAGCAGCTGTCTCCGCTGTACGTCGAAGGCAAGTCCTGCCCGCATTGCGCGAAAAACGCAGTGGCAGTGGCCGAAGCCGCCTGATCGCAGGCTGCGGTCGGCACGCAGGGCGCCCCGCATGACCGCCCCCGAGCGCCGCATTGCCCACCTCGACATGGATGCGTTCTACGCCTCCGTCGAGTTACTGCGCTACCCCGAACTGAAAGGCCTGCCGGTGGTGATCGGCGGTCGCTCGGCCCACCAGCCGACGACCGATGCCGATGGCATGCGGCACTTTGCAAAATTGCGCGACTACGTCGGGCGCGGCGTCGTCACCACGTCCACCTATGAAGCGCGCAAGCTGGGCGTGTTCTCGGCGATGGGCATGATGAAGGCGGCCAGGCTTGCGCCCGAGGCCCTGCTGCTGCCGGCCGACTTCGATTCCTATCGCCATTATTCGCGCCTGTTCAAGCAGGCCATCGCCGAGATCGCGCCTGACATCGAAGATCGCGGCATTGATGAAATCTACATCGACCTCAGCCAGCACAGCGAGGGCTCGCAAGCGCTGGCACAGCGGCTCAAGGACGCGGTGCGCAACGCCACCGGCCTCAGCTGCTCGATCGGCATTGCGCCCAACAAGCTGTTGGCGAAAATCTGCTCGGAACTCGACAAGCCCGATGGCATCACGCTGCTGACGATGGCTGACCTCGAGTCGCGCATCTGGCCAATGGGCGTACGCAAGATCAATGGCATTGGTCCCAAGGCCGGCGAGAAACTGGCCAACCTGGGCATCGAGACCATCGGCGATCTTGCGCAACAAACACTGATGGAACTGCAATCACACTTTGGTCGCAGCTATGGCGAATGGCTGCACCAAGCCGCCCATGGCGAAGACGCGCGGCCCGTGGTGACCTGGTCCGAACCGAAATCGATCAGCCGCGAAACCACCTTCGAGCGCGACCTGCACGCGAAGCGCGACCGCGAACAGCTATCGGGAATTTTCACGCGCCTGTGCGAACGCGTGGCGGCCGACCTGCAGCGCAAGGGCTATGTCGGCCGCACGATCGGCATCAAGCTGCGGTTCGGGGACTTCAAGACCGTCACGCGCGATGTGTCCCTGCCGGCGCCCACTGATGACGCATCGGCGATACGGCGCGCGGCCGGGGAATGCCTGCGGCGCGTGCCACTGGAGCAGCGCATCCGTCTGCTCGGCGTGCGTGTGACCGCGCTGGCAAAAAAATCGTCTGTGCCTGACGAGCGGCTGCCACCGCAAGCCGAGCTTGCGCTCGGCTGAACAGCAGCAGTTTCAATCCCAGGTCGCCAACGAGCGACACGACTCAGGCAAGTGATAGGTCGACCACGATGTTGCCGCGGGTCGCGTTCGAGTAAGGGCACACCTGGTGCGCCGCGTCGATCAACTCCTTGCCGACTTCGCGGTCCACGCCCGGCAGGGTGACCACCAGCTTGGCCGAGATGCCAAAGCCAGCCGGGATGGGGCCGATGGCGACGCTGGCATCGATGGCCGCGTCGGCCGGAACTTTCACTTTCTTCAGCGATGCGACATGTTTCAGCGCGCCCATGAAGCAGGCCGAATAACCGGCTGCAAACAACTGCTCCGGATTGGTGCCCTTGCCATCGCCGCCCATCGCCGGCGGCAATGCAAGTTTTACGTCCAGCAAGCCATCATCAGTGACAGAACGGCCATCGCGCCCACCGGTGGTGTGGGCATGGGCCGTGTAGAGGACTTTGTCGAGTACGGTAGGCATGTCTTTTCCTTGCTTTCAGGGTTGAAGAAGGTGAAGTTTCGCGCTCAGGCGATCAGATGGGCGCGCAGCGCCTGCAATTCCCGTGTCAGCGCCTGGATGTCCGATAGCGAACACTGCGATGCCGAGAAGATGCATTGCGGTAGTTTCGTCGCTTTCGAGCGCAGCTTGCGACCGGCGGCGGTCAGGCGAATCAGCACGCGGCGCTCATCTATGACATCGCGCAAGCGTTGCACCAGTTCAGCCACCTCAAGCCGCTTCAGCAGCGGGGTCAGGGTGCCGGAATCCAGATATAGGCGTTCGCCGATGGCCGATACGGTCAGCCCGTCACCCTCCCACAGCACCAGCATCACCAGGTATTGCGGATAGGTGAGGCCCAGTTCATCGAGCAGCGGCTTGTACACCTTGCTCATCGCAAGCGAGGATGAATAGAGCGCGAAGCACAGCTGGTTATCGAGCGACATGGCTTCGTTGACGGGAAGAGGTTTGGCTGACATGCGGCGCAATATAGCGCCCAATTAGATTGCCCACAATTGAATATCCAGATCAAGCCGATAGATTGCGCCGATCCGCCCTCGCCCGCCGGATCGTATCGCCGCTGCGCCTATACAATGGCGCCCCATGACCTACGTCGGCCGTTTCGCCCCCTCCCCCACAGGCCCGCTGCATGCGGGCTCGCTGGTCGCTGCGCTGGCCAGCTACCTGGATGCCCGGGCACACGGTGGCCGCTGGCTGTTGCGTATCGAGGATATCGACGAAGCGCGCACCGTGCCCGGCGCGGCCGAAGACATGATTGCAACGCTGGCCGCCTTTGGCATGCGGCCCGATGGCGAGATCGTCTGGCAAAGCCGGCGCAAGCCGCTGTATGACGCCGCTTTCAGGAAACTGGGCAGCGCCGTGTTTGCCTGTGGCTGCACGCGCAAGGAAATCGCGGATTCGCGCATGGCGCTGGCCGCCGATGGCGCAGCCATCTATCCCGGCACTTGCCGCGCTGGCCTCGCGGCCGGCAAGCCGGCCCGTGCATGGCGGTTGCGGGTACCGGATACGGGTGACCCGGCCGGCCTGATGAGCTTTCATGACCGCTGGCAGGGTGAGATTCGCGAAGAGCTGGCGCGTGCCGTCGGCGACTTCGTATTGCGGCGCGCCGATGGTTTCTGGGCCTACCAGCTGGCCGTGGTGGTTGACGACGCCGACCAGCAGGTGACCGACGTGGTGCGCGGCGCCGACTTGCTGGAATCGACCGCGCGCCAGATCTACCTGCAGCGCTTGCTGCACTTGCCGACCCCGCGCTACCTGCACGTACCGGTGGTTGCCAATGATCTCGGTGAAAAGCTGTCGAAGCAGACCGGCGCTACCGCACTCGACCTCGCACACCCGGTCGACGAGTTGCGGCTGGCAGCCGGCAGGCTGGGTCTGGCACTCGCTGCGGCAGGCACGACGGTGGACGCATTCTGGCAAGCGGCGCTGCCGCTGTGGAAGGCGCGTTTCGGCGGCTGAGGCCGGCCGCGAAGCGGCGCGCGAGGCGGCCAATGCTCCCGGGAGACGAAAGCGAGCCACTGTGAGCCGGCGCACCACGCCAACACGCCGCAGAAAAGGCAACGGCGCCTTCACAGACGCCGCTATCCCCTGCCAACCGCCGCTACTGAGGCGAAGGCTTCAGCGCTTGGAGCCGCCACCCAGCAAGGCAGCACGGCGCGGTGCGGGCTTGCCCGTGCGCGCTTCGACCGGTTGCGGTGAGGCTTCGGGCGCAGGCGCCGACGGCTCGTAGGGCTTGAAGAACCAGGGGTCGATCTTTTCCTTGCGTGGCGGCGGGCCGCTGCGCTGCGGACGGTCGCTGCGGCTGCCGCGATCGTGGCCACGGTCGGCAGAACGGTCGGATCCGCGATCCACGCCGCGGTCCGAACGCTCGTAACGGTCGCCGCCACGCGCACCGCGCGGCGAGAAACCGTCGATCGCCTTCGGCGTCAGCTTCTGCTTGATCAGCTTTTCGATGTCGGCCAGCAGGCGCGCATCCTTGTCCGAGTACAACGAGATCGCCTCGCCCGATGCGCCGGCGCGGCCGGTACGGCCGATGCGATGCACATAGTCTTCGGCGTTGTACGGCAAATCGTAGTTGATCACGCAGGGCAGTTCGGCGATGTCAAGGCCACGCGCCGCAACGTCGGTCGCCACCAGCACGTCGATGCCGCCGTTCTTGAAAGCGTCCAGGGCCGTCATGCGCTCGTTCTGCGTACGGTCGCCATGGATGGCCGTCGCCTTGATGCCCTGCTTTTCCAGCTCGCGCGCCAGGCGCGATGCGCCGATCTTGGTGTTCGAGAAGACGATCACCTGGCGGATCTCGCGCTCGCGCAGCAGGTGCACCACCGCATCACGCTTGGCTTCTTCATCGACCTTGAACACTTCCTGGGTCACGCGCTCGGCGGTCGCATTGCTGCGCGCGACTTCGACCAGCACCGGGTCCTTCAGGAAGCTGCCAGCCAGCTTCTTGATCTCCGGCGAGAAGGTGGCCGAGAACATCAGGTTCTGGCGCTGCTTGGGCAGCAGGTTGATGATGCGCTGCAGATCGGGCAAGAAGCCCATGTCCAGCATGCGATCGGCCTCGTCCATCACAAAGATCTCGGTCTGCGACAGGTTCAGCACTTTTTGCTGCACATGGTCGAGCAGTCGTCCCGGGGTTGCGATCAGGATTTCGACGCCGGCGCGCAAGGCGGCCGTCTGCGGCGCCATGTCCACACCGCCGAACACGACGGTTGAGCGTAGAGGCGTATGACGTGAGTAGGCCTTCACATTGTCGGCCACCTGGTCGGCCAGTTCGCGCGTCGGCGTCAGCACCAGCGCGCGCACCGGATGACGCGCCGGCGAGGCGCTGGTATTGGCGTGGGCCAGCAGCTGCTGGATGATCGGCAGCGAGAAGCCGGCGGTCTTGCCGGTACCCGTTTGCGCGGCCCCCATCACGTCCTTGCCCTTCAATACGACCGGGATCGCCTGCGCCTGGATGGGCGTCGGGTTCACATAGCCCTGATCTGCCAGCGCCTGCAGTATGGGCGGTGCAAGGCCGAAATCCGAGAATTTGGGAAGGGGTGCAGCAGGTGCGACTTGATCCGCAGAAGCATCGGGTGCAGAGGGCACGGTGTTGGGGGTATTGAGATCGGACATGCGATTGACTAGGTTTAGCGCAGCAGTATAGCACTCGTGCACCGCGGGTTCACGCGCCAAGTATTTGATTGCAAAAGGAAACGCGATCGGGTTCGAAACACGTCGACGCAAGCGGACCTGATCGCGTCGCGCACCGGTTTACCCCGGGCGCGAAAGCGACTTGCGCTCCTCCATGACTGACAGCGCCAGCATGCTTTGGCAAAGCGGCTTACAGGCGGGTTACAAGCTGCACCACACACCCCAGAAAGACAGACGCAAAATAAAAAAGGGTTAGATGATCGCTCATCTAACCCTGTTTGATTGGTGGGCCCCCCGAGAGTCGAACTCGGCACCAACGGATTATGAGTCCGCTGCTCTAACCAGGCATGAGCTAGAGGCCCTGATGAGCCTGCCCTGTCAGGTCGCTGGCTGCGTTGCGCCTCCTGGCCGTACAGTCCGTACTGCCTGCGTCGGCGCGCCTTGCCATCAACCTGACAGGACAGGCTCAAAGCCTGTCAACTACCTTCGAGGAAGCTCTTCAGCTTGTCGGAACGGGACGGATGGCGCAGCTTGCGCAGTGCCTTGGCCTCGATCTGGCGGATGCGCTCACGGGTGACGTCAAACTGCTTGCCGACTTCTTCCAGCGTGTGGTCGGTCGACATCTCGATGCCGAAACGCATGCGCAGCACTTTGGCTTCGCGCGGCGTCAGCGAGTCGAGGATGTCCTTGACCACGCCACGCATCGACGCATGCAGCGCCGCATCGGCCGGGGCCAGCGTGTTGTTGTCCTCGATGAAGTCGCCCAGATGCGAATCGTCGTCGTCACCGATCGGCGTTTCCATCGAGATCGGCTCCTTCGCGATCTTCATGATCTTGCGGATCTTGT
>JACCDY010213931.1_pt1 | contig 33550 bp, 32 predicted proteins | sample 7446391 | NCBI WGS metagenome assembly JACCDY01 (sample SAMN15323451, study PRJNA562643) | freshwater metagenome | isolation source: river surface water | place: USA:Blue River Watershed | collected 2017-08-18 | reverse complement strand
TGCGGCCACGCGCGGCATCATCATCGCCGACACCAAGTTCGAGTTCGGCCTCGATGAGCAGGGCACGCTGCACCTGATGGATGAAGTGCTGACCGCCGATTCGTCGCGCTTCTGGCCGGCGGATTCGTATGCGGAAGGTATGTCGCCGCCGTCGTTCGACAAGCAGTTCGTGCGCGACTATCTGGAAACCCTGAAGGACTGGAACAAGACCGCGCCGGCGCCCGCGCTGCCGGCCGACGTCATCGACAAGACCGGCGCCAAGTACCGCGAAGCGCTGCAGCGCCTGACCGGCCACGAACTGAAAGACTGAAGGAGCAGCATGAGCGAGGCAAATCAGCCGCTGGTCGGCGTCGTGATGGGATCGTCGTCCGACTGGGACGTGATGCAGCATGCGGTCGCGATCCTGAAGGAATTCGGTGTGGCGCACGAGGCGCAAGTCGTCTCCGCGCATCGCATGCCGGACGAGATGTTCGCCTATGCGAAGTCGGCGCGCGCGCGCGGCCTGAAGGCCATCATCGCCGGTGCCGGCGGTGCGGCGCACCTGCCGGGCATGATCGCGTCGCAGACCATCGTCCCGGTGATGGGCGTGCCCGTGCCGTCCAAATACCTGCGCGGCGAAGACTCGCTGCTGTCCATCGTGCAGATGCCCAAGGGCATCCCGGTCAACACCTTCGCGATCGGCGAAGCCGGCGCGGCCAATGCGGCACTGGCCGCGGTGGCAATGCTGGCCGTCGAAGATCCGTTTCTGGCCGAGAAGCTGCTGGCCTTCCGCGTGAAGCAGACCGAAGCCGCCCGGGCGATGGCCCTGCCGGCCTGAAGCGCTTGTTCATCCGGACTGCGTGATGCCTTCGATGCGAACGAATCACGCAGCCAACACAGACTCACTTGCATGACCCAACGCACGACCAACGCTAACGACAACGTACATTACAAGCCGCAGGCGACGCCGTCGACCTGGCTGGGCGTGATGGGCGGCGGCCAGCTCGGCCGCATGTTCGCCCATGCCGCGCAAGCCATGGGCTACAAGGTCGCCGTGCTCGAGCCGGCGAAGGATTGCCCGGCAGGCCATGCGGCCGACCATTTGCTGGCCGCCGGCTATACCGATGCGACAGCATTGGCCGAGCTCGGCGAGCAATGCGTCGCCGTCACCACCGAGTTCGAGAATGTGCCTGCGCAAAGCCTGGCCACGCTCGCCGACAAGATCTTCGTTGCGCCCTCAGCGGCTTGCGTGTCGGTCGCGCAGGACCGGCTGGTCGAGAAAAAATTCTTCACCGATTGCGCGGCCGTGTCCGGCGTGCTGCCGGCGCCGCATGCACGCATCGCGTCGGCCGCAGATATCGATACGCTGCCGGATGAACTCTTCCCCGGTATTCTGAAGACCGTGCGCCTCGGTTACGACGGCAAGGGGCAGGCGCGCGTCAGCTCGCGCGACGAAGCGCGTGCTGCATTCGACGGCATGCAGGGCGTCAACTGCGTGCTGGAAAAAATGCTGCCGCTGGCCTATGAGGTTTCGGTGTTGGCTGCGCGCGGTGCCGATGGCCAGGCCGTCGTCTACCCGATCGCCGAGAACGTGCACCGCGACGGCATCCTGTTCACGACCACCGTGCCCGGCCCGAACGTGACCGCCGATTGCGCGAAGCGCGCGCAGGCGGCGGCGCTGGAGATCATCGCAAAGCTCGACTATGTCGGCGTGCTGTGCATTGAATTTTTCGTCCTCAAGGATGGTTCGCTGGTCGTCAATGAGATGGCGCCGCGTCCGCACAACAGCGGCCATTACACGATCGATGCCTGTATCACCAGCCAGTTCGCGCAACAAGTGCGGGCGATGGCCAGAATGCCGCTCGGCGAAGCGCGCCAGCATTCGCCGGCGGTGATGCTGAACCTGCTGGGTGACCTCTGGTTCGAAGGCGACGCCGACACGCCGCGCGAACCCGCCTGGGATGCGCTGCTCGCGCTGCCGGGCGCGAACCTGCACCTGTACGGCAAGGATGACCCGCGTCGCGGACGCAAGATGGGGCACGTGACCTTTGTCGCACCCACGCTGGCCGAAGCACAGATGCACTTCATCAACGGCTGCCGCATTCTCGGCATCCAGCCGTAAGCATGTCGCGTGCTTCAAGCGCCGCCGGGCTGCTGTCTTTCGCATGAACGATTCCGCGAAGTCCTCTGCGCCGGCCGATGCCGCCGCCATTGCGCACGCAGCGCGCTTGCTCGAGCAGGGCCGGCTGGTCGCGTTCCCGACCGAGACCGTGTACGGGCTCGGTGCCGACGCCAGCAACCCGGAAGCCGTGGCCGGTATCTTCACCGCCAAGGGGCGTCCCTCCAATCATCCCGTGATCGTGCATGTCGCACGTGACGCCGACCTGTCGCGCTGGACCACGCACCTGCCGCGCGAAGCCAGCCAGCTGATCGATGCCTTCTGGCCCGGCCCGCTGACGCTGATCTTGCCGCGCGCGCCCCACGTGCCTGCCGCCGTCGCCGGCGGACAGGACACCATCGGCCTGCGTTGTCCCGCGCATCCGGTCGCGCAAGCCTTGCTGCGCGAATTCCGCGGCGGGCAGGGCGGTCTTGCTGCCCCGTCGGCTAATCGATTCGGGCATGTGAGCCCGACGACGGCGCAGCATGTGATCGACGAGTTCGGCGCTCCCGGCGTCGGCCCTGTGGCAGGCGTGCTGGATGGCGGGCATTGTCAGGTCGGCATCGAATCAACCATCGTCGACTTGAGTCGCCTCGCGACGCATGGCCCGGTGCTGCTGCGTCCGGGCCAGGTCAGCGCCGCGCAAATTGCGGAGGTCATCGGCCGCATGCCTGCCTTGCCCGATGTCGCCGCGCCGCGTGTGTCCGGCAGCCTCGATGCGCACTATGCGCCGTCCACGCCGGTGGCCCTGGTCGAGGGCGGCGCGCTGGCAATGACCATGCAGCAGCTGCAGGCAGCGGGCCAGCCGTTCGCGCTGATCTCGTATTCGGAAAATTTTGCCGCGATCCACGGCATGCACCTGCCGGCCGATCCGGATGGCTATGCGCACGGGCTGTATGCCAGCCTGCGCGAGATGGATGCATGCCATGCGAAGGTGATCCTGGTCGAGCGGCCACCGCAGGATGCAGCCTGGCAGGGCATTAACGACAGGCTGCGTCGCGCAGCCTTCGATTCAGCCGGCGTGCTTGAAACATTGCTGCAGGGCTGAGCCCGGCAGCATCAGGCTCAGTCGCCCGCCAGCAGCGGCGACACTTGCGAGAATCTGCTGCCGTGGAAGACCAGCGCCGGTTTCGCATCGAAGGCGCAGCGTTCCACTTCCCCGACAAAAATCACATGGTCGCCTTCAGGGTAGCGGCTGCGGTTATGGCATTCGAACCAGGCCGACACGCCGCGCAAGATCGGCAAGCCCGTCTGCGACAGTTCGTAATCGACACCTGCAAAACGGTCTTCGATGCGGCTGGCGAAACGTTCCGCCAGTGACATCTGGTCGCCGGCCAGCACATTGATCACGTAATGCGAATTGCCCGTGAACAGGGGCAGGCTGCGTGAGTGGCCGGACAGGCTCCACAGCACCAACGGCGGTGCCAGCGATACGGAATTGAATGAGCTCGCGGTCAGGCCGAAGAAGCCGCCTTGCTCGTCGCGCGTCGTGATGACGGTCACGCCCGTGGCGAATTGGGAGAGCGCGCTGCGGAAATGGGCGGTATCGAATTCCGGCCTTGCGGCGCCGATAGTGGGGTTATGCATCATGAATTTTATGAATTTAGCTGGAATTATGCCGAAATTCCCTGCCGGTCGCCGATCAGTCGGCCTTATTCGCCGGGTTTGTCCGTAGAATTGCAGGCATGAATGCCTCCGTCCCGTCCTTCCTGTTCGTGCTGCAAGGCCATGCCCATGAGCGTGGTGAACGGCTGGCCCATGTGCTGTCCGACCGTGACATCACCTACCGCCGCCTGTGGTCGCGCATCGAGCGCGCGTCGGCGCGACTGCAGGGTGAATGGGGCGTGCAGGCCGGCGATACCGTCGCCTACATCGGCGCCGGTCATCCGGATGCGATCGTGCTTTATTTTGCGCTGCTACGCATCGGCGCATCGCTGTTGCCGCTGGAAGCGATGACGGCGGCTGACGCGCGCGCGGCTTGCAAGCGTCATGCCGCATCGCTGGCGGTGCATGAGGACAATGTGAGCGAGGCCACCATCGACGGCCTGCCGTCGCAGCGGCTGGAGATGCTGCTCGATGACTGGTGTCATTTCGAGCCGGTGCTGGTGCCCGAAGATCCAATGCGCGAGGCCTTGTGGCTGCCGGTCGAGGGTGGCGGACGCGAAGCGAATAGCCTGTACCAGCTGACGGCCGCCTTGCCAGACGCGCCGCGGACGGGCTGGGTCGGCGATCGCATCTTCACCCCGGACATCCTCGGGCGTCTGGTGCTGCCGTCGTTGCGCCATGCGCGACGCCTGTTCTTTTCGGCGACCGAGCCGCAACAGCGCACCGGCTCCTGATCATTCAAACGCGCGCCAGGCATTTCGGCACGGCCTGCGCTACAGTACACAGCAATTCATCACAGCATACGGAGGTCTCTGATGACGACCGAGATTGCAACCCTGGGTGGCGGCTGTTTCTGGTGTCTCGAAGCCGTCTACCAGCAGATGCGCGGCGTGGACAAGGTCGAGTCCGGCTACAGCGGCGGCCATGTGCCCGATCCGAGCTACGAGCAGGTATGCGACGGCACCACTGGCCATGCGGAAGTGGTGCGCGTGCATTTTGATCCCGCGCAGACCAGCTATCGCGACATCCTCGAAGTCTTCTTCACGATCCACGACCCGACCACGCCCGACCGCCAGGGGAATGACGTCGGCACCCAATACCGGTCAGTGATTTACACGCACAGCGATGAGCAGATGGTGATGGCCAGGCAGGTGATGGGCGAGATGGCCCATGTGTGGGATGCGCCCCTCGTCACCGAACTGGTGCCGGCGCCGGTCTTCTACAAGGCCGAGGATTATCACCAGGATTATTTCCTGAACCACCCGCTGCAATCGTATTGTGCGTTCGTGGTCGCGCCGAAGGTGCAGAAATTCCGGCAAGTCTTCACCGACAAGCTGCGGAAGTAATAGCGCAGCCAGGAGCGCCAAAGAAGGGCCTGAAAAGGAATGGAATAGGGGCAGGCAACCGGACCGCCGCCGGAGTTGCGGTGACGGTGCCTTGCTTACGCGTCGTACATGTGGCGGCGCGACCAGGGCAAGGTCGTGGCGCTGCGTCCTGCCTTGCCGCAGACGACCTGGTAGAGGGAAATCCAGTCGTTCTCGAAAGCATGCGCGCAACCGGCCAGATAGATGCGCCAGATGCGGAAGCGCCGTTCATCCACCTGCGTGCGTATGCGCTCGGCATTGCGCTCGAAATTGTCGGCCCAGGTGGCGCAGGTGCGCGCGTAATGCCGGCGCAGGTTCTCGACATCCAGCGCTTCCAGCCCGCCATCCTGCATGGCCATCAGCACGGCGCCAACGTGCGGCAGTTCGCCTTCCGGGAACACGTAATGTTCGATGAACTCGCCCGCGCCGTAACGCGCGGTGCTATGGTCGGTGTTGGTGGTGCAGATGCCATGGTTCATCGCCAGTCCGTCGTCGGCCAGCAAATCGCGCATGCGCGCAAAATACAGCGGCAGGTTTTTCAAGCCCACATGCTCGAACATGCCGACGCTGGTGATGCGGTCGAAGCGGCCGTCAATGTCGCGGTAATCCACCAGCTCGATGCGCACCTTGTCCGACAGGCCTGCCGCCGCCACACGTTCGGTGGCCAGCGAATGCTGGTGCTTCGACAGCGTGATGCCGGTGCAGCGCGCGCCATAACGCTGCGCCGCGCGAATCACCAGCGCGCCCCAGCCGCAGCCGATGTCGAGCAGGTGTTCGCCCGGGCGTACCTGGATCTTGTTCAGGATGTGATCAATCTTCTTGATCTGTGCCGTCGCCAGGTCTTCCATGCCCGTCTCGTAGTACGCGCACGAATAGACCATATTCGGGTCAAGGAAGCATTGGTAGAACGCGTTGGAGACGTCGTAGTGGTACTGGATTGCCGACGCATCCTGCTTGCGCGAATGCGGGCGCGGCGTGAATAGCTGGCCCAGCCGGCTGCCCTGTGCGAAGCCTTGCTCGGCCAGCGTGTTGGCAACTTCGATGATCGCCCGCAGATGGCCTTCGACCTCGAGCTTGCCTTCAACATACGCACGGCCGAGGTTGTCCAGCGTCGGGTTCAGCAGATAGGTCAGCGACGCGGGCGTCGGCACGCGTATCGTGACTTCGGGCGCGCGTGCGCTGAAGTCGAAGTGACGGCCGTTCCACAATTGCAGGCGCAGCGGCAGCGTTGCGCGCGCGCGCATGGCATCGACCCAATGCTCAAGTTTTTTTTGCCAGAACATCGCACCTCCCGCGCCGAACTATGCCGTCCGGGGCCGGGGGGTGTGTTGACATTAATCTAACTCTGGTAGCTGCTTGCTCTGGCGCAAGCTAGGGACGGACTTTGCCGGACCTCACGGTTGCAGGCGTTCGCGCAGCCACTGGCCATGGCTGTCCAGCGTATAGGCGACCCGGTCATGCAGACGCGAACGGCGGCCTTGCCAGAACTCGATCCAGGTCGGCTTGAGTCGATAGCCGCCCCAGTGCGCGGGACGCGGCGGCGTCTCGCCGTACTGGCGTTCAGCGTCGGCGAATTGTTGTTCGAGGGCTTCGCGGCTGCCGATAGGACGGCTTTGCGCCGATGCAATCGCGCCCAACCGGCTCTTCAGCGGGCGCACATTGAAATAAGCCTCGCTGTCGGCATCGTCCACTCGCTCGACGATTCCTTCGATACGCACCTGGCGCTCGAGTTCGACCCAGTGGAAGGTCAGCGCCGCATGCGGGTTCTGCAGCAACTGCGCGCCCTTGCGGCTTTGGTAATTGGTGTAGAAGGTGAAGCCGCGTTCATCGACGTCTTTCAGCAGCACGATGCGCAGCGAAGGCTTGCCCTCGGCGTCCACCGTGGCCAGGCTCATCGCATTCGGCTCCGGCAGCTTGGACTCGAGTGCCTCGTGGAACCAGCTTGCAAACTGCTTGATCGGGTCCGGGTCGACATCGCTTTCGGACAATTGATGATGGCTGTAGTCGCGGCGCAGGTCGGCGATGGAGATTTTTTTCGTCATGGGGTGTCGTTCTTTTCGTGCTCAGTCAATGTTCATTGCGTTGATCTTTGGGTTCGAGCGTGGCTGCCGCATCCCGCCTGGATGCATTGACTCGCAGAGCGCGGCGCAATGCGACCGGGATGCCCGTCGCGATCACGAGGCCCAGCCCCCAGTAGACGGCGAACAGGCCCAGCGATGCGCCGGCCGCGCCAAAGGCCAGCGGCAGCGACACGGCGCTGGCGTTGCCTATGGTAGCCCGAATCCCGATCGCTTCCGCGCCACGGCCGGGTGGCGCATTCGAGTGCAGCAGCGCCAGGACATTTGGCTGGCTGGTGCCCAGCGCCAGTCCGAGAGCGGCGGCGACGGCAGCCATGCCCCAGAAATCTTGCATGAAGGGCAGCAGCAGGTAACAGGCAGTGGCCATGGACAGCGCAGCCGTCAGCACCTGCCATTCATGATAGCGGCGCACGATGACCGGCATCGCCAGCCGTACCGAGAAAGTGGCAGCCGAGAAGGTCGCGAGGATCATGCCGATGCGCGACGCCGACAAGCCGAGCTGCGTGCCACGGATCGGCGTCACGAAGGTGAACAAGTCCCAGGCCGCCGCCAGCAGGATGCCGACCAGGTAGGCGCCGCGCAATTCCCGATCAAACAGTAATTTCAGTGCGCTGCCTTCATGCTGTTTGTGGGCCTCGCCATGCCCCGTCAGATCATCCATGCGGCTCCACGCCGTCAGGCCGAAGGCCAGCAAGGTGAATAACGCGCAGGCGAGATAGGCGGCGGCATGGCTCAGGTGGTCGATCGCAAAGCCGGCGATCAGGGGGCCGGTGAAGGCCGAGATCGAAAAGCCCAGCGACAACTGGCTGAAATGCGCCGCACGGTCGTCAGGTCGCGACATCGTCCCGACCGCATGCTGGGCGCCGATGAAAATGGCCGTAAAGCCGGTGCCGATCAGTATCGCCGCCGGGTAGAGCACTGAGATGCCCGGCACCAGCGCGGCCAGCAGCACGCCGGCCGATGCCGACACGCAGCCGGCCATCAGGGGCTTGCGCACGCCGATGCGGTCGATCAGGCGGCCGATACTGACGGCCAGCAGCATCGGGAAGAGCGCGAACAGCGCGATCAGGGTACCTACCGCGAATTCCGACGCATGCAGCGACAGCGCATAGAGTGAGGTCGTCACCCGTCCCGCTGCCAGCGCGACGTGGGCGGTCACGGCGATGGCAATCAGGCGCAGCAGCGGTGTCAGTCGGGGCATGAAATTGGCAGGGATTGGAAGCGGTCGTCGAAGCGACGCTGGCCGGCTTTGTTGGCCATTCGTCCAGACGGGTAGTTTAAGCCCGGCAAAGTATTGGTGTCCGTTAAAATGCACCCATGGCCAGCGTCCTTCCCATTGTCAATCTTCCTGCCGACGGCTCGGCTGCCGACATCGACTTTGAGCGCCGTTTCGGCGGCATTGCACGCCTGTACGGCGATGCAGCGCTGGCGGCTTTCCGTGGCGCCCACGTCTGCGTGATCGGTGTCGGCGGTGTCGGTTCCTGGGCCGTCGAGGCGCTCGCACGCACCGCGATTGGCAAAATCACCATGATCGACCTCGACCACCTGGCCGAATCGAACGTGAACCGCCAGATCCATGCATTGACCGAGACGCTGGGCATGGCCAAGGTCGGGGCGCTGCGCGAGCGCATCGCGCAGATCAACCCGTATTGCGAAGTCACCGGGGTCGAGGAATTCATCGACCCCGCCAATGTCGAACAAATGCTGCCCCCCGGTCGTTACGATTACGTGATCGATGCGATCGACAATGCGAAGGCCAAGGTCGCATTGATCGTTCACTGCCGCCAGCACCATATCCCGCTGGTGACCATCGGCAGCGCAGGCGGACAGGTCGATCCCACCCGCATCGAAGTCTGCGACCTGTCGCGCACCGAGCAGGAACCTTTGCTGGCGCGCGTGCGCAAGCGCTTGCGTGCTGCGCACGGTTTTCCTCGCGACCGCCGGCACAAATTCCATATCGATGCCGTGTGGTCGTCGGAGCCACTGCGCCAGCCCGACGTGTGCGACATTGACGAGGTGGCGGCGGCAGAGGGCGCTGCAGCGCCATCGAATGCCGGCATCACCGGCATCAACTGCGCCGGCTACGGATCGGCGGTGGTCGTGACGGCCAGCTTTGGTTTTGTCGCGGCCGGCCACGTGCTGCGCAAGCTGGCCGAGGCCGCAATCCCGCCGCCAGCCTGACGGCGCAGGCTGCCGTTCAGGCCAGCGTACGGGTGGCCAGCAGTTGGTAGTGCACCCCTCCCTGTATCGGCACCGACTCCACCAAGGCCAGCGTGCTGACTGGCCATCTGACGGCCGGTGTTGTTCCCGTATTGTCTTCCATCCGTTCGGCATCACGCGCGAGCGTCACATGTGGCCGGAAGCCGCCGACGCATTTGCAGGCAATCTGTGCTTCACCGAGCGCATTCAACAGCGCGTTGTAGATCCATAGCAGCGCATCCGGCGTCGATGAGGGGCCGGCCCATGCGATGCGTGCCTTGCTGAAATAACCGTAACTGTCGATGTCCAGCATGAAGCGCTGGTCCGGCAACTTGTCGAGCAGGCTGTCGAGTAGCGGCAACGATGCGCGCGGCTGGCTGCCCAGGAAGGCCAGCGTCAGGTGCAGGTTGGTCGCGGCCACTTTGCGGCCACGCACCGGTGCTTGCAGCGCCGCCAGTGCAATGCGGGTCCGGGTGTCAGGCCACAGGGCGTAGAACAAGCGCGCAGTCTGGGGCGATGTGGCGGGACGCAAAATTTTGTCGTTGTGCGACATTCACGGCCTCATCACAATCCCAGGCTCACAGCTTTGCCGTGCGCAGCCTGAGCGCATTGGCGATCACGGAGACAGATGACAGGCTCATCGCTGCGCTTGCGATCATGGGTGACAGCAACAGGCCCAGCCACGGATACAGCACGCCGGCCGCGATCGGCACGCCGACGAGGTTGTAGATGAACGCGAAGAACAGGTTCTGACGGATATTGCGCATCGTCTTGCGCGACAGCTGACGCGCCTTCGCGATGCCGCGCAAGTCGCCTTTCACCAGCACGATGCGCGCACTGTGCATGGCGATATCGGTGCCGGTACCCATCGCGATGCCGACGCTGGCTTCTGCCAGTGCCGGTGCATCATTGATGCCGTCGCCGGCCATCGCGACGACACGCCCCTGCCGCTGCAAGGCTTGCACCTGACGGTATTTTTCTTCGGGCAGCACGTCGGCATGCACGCTGTCGATGCCAAGCGATGCAGCGACGGCCTTTGCCGTGCGCGCATTGTCCCCGGTCAGCATCACGATCTTCACGCCATCGGCGTGCAGCATGCGGATCGCCTCGCGGCTCTCGGGCTTGATCGAATCGGCGACACTGATCAGGCCCGCCAGCTTGTCGCCGACAGCGACGAACATCACGGTCTGGCCCATCGCACGCAGTTCGTCGGCTTTTCCATCCAGTGCGGCCGTCGCAATGCCAGCTTCCTGCAGCAGCAGCGAAGAGCCGAGCAACACGGCATGGCCGTCGATTTCGCCGCGCACACCCTTGCCGGTGACGGACGTGAAATTCTGCACCGGCAGCAAGGGCAGCGATTGCGCGGCGAGTTGCGCCAGTATGGCTTGGGCCAGCGGATGCTCGCTGGATTTTTCCAGCGCTGCTGCCAGCACCACCACATTGTCGCGATCGAAGCCATCAACGGCAACCACTTGTTGCACCTTGGGTTTGCCCTCGGTCAGCGTGCCGGTCTTGTCGACCACGAGGGTATCGACCTTTTCCATCAGCTCCAGCCCTTCCGCATCCTTGATCAGCACGCCTTCGCGCGCGCCACGGCCAATGCCGACAGTGATGGAGATGGGTGTCGCCAGTCCCAATGCGCACGGACACGCGATGATCAAGACTGACACCGCAGCGACGAGTCCATTGGCGAGCGCCGGCGATGGACCTGTCCATGCCCAGACGATGAATGTCGCCATGGCCAAAACGATCACGGCCGGTACGAACCAGCCCGACACGCGGTCGGCCAGCTTCTGGATCGGTGCTCGCGAGCGTCCTGCCTGGTTGACCAGTTCAACGATCTTCGACAGCAGCGTATCGGCGCCCACTTTCTCGGCCCGCATCACGAAGCTGCCTTGCTGGTTCACGGTGCCGGCGACAGCCTTGCTGCCGACCTTCTTCTGCGCGGGCATGGGCTCGCCGGTCAGCATCGATTCATCGACGCTCGACTCGCCTTGCGTCACGCGTCCGTCGACCGGCACGTTGGCCCCGGGTTTCACGCGCAGCAGGTCGCCGATGCGAACCTGCCCGAGCGGCACCTCGTTCTCACTGCCATCGGCCGCCACCCGGATGGCGGCCGTTGGCGCCAGCGCCAGCAAGGATTTCACCGCACCGCGGGTACGCAGGCGGGCACGCAATTCCAGCACTTGTCCAAGCAGCACGAGTGTCACGATCACGGCCGCCGCTTCGAAGTACAGCGGCGGCATGCCGTTCATCTTGAACGCGTCCGGCAAGACATCCGGGAACAGCAAGCCGATCACGCTGAACAGCCATGCCGCCATCACGCCGACGGCGATCAGGCTGAACATGTTCAGCTTGCCCGTCTTGAATGATTGCACTCCGCGTTCAAGGAAAGGCAGGCCGAACCACAGCACGACGGGCGTCGCCAGCAAGCCCTGCAACCACGTGCCGCCCTGCATGCCGAACAGCGCCGGTGCTTTCACACCGGCCGCGTCACCCATCGCGATCAGCAGCAAGGGCAGCGACAGCAACAGGCTGAGCCAGAAGCGGCGGGTCATGTCATCGAGTTCGGTGGTGTCCTCATCAAGTGCTGCGTGCATGGGTTCGAGCGCCATGCCGCAAATCGGACAAGTCCCCGGGCCGGCTTGTTGAATTTCCGGATGCATCGGGCAGGTATGGAGTGCATCCGCGGATGCGGGCGTTTGGGACTGGCGTGCCGGGTCGAGGTAGCGGAGCGGGTCGGCATTGAACCGGGTGACACAAGCCGTGCTGCAGAAGTAGTAGGCCTGCCCGTCGCGGACCGCCATTTTTTCCGGATCGGCGGCGACCTTCATGCCGCACACCGGGTCCGTATGGGGCGGGTCAGCCGGGGCAGGTGGCGCTGCGGCGGTGGCAGCGCGGGACGGGTTGTCGTGTGCCTGGATACCGCTGCCGTTCGATATCCCGGTTCGCTTTGCGGGGCGACGCAGGTCAGTGCTTTTCATGGGCTTGTCCTGGGGCTGGATCTGAAGGGATTTTCACCGGGAAGTGTTGCCGTGCGACCGCCCAAACTTGTCATAAATCAAATTTTTCCCGAAAGATGGTCCTTTACGTAAGCGTTTACTGACGGATTTTCGCCTTGATTTTCAAAGACTGTGGAGGAAACACAACAGTTATTAGTACATTTGCACTATTCCGTTTTGCCGTTTTCGCAACGACACTGCACTCAATGACAAACATGCAACATTTTGTCAGAGGGGTCGAAAACCTGTGCGCCTGACCTTACAGATCCGGCATGCAGGACGTCCCGGGAACCGAAGCCATTCATTCAATGAGATTGGAGAGTAAACATGAAATTCATCGCCAAACATATCAAAAATTTCGCGGCCGACGAGCAAGGCGCAACCGCCGTTGAATACGGCCTGTTCGTCGCAGCGATCGCAGCCGTGATCGTCGCGGTCGTCGTGGCCCTGGGCGGCAAGATCAACACCGCCTTCACCAACATCAACGCCGCGCTGCCCTGATCGGGGCCGGCGATCGCCGGAGCGAGCAGGCGTCGGTCCCGACGCCTTGCTCCGCCGGTCCAGCGTCCTGTCCTTACGGAGCCACCATGAATGCAATGAAAAAATCCCGTCACCGCATCGGGGCTCGCACGCGCAAGTTCTGGCATGACGAACAGGGTGCGACCGCCATCGAATACGGTCTGTTCGTCGCCATCGTCGTGGCGCTCGGCGACAAGATCAACACGGACTTCACCAACGTGAATAGCAAGTTCCCTTGACAGGGACTGCGTCACCAGAGACCAGGATCGGACGGGGGCGATTGCGATGAACCTGTTAGCGAATGAAACGATATCCACCAGTAGCCTGGTCGCACTCGCCGTCACCGTCTGTGTCGCAGCGTGGACTGACTGGACCACGTGGCGCATTCCGAACTGGCTAGTTGCCGGCAGCGCGGCAGCGGCGCTGATGCTGGCGGGTTTTGCGCCTGACGGTATCGGTCTTGCCCGCTGCCTGGGGGGGGCCGCTGTCGGCTTCGCCCTGTTCCTCCCGCTGTACGTGGTCAAGGGCATGGCGGCCGGTGACGTGAAGCTGATGGCCGTGATCGGCATGTATGTCGGACCGTGGGTCGTGGTGGACATCGTGCTGATCACATGCCTGATCGGCGGTGCCTGGGCGCTACTCGTGACGGCCCTGAAAAAGGAGGCCGGTCTGCTGCCCTGGCTGTGGTTGCAGTGGCAGAGCAGGGCCGGTCATTGGTCAAAGCAACAGGCAGGGCCAGCGACGCCGGCGGGCTCCGGCAGACAAATGATCCCCTACGGCGTCGTGATCGCTCTGGGTACGTTCGCGACGCTGTGGTGAAAGCATCGTCAAGGAAAAGAGAGGCCGCCATGAAGAAGACCGAAACACTTTTGGCAGCGATCGCTGCCGACGAGCGGGGGGCTACGGCGATTGAATACGCGCTGCTCGCCTCGGCGATCGCCGCTGTGATCACGCTGGCAGTGATTGCGGTCGGGCAGTGGTTGCCGAGCGCATTCAGTCCCGTGGTCGGGGGCTTGCCCTGAGTCGAATTTGAATCATGCGGCCAGGGTCGTGACGGCGTGGGGAAGCGTGCCGCCGAAGACAAGGCCTCGAATACCTGAGAGCTGGAGGCAATATGAAGAACACTAGAACACTGGTCGTACTTGCCGTCGCCATCGTGTCCGGGCTGTTTGCCGTGATGCTGGCCTCTAAGTGGCTCAACCGTCAATCAGCGACCGGCGTTGCGCATGTCGCGGTCGCAGGGACCGAGATCAGCCTCGGACAGCGCATCTCGCCCGAGATGGTCAAGATCGTCGACTGGCCGTCGGGCAGCGTGCCCAGTGGCACCACCGATGACCCGAACAAGCTGCAGGGACGCGTCGTGCGTTCAGCGCTGCAGCGTGGCGAACCGATTCTCGAGTCCAAGCTTGCGCCAATGGGTACCCAGGGCGGACTGTCCGCCGTGATCGGCGATGGCCGGCGCGCGATTACCGTGCGCGTGAACGACGTGATTGGTGTCGCTGGCTTCGCACTGCCGGGCAACTACGTTGACATCATCGTCAATACGCAAAAAGACACCGATCGCAACAACAAGGATGCGGCCATCTCGAAGATCGTGCTGGAGCACATCCTGGTGCTCGCCGTCGCGCAGGAAGCCAGTCGTGACGAGACCAAGCCGCGCGTGGTGAATGCGGTCACGCTCGAGGTCACGCCGGAAGAAGCCGAGAAGATCGACCTCGCGCGCAGTGTCGGCAACCTGTCACTGGTACTGCGCAACCAGGTCGATCCGGCTGATACCACCACCGCCGGCGCGACCAAGGCGACCCTGCTCGGCCTGAACGAACCGGGCAAGGCCGACGAGAAAAAGCCTGCACCGGCGTCCGCCAAAATGCCGGCGCAAAAAGTGGCGCACAAGGTCAAGAGCGCCATGGCTAAAGCGGCACCGGCAAGCACCGTCAAGCAGGCCGAAGGCGGATCCGGCACAGCGCCGGTTGCGCCGCCGGTCGCGGAGGCAGCGCCGGCATCGTGTGTGGGCGTCATCAACGGCCTGCGCAATTCACAGGAATGTTACTGAGACTGGTCAGACCAGGGAGGCAATCGCGATGAATAACGATATTTCCAACGCATCACCGCTGCGCCGTGCCGTTGGCATGCTGGCCGCCTTCACACTGGCCGTCGCACCGGCCCACGCACAGCAGGCCGCCGGCGGACAAGTGGCCGCCACGCCCAAGACCAACATGCCAGGAATGACTTGCAACGGCGAAGTGGCGTCGCCGTCCAAGATCATCCTTCCGATCGGGAAGTCGACGCTACTCAAGCTGCCCGACCCGGTGACGAACCGCACCCTTGGCAATCCCAACGTCGCCCAGGCGATGCTGGTCTCGCCCGAGACCCTGTACCTGCTCGGCGTGTCGGTCGGCACCACCAACATGATCTTGCAGGGCAAGCGCGGCGTTTGCAGCGTGATTGACGTATCGGTGACGATGGATCCGGGCGAGCTGATGAACACCTACAGGGAGCTGATGCCCGAGGAAAAGGAAATTCGCGTCACAGCCGCTGCCGACAGTCTCGTGTTGTCCGGCACGGTATCGGATTCGATCGCGATTGCGCGCGCTGTCGAGCTTGCGCAAGCCTACGTGCGCCAGCCGGCGGTCATGAACCGGAACGCGCAGCAGGAAGGGATGGCCAACAATCAGTCCGGCGCGCAGCAAACCAATCTTCAGCTGGCCCAGGTCCGGGTGATCAACCTGCTCTCGGTGGGCAGCGCGCAGCAAGTGATGCTGGAGGTGAAGGTCGCCGAGGTGTCGAAGTCTCTGATCGACAAGCTGGGGGCTGGTGTCAACGGCGCGCCGAGCAGCGGCATGTGGACCTTCAATTTGCTGTCCAGTTTCCTGACCGGGACCTTGGGTGGCGCGGCCAACATTACGCGTGATGGTGGCAAAACCAAAATTTCCATCGAAGCCGAGAAGAAAGATGGCCTGGTGAAGATTCTGGCTGAGCCGAATGTGATGGCCATCAGCGGCCAGGAGGGCAGCTTCCTTGCCGGCGGCAAGATCCTGATCCCGGTTTCGCAGAACAGCGCCGGTGGCGGCACGACGATCTCGCTGCAGGAAAAAGAGTTCGGCATCGGACTGCGCTTCACGCCGACGGTGCTGGCAGGAGGTCGCATCAACTTGCAGGTGGCGCCGGAAGTGTCCGAATTGTCGAAGGACGGCATCGGCATCACGAACTTTAACAATAGCTCGACCCAGATCCTGCCGCTGATTACCACACGGCGCGCATCGACCACTGTGCAGCTGGGTGATGGACAGAGCTTCGCGATCGGCGGCCTGATCAAGAACAATACGACGACCAACATCAAGGCCTTCCCCATCCTGGGCGAGATCCCGATCATTGGCGCGCTGTTCCGCAGCAGCGACTTCCAGAACGATCGCACCGAGCTGGTGTTTGTCGTGACTCCGCGCCTGGTGAAGCCGCTGTCGAATGTGGGCGCACTGCCGACCGACAATTACAAGGAGCCGTCACGCACGGACATCTTCCTGAATGGCCGGCTGGAAGGTGGCAAGCAGGAGCAAGGCGGCAGTGCCAGCGGCCAAAGCCAGCCCAAGGCCGACCCGAACAGCTTCGAGATGAAATAAGCACGGCGGCCATCGCTGATATCGAACGACAAGGAGAAGTCCATGACCCCCTTCAAGACCAATGCAGCGCTGGTCCTGCTCAGCGCCGCAGCCCTCGCCGGCTGCGTACAGACCACGCCCCACTGGGACCAGCATTTCGGCGAGAACGAGCGAATGATGATGGCGCAGCAGGTGCTCAATCCTGACGCCGGCACGAAGGCCCTGCCGGAGTCCATGGAGGGTGGCGCAGCGCGTGAAACCGTCATTCGTTATCGCAGCACCTTCAAGGAACCGCCGCCGCCGCAGAACGTGTTCACCATCGGCGTGGGTGGCAGCGGCGGCAGCCGTTGATGGCGCGGCGACCCGTCAGGTCGCCGTACTCACAGGCATACGAAGTCGAGGCAGTCATGCAAGCATTTAGAACAGCGAGAGCAGCGAGAGCAGCGAGCCAAGGGCGGCCTGCCCGCCGCCCGCGGCGCCCGCGGGAAAAGGGCGTCGTGGCCATCCTGGTCGGGATCACCATCCTGGTCATGGTCGCGATGGTCGGGCTGGCGATCGACCTCGGCCAGATGTACATCGCCAAGACTGAGCTGCAAAACAGTGCCGATGCCTGTGCGCTGGCAGGCGTCGGCGTACTGGCCAAGAAGGCTGGGGCTGCCGACGCGCTCACGACCGCCAATTCAGCCGCGACGCTGGTCGCTGGTCGCCATAAAGCCGTCCTTCAGGACAATACGGTCGGTGGCGCCAACAGCACGATCACGGTGCAGTTTGCGAAGGACAACATCGATGGCCCCTACCAGTCTGCGGGCTCGTATAGTCTGGCCGACATCCCGGCGATTAAGCATGTGCGATGCCAGATTTCGCAGTCGGCCATCAAGACCTTCTTCATACAGGTCCTGGACCTGATCCGGTCCACGCCGATCGGCGATATGTCAGTCAGCGCGACAGCTGTCGGCAAAATGATCCCGTCGCAACTGACCTGCGCCTTGCCCGTCGCGATCTGCCAGGGGGAGGTACCGGCCAAGGGGCACTGGATGCGCGGCGTGATCGACAAGAGTGGTGACCTGGTCGATGCGCCCGAGAGTGCCGGCCTTCCGTCGTCCAGCGTCAAGTGGGTGGATTTCAGCGGGTCGGCGGGCGGCGCGAGCGAAATCACTAAGCTGCTGACCGGTGATGGTGAATGCACCTTGCCCGTGGTCGACTCGAACCTGAAGGAATCCGGCGTCAAGAGTTCAGTGGCTGCTGCATACAACAGTCGCTTTGGTATCTATCAAGGCGGTATCAAGACGACCGAGTCGGCGCCGGATTTCTCGGGCTATGCCTACACGTGGGACAGCTGGGTCACCCACCAGGACGCACGGACTGATTATTTGAATAATCAGCTGAGTGCTCATACATCATTCCAGGGTGACGTCGCGATCAGCGGGCCGACCGACACGTACACCATCAAGGGAACGATACTGACCCCGGGCCAGCTGACGACCTCCGGTCGCGACCGTCGCCTGATGTCGGCGCCCGTCGTGGACTGCACCAACCCCAAGGCTGGCCTGCCGCTGAAGTCCTGGGCATGCATCTTTATGCTGAACCCGATCTCGAACAATCCGAGCGGGAGCATGAACATGTGGCTCGAATACCTTGGGCCATCGACGGACCCGGACGTTCCGTGCGCCTCGAATGGCGTTCCCGGCGGCGCCGGAAGCGCGGGTCCGTTCGTCCCTGCGCTGGTGAGGTGAGCCATGCACATCCGTCAAGCTCTCTCCGGACCTGTGCCCCGCAAAAAGGCGCTTCGGGGCCGCCACGGGCAGCGTGGCGCGGCCGCAGTGGAATTCGCGCTCGTGCTGGTGCCGCTGTTGATCATCGCCTTCGGCGCCGCTGAATACGGGCGCGCGTTTTACCAGTTCAATACCCTGGTCAAATCGGTACGCGGTGCTGCGCGTATGGTCGCCAGCACGTCGGCGGTCTCGAACGGCTATTCCGGCGTGGTCGACAACGCAAAATGCCTGGCGGTCTACGGCAATGTGGACTGTACCGGCAAGGCACTGGCCCCGGGCCTCACCACATCGCATGTGAAGGTTTGTGATCGGGTCAACCACGACGGCTGCCCGGGCAGCGCGGAGTCCGATTACCTGGCCGTTAACGTCGGTGGCATCAACATTGACCTGGTGGAGGTCCGCATCAGCGGCTATACCTACCAGTACCTCGGGCTGCCGTTCGTGACTCCGCAGACCAGCGTCAATTTCAGCACCATCGCCGCCGTGATGATGCAGAGCGGGAGTTAGGAGCGAATCATGACCGTCCCTCATTTTGTTCACCGAGCACACAGGATCCGCCGCCAGCGAGGCGCCACCTCCGTCGAATTTGCACTGGTTGCTGCGTTTGGCGGCTTCATGGTTGCGCTGTTCGCTGCCGTCGAAGTGGCGCGCATCCTGTTCATGATGAATTCTGCCAACGAAGCGACCGAGCTGGGGGCCCGTGTCGCCATCGTCTGCACGCCAAAGTCGTCAAAAATTCTGGCGCGGATGAAGGATGTCCTGCCTTCGATTCCGGATGCCAACGTAAAAATTGACTACAGCCCGGCCGGGTGTGCAGACGGCTCGGTCAAGGCGGCGCAGGAAACCTGCAAATCGGTGACGGTCTCCATCCTGCCCGGTTGGAAGGTGACCGCGACCATTCCTTACGTTGACTTCGGCTTTGACATGCCGGCATTCACCACTACCTTGCCGCGTGAGTCATTGGATTCGACCACCTGCACCTGAACCAGCGGTGCATTAAGAAATACACCGGGAAGGAACTATAACTATGAATGCCTTCATCCTATCCAACGACAGTGAGCTGAGAACCCTGGTCAGCCGGATCTGCGCGATGCGCAATCCGCCGATCAATGTGCTGGCTGCGCTGCCTAGCATGCATGCGGACCCGATACCGCCCATGTCAGGCCAGCCCGACCTGGTGATTCTCGATGCATCCAGCTTCGGCGCTGATTGCATGGACATCATGCAGCGCGTCGCCGACGCCTATCCCCAAGCGGCGATCATGCTGCTGACCTCCGATCGTTCGCCGGAAAACCTGATTGCGGCCATGCGCGCCGGCGTGCGTGAAGTGTTGCCCTTGCCTTTGTCTGTGGTCGATATGGACGCCGCGCTCGACCGCGTAACGCAAAAATTCACGACCATTGCGCCACTGGATGGCAAAGTGATGGCCTTCATCGCGACCAAGGGCGGCAGCGGCGCCACCTTCATTGCAGCCAACCTGTCACACGCCTTGTCCTTGCTGGCCCAGAAGCGGGTATTGCTGATCGACCTGAACCCGGTGTTCGGTGACGCTGCGCTGTATGTGTCGGATGCAAAGCCGGGCCGGACGCTGACCGATGTCTGCCGCGAGATCAGCCGGCTCGACTTGAACTTGCTGGAGTCGAGCGTCATCCGCCTGTCCGCCACCTTCAGCGTGCTGGCCGCTTCCGACAACCCGGATCCGCAGGAGGACATCCGACCCGATCAGGTCGAGACCATCATCCAGCTGGCGCGCCGCCACTACGACTACATTCTGCTCGACCTGGGGCGCCAGATCAATGCCGTGTCGATCCGCGCGCTCGACCAGTCGGACATGATCTACCCGGTACTGCAGCAGTCCCTGCCGCACCTGCGCGACTGCCGCCGCCTGCTCGACATTTTCCATTCGCTGGGCTATCGCAAAGAAAAGATCCAGCTGGTGCTGAACCGTTTCGAGAGTTCGGCTGCGCTGGGCGTCAACGAGATAGAACGCGTGCTCGACCAGCGCATCGGGTATCGCATTCCTAACAACTATGACGTAGCGAACGAATCCATCAACCAGGGAACGCCGGTGCTGCAGCTCGCGCGCAGCAGCACCATATCGAAGGCCCTCGCAGATTGGGTCAACCGACTGACCGAAGCTGGCCCGGCTAACCGCGGTGGCAGCATCATCCGCCGCATCTTCGTCCGCAATTCCGCGGGCAGTGAAATGACCAGGTGATCCCAATGATTCCAGAGAACCGAGAAAACACGAGCATGAATTTCAGGGACCGCATGGCCGTCGTCTCGCCGCTGCGGACGGCAGCGCCGGCCGAGATGGATTTTTATTCCCCGGCCTATCAGCAACTGAAGCGCAACATGCACCGGACCATCCTGGAGCGTATCGATCTCGAGCGCCTGCAACTGCTCACGCCTGAGCAGTTCAAGCGCGAGTTGTCGGTGCTGGTCGAGAAGATCGTCGAGGACGAGCACATGGCGGTCAACCAGCAAGAGCGCCGGCAGCTGGTGACGGACATGCAGCACGAGATGCTGGGCTTCGGCCCGATCGAGCCTCTGCTGCACGACCCGTCAGTGTCGGACATCCTGGTCAATACCTTTAATCAGGTCTATGTCGAGCGCCGCGGCAAGCTGGAACTGACACCGATCACTTTCTATGACAACCCGCACCTGCTGAAGCTGATCGAGAAGATTGTCACCCGCGTCGGTCGCCGCGTCGACGAATCGAGCCCGATGGTCGATGCGCGCCTGCCGGACGGCTCGCGCGTCAATGCCATCATCCCGCCGCTGGCACTGGATGGACCGGTGCTGTCGATACGCCGCTTCTCGGTCAAGCCGCTGACCATGGTCGACCTGATCGCCAACAAGAGCCTGACGCCGCCGATCGCCGAGCTGCTCGAGGCGCTGGCCAAGGCCAAGGTCAACATCCTGATATCGGGCGGTACCGGCAGTGGTAAGACCACGCTGCTGAATGTGATGTCGGGTTTCATCCCACCCGGTGAGCGCATCGTCACCATCGAGGATGCGGCCGAATTGCAGCTGCAGCAGCCACACGTGGTGCGTCTGGAAACGCGGCCGCCCAACATCGAGGGCAAGGGCGAAGTGCCGCAACGCTCGCTGGTCAAGAATGCGCTGCGCATGAGGCCGGATCGCATCATCCTCGGCGAAGTGCGCGGCGGCGAGGCGCTCGACATGCTGCAGGCAATGAACACCGGCCACGAGGGATCGCTGGCCACCATCCACGCCAATACGCCGCGCGATGCACTGTCGCGACTGGAGAATATGGTCGGCATGGCGGGCGCCAATCTCGGCGTGCGCGCCACTCGCCAGCAGATCGCGTCGGCGATCACGGTCGTGATTCAGATCGCGCGCCTGACCGACGGCACTCGCAAGCTGATCAGCGTGCAGGAGATCAATGGCATGGAAGGCGACACGATCACGATGCAGGAGGTGTTCCAGTTCAAGCGCACCGGAACGAATACGGAGGGCAAGGTGCTCGGCCATTTCTGTGCGACCGGCATCTACCCGCAGTTCGACCAGCGTCTGAAGGAGTTTGGGGTCGCGGTGCCGGAGTCGACCTACGACCCGCATCGCATCTTCGAGTAAGCAGGCGCAGCGACAAGCAATCGATAAGAAAGAGAGGCTGTCATGGATCTGCTCTATTACGGTTTCGCGCTGCTGGTTTTCGTCGCCGCCGCGCTGACCATCGAGGCGACCTATGGCTGGTGGTTCTCGAACCAGAGCCGGGCTGCGCGCAGGCTCAACCAGCGGCTGGACCAGGTCAAGCGCCAGCGCACGGCGAATGCCGACGGCGCGGTCGAAGGCCTGTACAAGCAACGCAGGCTATCCCGGCATTCAAAGGTTGAGGAATTATTGCGCGAGGTGCCCGGCATACACGGGCTGGACCACTGGCTGCAGCAAAGCGGTACCGATTGGTCTGTCGGCCGCTTGCTGATGCATACGGGTATTGCGTTCGGGATCGGCTTCCTGCTGACGCTGGTGCTGTTCCTGTATGTGACGGTTGCGCTGGTGGTCGGCGCGGTGTGCGCCCTGATCCCGCTGGCGATCGTCTGGAGCCGCCGTGAAGAGCGCCTGATTACGCTCGAGAAGCAGTTGCCCGAGGCCGCCGATCTCATCAGCCGCAGCCTGAAGGCAGGCCATGCGCTGCCGTCGACGCTGACCATGCTGTCCGACGAAATGCCCGACCCGATCGCTGCGGAATTCCGCATCGTGTCGGACGAAATCAACTACGGCTTGCCGATGTCGGAAGCGTTGCAGCGCCTGGCCGAGCGCGTGCCGCTGACGGACCTGCGCTACATGATCGTCGCGATCCTGATCCAGCGTGAGGCCGGCGGCAACCTGTCGGAAATCATGACCAATGTGAGTCTGTTGATACGGCAGCGGCTGAAGCTGCTCGGCGACATCCGCACCATGTCGGCCGAAGGAAGGCTGTCTGCGTGGATCCTGTGCCTGCTGCCTGCCGCGATCGCCGGTGTGTTCTTCCTGGTCAGCCCGGAATACCTGAAGCAATTTTTCGATGACCCGGCTGGCCCGATGATGCTCGCTGCTGGTGCGGCAATGATGTTGTTCGGCGTACTCTGGATGCGGCAACTGATCCGCATCCGCGTCTGAGGGAAAGGAAACCAACATGGATGCCCAAGGCATGCTGTTCTTAGGAGTGGTGTTCGTCGTCTGGGCCGTGATTGCGGCCGCAGCCGCATGGTTCCTGATTCCCGATCGCTTGCGCCGCCGCGTCGCCAACCTGCAGGTCGACGCCGAGCCCCGGCTCGGGCAGGAACAGAGCATCTGGGTCGAGCGCATCGTCAAGATGACACGGCCGCTGGCCAAGTTGTCGCTACCGGCCGAAGGCTGGGAGAACTCGCCGATCCGGATCAAGTTCATCAATGCCGGATGGCGCGGCAAGTCCACGCCTTACATCTTTTTCGGCACCAAGACCTTGCTGGCGATGGCAGTGCCACTGGGGGCCTTGCTGATGAGCGGCGAGGGCATGTTCTCGTCCGGCCCGCAAGTGCCGCTGCTGGTGATGCTGACGTGCGCGTATGCCGGCTATTACCTGCCCAATATCGTGCTGAACCACAAGATCCGCGTGCGCAAGCAAGAGATCTTCGAGAGCTTCCCCGATGCGCTGGACCTGCTGACGATTTGCGTCGAAGCCGGCCTGGGCCTTGATGCCGCGCTCGCCAAGGTCGCCGGCGAGATCCATATCAAGAGCGAGATCCTCGGCCAGGAACTGCAGATGGTGATCGTCGAGCTGCGCGCCGGCTTTTCCAAGGAACGCGCGCTGCGCAACCTGTCGCTGCGGACCGGCGTGGAAGACATCGACATGCTGGTGGCGATGCTGATCCAGTCCGATCGTTTCGGCACCAGCATGGGCGACTCGCTGCGCATCCATTCGGAAAACCTGCGCACCAAGCGCCGCCAGCGTGCCGAGGAGGCGGCGGCCAAAATTTCGCTCAAGTTGCTGTTCCCGCTGATTTTCTTCATTTTCCCGACCCTGATGATCGTGCTGATCGGGCCGGCCGTGCTGCGAATCTACCGGGTGCTGCTGCCGGTCCTCGCAGGAAATAGCTGATTCGCTGCCCATCCAGCCTCGGAGGAAGTAAGCATGAAACTCAGGACATCCACCTTGCTCGTCATGGCCGGCAGCACCTTGCTGCCCGGCTGTGCCTTCTTCGACGCGCCCGCTGACAGGCAGTTTGCCAAAGCGCCGACGAAAATCGTTCCGTTCGCGCGCGTGAAAGACTCGAACGGATCGGCCGAGGCCTGGTACACATTGGGTCGGCACATGCAACGTTCGGGTCGGCTGGAGGAAGCGGCCAACGCCTACCGACGCGCGCTGGAAGTCGATGCGGATTACCTGGAAGCGAAGAACGGTCTCGCTGCCGTCACTGCGGGCAAAGGTGACATTGACCAAGCCATCGCCATCCTCGAAGAGTTGAGCGCGGCTCGTCCGGGGCAGGCTCATGTGCTGGCCAACCTTGGTTATGCGCGTTCGCTGAAGAAGCAGTATCCGGAAGCCCGGATCGCGCTCGAGCAAGCTGCCGCGCTCGATCCCGACAACAAGTCCATACGCGCGAAGCTTGATGCCGTACTGGTGGCGATGGGCGATGCGCCAGACTTACCGACCGAAGCCGTGGCCGAGGTGCCGGCCACGGTGGCGCTGGCCGATGGGCGTGCCGAGGAAGTCATCGTGCCGCTGTCGCCCGGCATTTATGAGCTGCGGCAGCAGGGCGTGATCGCGGTGCCGGCGGCAGTACTGGAAGAGGTGCGCGTTGCGGCGGCCAGCAATGACACGGACGACGTGGCTTTGGTCGATGCGCAGGCGGCGCCTTCAGTGGTGCCGTCAGTCGTGCCTGCCGTGGCGCCCCCGGTTGCCGCCAGCGACCCCCAGGTGCTGGTGCCGGTGGTCGTGACCGCGGCAGCGGTCCCTGACTTGGCGGTGCAGCGCATCGGCGAGCGGGTGGCGATCGTCAATGGCAATGGCGTGACCGGGCTGGCTCGCTCGCTGCGCGCATTGATCGGCAGTCACTGGAAGGTGGTGCACGTACAGAATTACGAACACTACGCCGTGCGTGCCACGCGCATCGAGTACGCAAAGAGCCATTACGCGGCCGCACGCCAGCTGGCTGCCGACCTGGGTGTGGATGCCCAGCTGCGCCCCAAGTCAGGCGCGGACGACGTGCACTTGCGTGTCGTGCTCGGGCATGACTATCGCAACATCGACCCTTTGCGATCGCGGCTGTCCATGGCGGTCGCACTGGCTGGCGAATAATTCCGATCCTGAAAACGCGACAGGCTGCCGCGCAGGTTTGCGCGGCAGCCTGTTTTTTGGAGGGGCGCCAGCCGGCGCAGGGTATGGCCTTAGTTGGTCGACACCGGTGGCACTGTGCTCAGGCGCGGATCATCCCATACGACGTCATGGTCCACTGAATACAGCAGGCAGGGCAGTCGGCTGTTCTTCTGGCAGGCGGCCAGCGCGCGCTCGGACGGATCGTCGCCTTCCTCAGCCCAGCTCCAGGCACCCGACCCCGAGATCGCGAAGGCGCGTGGCGCATCTTTGGCCAGGTATTCGCGGTACCCATCCCTGCCTTGCGTGCTCAGGTTCGGCACGGACTCGATGCTCTCGATTGGCGCATAGCGGGTGGCCGGCGGCCGCGGCGTGTCGGCGATGGCCACCACTTCATCGGCCGGCATGCCCAGGCTGCGCAGGAAGCGCTCAGTCTCGGGCAACCACACCGCGACGCCGTCGCGGCTGCCGACCATGCCGTGTGCATCGTTTTTGAAATGACCGTAGGCGACCAGTTGTGCCGCAGCGCCACCTGCCTGGTAGGCGGCCTGCATCTGCTGCGCCAGCGGATGGTCGAAGTAGCTGTCGTTCTCACCGTAGAACCAGAGACTGGGTAGCGAAGATTTCGAGCCATAGTTGCCGAGCGCCTTGACCAGTGAAAGCTTCCAGTCGCAATTGGCGCCGTCGATGCGCAAGCCACCTGCGAAGTTGATCAGGCCGCGCACCCCGGGATAACGACGCGTGCCAAAGGCCACGGTCGCGAGGCCGCCATAGGACTGGCCGGCGACGATGATGCGGTCGCGGTCGATGTAGGGAAATTTGACCAGCGTATCGAGCGCGGCCTGCACGTCGTCGGCCTGTTGCTGGCCGTTGTCTTTCATGTTGCAGCCGTAATCGGTGTAGGTGCCGGTCGACTTTGAAAAGCCTTTGCGCATCGGTACGGCCACCACATAGCCGAGCTTGACGAACTCGCGGCTCAGCGCCAGGAAGCGATCACGGTGCTGGTCGGCGGGGCTGCCACGATCTTTGCCGTGGTTCATCACGACCAGCGGGAAGGGACCATTGCCGGGCGGCTTGAACAAGGTCGTCTCGAACTGAAAGGCTTTGCCGTTCTCGACGACCGGCAGCATCACGACCTGCTCGTTGACTGTCGGGTCAATGCCTGGCGTGGCGGCAGCGCCGGCGGCAAAAGCGGGTGCGTAAGCTGCAACGGCCATTGCAGCAGCGGTGGCAGCGAAAACATGGGCGAGACGTGGGGCGATGCGAGCGAACAGGAAGTGGGTCATGTTGGCTTTACGTTGAGCAAGAGATGCTCATCATAAAGACGCGATTTCCTCACTTCAATGCCACAAGGAACAATTTATCCAGGTAAATGCAGAATGTGATTTTGTAGTAATCGATGGCCTTCGCAGGCTAGGCGAAGAAATCAAGGCGCTTTGCCTTTCTGTTCATCTGATGGGAATGAAGTCTTGCCAAACTGTCTGCAATTTCGGATTTGCATGGTGCAAAAAATTAAACGGGCAGGGACGCGATGCGTACCCTGCCCGTGAAGCGGTGGCGTGCGATGGCTTGATGCAGTCAAGGCTGCAGCAGTGGATTCACATGCTGTCAGCCCTGAGCATCGAGATGCGTTGCCTTCATGCGCGACGCCAGCAGCTTGCCCTTGCGTGCGCGCTTGCCGGCATGGTGCGTGAGGTCGGCGCCGCTGAGCGTCACTTCGGTGGCCTTGCCGCTGCGTTGCGCGACGCCCACCACTGTCACGCTTTTGATGATGGCTTCGGCGGCAAGCAGCTTTTCATCCACGTCGAGTTCCATCAGGATCACGCCGCGGCCGCCGCCCGGCTGATGCTTGATTTCGTCGATGCCGAACACCAGCAGGCGCCCATTGGCCGACAAGCAGGCGACCGATTTCGCGCCTTTGGCGATCACGCGTGGCATCACGGGCTCGTCACCGGTGTCGAGCGTCATGAAAGACTTGCCGCCTTTCTGGCGGCTGACCATGTCGCCCGCTTTCGCCGAGAAGCCATAGCCGGCGGTCGAGGCCAGCAGCAGCGGCGTGTCGGCAGGACCGGCGAAGTAATGCACGAGGCGCGAGCCGGATTCGACTTCGCACAGCGTGGTGAGCGGCACGCCATCGCCGCGAGCGCCCGGCAATGCATTGACCGCAATCGAGTACACGCGGCCGTTGGATCCGAACGCTAGCATCGTATCCGTGGTGCGACACTCGAAGGTGCCGTACAGCGCATCGCCCTGCTTGAAGCTGAACTGTTGCGCATCATGGCCATGGCCCTGGCGTGCGCGTACCCAGCCTTTTTGCGACAGGATCACCGTGACCGGCTCGTCGATTACCTTTTGCTCGGCGACGGCACGCTCGGCTTCCTTCATCAGCGTGCGGCGCTTGTCGCCGTACTGCTTGGTGTCGGCCTCGATTTCCTTTTGCAGCAGCTTCTTCATCGACGCCGGGTTGTCCAGCAGGTCTTGCAGCGTGACTTTCTCTTTGCGCAGTTCGGCCAGCTCCTGCTGCACCTTGATCGCTTCCAGCCGTGCCAGCTGGCGCAGGCGGATTTCGAGGATGTCTTCGGCCTGGCGCTCGGACAGCTTGAAGGCCTGCATCAGCGCCGGCTTGGGCTCGTCCGACTCGCGGATGATCTTGATCACCTTGTCGATGTTGAGCAGCACCGCTTCGCGACCTTCGAGGATGTGGATGCGGTCATCCACCTTGCCGAGGCGATGCCGGGTGCGGCGGGTGACGGTCTCGAAGCGGAAGCCTATCCATTCGCGCAGGATCTCGCCCAGCGCCTTCTGGCGCGGCTTGCCATCGGCGCCGATCATCACCAGGTTGACGGGGACATTGTTTTCCAGCGACGTGTGCGCGAGCAGCAGCTTGCTGAATTCTTCCTGGTCCTGATTTTTCGATTTCGGCTCGAACACGAGGCGCACCGGCGCATCGCGGCCGGATTCGTCGCGCACGGTGTCGAGCACGGCCAGCATTGCCTGCTTGGTGCCGAGCTGGTCGGGCGAGAGGCTTTTCTTGCCGAGCTTGACCTTGGGATTGGTCAGCTCCTCGATCTCCTCGAGGATCTTCTGCGCCGAGGTGCCCGGCGGCAGCTCGGTGACCACCAACTGCCACTGGCCGCGCGCGAGGTCTTCGATCTTCCAGCGCGCCCGCACCTTGATGCTGCCGCGGCCGGACTGGTAGATCTCGCTGACCACCGACGGCGGAGTGATGATCTGGCCGCCGCCCGGGAAGTCCGGGCCCGGCACCATCGCCATCAACTCGTCATGGCCCAGCTTGGGATTCTTGATCAGCGCGATCGCTGCAGTAGCGACTTCAGTCAGGTTGTGCGATGGGATTTCGGTCGCCATGCCCACGGCAATGCCGGAGGCACCGTTCAGCAGCACGAAGGGCAGGCGCGCCGGCAGCAGCTTCGGTTCTTCGCTGGAGCCATCGTAGTTCGGCACGAAATCGACGGTACCCATGTCGATCTCGTCGAGCAGCAGCCGCGAAATCGGCGTCAGGCGCGCTTCGGTATAACGCATCGCCGCCGCGCCATCGCCATCGCGCGAGCCGAAGTTGCCATGGCCATCGATCAGCGGGTAACGCAGCGCAAAGTCCTGCGCCATGCGCACCATCGCGTCATACACTGACTGGTCGCCGTGCGGATGCAGCTTGCCCAGCACGTCACCGACCACCGCTGCCGATTTGCGCGGCTTGGCGGTCGGGTCCAGCTTCAGCTGGTCCATTGCGTACAGGATGCGCCGCTGCACCGGCTTCTGGCCATCGCAGACGTCGGGCAGCGCACGGCCCTTGACGACCGAGATCGCGTAATCGAGATAGGCGCGCTCGGCGAAGGTCGCCAGCGTCAGGGATTCGCCACCGTCATCGGTGGCGGATTCGAACAGGTTGGTTTGGTCAGTCATGCGTTTGTCGTGTTCGTATCAGGTCAGATGTCGGCTTCGACTTGGTCGCCATGCTCTTCCAGCCAGGCGCGGCGGGCAGCGGCCTCGCCTTTGCCCATCAACATCGTGAAGCGGTCTTCCGAGGCTTTCACGCCCAGTTCGCCGAATGCCACCGGCAGCAGGCGGCGCGTGTCCGGGTTCATCGTGGTTTCCCACAATTGTTCGGCGCTCATTTCGCCCAGGCCCTTGAAGCGCGCGATGCTCCAGCCATTTTCCTTCACGCCATCCTTGCGCAGCTTGTCTTCGATGGCTTCCAGCTCACCGTCATCCAGCGCGTAGATCTTCTGCGCCGGCTTCTTGCCGCGCGCCGGCGCATCGACGCGGTACAGCGGCGGACGCGCGACGTGGATGTGGCCGCGCTCGATCAGTTTCGGGAAGTGACGGAAGAACAGCGTCAGCAGCAGCACCTGGATGTGCGAGCCGTCGACATCCGCATCGGACAGGATGCAGATGCGACCATAGCGCAGGCCCGACAGGTCAGGCTCGTCATTCTTGCCGTGCGGGTCGACGCCGATCGCGACCGCGATGTCATGGATCTCGTTGTTCGCAAACAGCCGGTCGCGCTCGGTCTCCCAGGCGTTCAGCACCTTGCCGCGCAGCGGCAGGATGGCCTGGAATTCCTTGTCGCGGCCCATCTTGGCTGAACCGCCGGCCGAGTCGCCCTCGACCAGGAACACTTCATTGCGGGTGATGTCGGTCGATTCGCAGTCGGTCAGCTTGCCCGGCAACACGGCCACCCCGGACGATTTGCGCTTCTCGACCTTCTGTGCGGATCGCAGCCGGCTCTGCGCCTGCTTGATCACCAGCTCGGCCAGCTTCTTGCCATAGTCTACATGCTGGTTCAGCCACAGCTCGAGCGCGCTGCGCGAGAAGCCGGCCACCAGTCGCACCGCATCGCGCGAGTTCAGTTTTTCCTTGATCTGGCCCTGGAACTGCGGGTCCAGCACTTTGGCCGACAGCACGAAGGAGGTCCGCGCAAACACGTCTTCCGGCAGCAGCTTGACGCCCTTGGGCAGCAGCGAGTGCATCTCGACGAAATTCTTCACCGCGCCGAACAAGCCTTCGCGCAGGCCGGACTCGTGCGTGCCGCCGGCCGGGGTCGGGATCAGGTTCACATAGGACTCGCGCACGACGTTGCCGTCCTCGGTCCATGCCACGACCCAGGCCGCGCCTTCGCCTTCGGCAAAGCCGTCGGCATCGGCGCTTGCATATTGCTCGCCTTCGAACAGCGGGATCAGCGTCGCGCCGCCGTTGGCTTGCACCAGCTGCTCGTTCAGGTAGCCGCGCAAGCCCTGCTCGTACATCCAGCTCTGGGTCTCGCCGGTCTTGGCGTTGGTATAAGTCACGCGCACGCCCGGCAGCAGTACCGCTTTCGAGCGCAGCAGGCGCAGCAGTTCAGCGGTCGGGATGACAGGCGAATCGAAATACTTCGGGTCCGGCCAGACGGTGACACGGGTGCCGGACTTCTTGTCATCGCGGGTTGCAGCGCGCGAGGTCAGCTTCTTCACCAGGTCGCCACCGGCAAAGCCGATGTCGTGCACGCCCTGGCCCTTGTCGTCCTTGCGCCAGACCGTGATCTCCAGCTTCGATGCCAGCGCGTTCGTCACCGACACGCCGACGCCGTGCAGGCCGCCCGAGAACGCATAGGCGCCGCCCGAGCCCTTGTCGAACTTGCCGCCCGCATGCAGGCGGGTGAAGACGATCTCGACCGTCGGCACCTTTTCTTCCGGGTGCAGGCCGACCGGGATGCCGCGGCCGTCATCTTCGACGCTGACGCTGCCGTCGGCACGCATCGTTACCTGAATGTTCTTGCAGTAGCCGCCCAGCGCCTCATCGGAGGCATTGTCGATCACTTCCTGAATGATGTGCAGCGGGTTTTCGGTGCGGGTGTACATGCCGGGACGCTGCTTGACCGGCTCGAGTCCTTTCAGGACGCGGATGGAGGATTCGCTGTAGTCGGGTTTTTTGCTAGCCATGCGTAAGTGATGGTGTGACGAAATCGGGTATCCGGCGCGCCGGACGGGGCATCGTGCGCTGTCTGCCCTCAGGGGCAAGCCGGCGACAACGGGCAAATCCTGTGGATTTTAATGAAATCCGGATCGAGGGCGCGATTCACGGCCGGGCGCTGTTTTATTTGGACAGCATTTGCATCGCCCGCTCCAGCCCTTCGAGCGTGATCGGATACATGCGGTTGCCCATGATCTGCCGGATGATCGCGATCGACTGCCGGTACTGCCACAAGCCTTCCGGCTCCGGGTTCAGCCAGATGAATTTCGGGAAATGGTGGGTGAAGCGTTGCAGCCAGACGCCGCCGGCTTCTTCGTTGTTGTACTCGACCGAGCCGCCCGGCTGCACGATTTCGTACGGGCTCATGGTGGCGTCGCCGACGAAGATCAGCTTGGTGTCCGGCGGGTACTTGCGCAGCACGTCCCAGGTGGCGAAGCGCTCCGCGTGGCGGCGGCGGTTGTTCTTCCACAGTGTTTCGTACACGCAGTTATGGAAGTAGAAAAACTCCATGTTCTTGAACTCGGTCTTGGTGGCCGAGAACAGTTCCTCGACGCGCCCGATGTGGTCGTCCATGGTGCCGCCGACATCCATCAGCATCAGCACCTTGACCTTGTTCTTGCGCTCGGGCCGCATCTTCAGGTCGAGCCAGCCGGCATTGTTGGCCGTGGCGCGTATGGTGTCATCGAGCGCGAGTTCTTCATCGGCGCCTTCGCGCGCGAACTTGCGCAGCCGGCGCAGCGCGACCTTGATGTTGCGCGTGCCGAGCTCGCGCTCGCTGTCATAGTCCTTGTACGCGCGCGCTTCCCACACCTTGACGGCGGTGCGGCCACCACCTTCGCCGCCGATGCGTATGCCTTCCGGGTTCACGCCGCCATTGCCGAACGGCGAGCTGCCGCCCGTGCCTATCCATTTGTTGCCGCCTTCGTGGCGGTCTTGCTGTTCTTCCAGCAGCTCCTTCAGCCGGTCCATCAGCTTGTCGTAGCCGAATTTTTCCAGCTGCGCGCGCTGCTCGGGCGTCAGTTCGCGCTGCATGCGCTTCTTCAGCCATTCGAGCGGGATCTCGGGTGCGGCATCGAACAGCGCCTGCGCGCCATGGAAGTAATGGCCGAAGGCCTTGTCGAACTTGTCGAAGTGAGCCTCGTCCTTCACCAGCGTGGTGCGGGCGAGATAGTAGAACTCGTCGAGCGAGGGCGCGATGACCTGCTTCTGCAAGCCTTCCAGCAGGATCAGGAATTCCTTGATCGACACCGGGACCTTGGCGTCCTTCAGCGTGAAAAAGAAGTCGATCAGCATGATGCGTCCGGCGATACAGTGTAGCGGTCGGCGTTCAGCGGTTTTGGCGCGACATGAACACTAGTCGCTCGAACAGGTGCACATCCTGCTCGTTCTTCAGCAGCGCGCCATGCAGCGGCGGCACGATGCCCTTGTTATCCGGGCTGTGCAGCGCTTCCGGCGGAATGTCTTCGGCTAGCAGCAGCTTGAGCCAGTCCAGCAGCTCGGAGGTGGACGGCTTCTTCTTCAGGCCGGCCACTTCGCGCATCTGGAAGAAGGTCTGCAGCGCTTCGGCCAGCAAGGCCTGCTTGATGCCGGGGAAGTGGACGTCGACGATCTGCTGCATCGTCTCCTTGTCCGGGAATTTGATGTAGTGGAAGAAGCAGCGGCGCAGGAAGGCATCCGGCAGCTCCTTCTCGTTGTTCGACGTGATGATCACCAGCGGACGATGCTTGGCGCGCACCATCTCACGCGTCTCGTACACATAGAACTCCATGCGGTCGAGCTCGCGCAGCAAGTCATTCGGGAACTCGATGTCGGCCTTGTCGATCTCGTCGATCAGCAGCACCACCGGTTCATCGGACGTGAAGGCCTGCCACAGCACGCCTTTGACGATGTAATTGTGGATGTCCTTGACGCGCTCGTCGCCGAGTTGCGAATCGCGCAAGCGCGATACGGCGTCGTATTCATACAGGCCTTGCTGCGCTTTTGTAGTCGATTTGATATGCCATTGCAAAAGCGGCATCTTCAATGCGGCCGCGACCTCCTCGGCCAGCATGGTCTTGCCGGTGCCGGGCTCGCCTTTGATCAGCAGCGGGCGCTGCAGGGTCAGCGCGGCATTCACGGCCAGTTTCAGGTCCGCGGTGGCGACGTAGTGTTCAGAGCCTTCAAAACGTGCAGGGGAGCGAGTAGGGTGGGACATTTGACGCATCAGTCAGCAATGGAGGATTGAGTATAGCCGTCTGCCGGCCATTTCTGGTGCGCTGGCCAGCCTTGCGGGGCGATCATGGGTTGCGAAAATAGACTGAGGCAGGCTAATCGGTTAGAATCGCGGGCGCTGTGCGACGGGGCAACATTTTTGACAATGTCGTCTAGCCTGCGGTTGGCAAGTCCTGCCTGGTCCGTCGAATCCGTTTCGAACCTACTACCCAGCCATCATGAAAAAAATCTTTGCTCTACTCGCGCTGGCGACCGTGGCCCAGGTGTCCGCTGCTGCCGACATCAAGGGTGACGCTGC
>JACCDY011386931.1_pt1 | contig 33578 bp, 23 predicted proteins | sample 7446391 | NCBI WGS metagenome assembly JACCDY01 (sample SAMN15323451, study PRJNA562643) | freshwater metagenome | isolation source: river surface water | place: USA:Blue River Watershed | collected 2017-08-18 | reverse complement strand
GCTATGCCTGTTCGAGCGCGGCTGCGCCGGGCAACAAGTATTTCGTGCCGGTGATCCGCCACAACGGCCGCTTCGTGAAGACTCATGGTTTCTGCACCGATGTGTTCTTCAAGGCGGCGCTCGGTTGGATCAAGCACCAGGCCGATGCAAAGCGGCCGTTCTTCTGTTATGTGGCGACCAACGCTCCGCACGGTCCGTACATTGCGCCGGAGGAAAACCGCAAGCGTTTCGCGGATCTGGGTTTTGAGCGCGATGGAGCCGGGTTCTACGGCATGATCGAGAATATCGACAGCAATATGGGCTTGCTGATGGCCAAGCTCGACGAGTGGAAGTTGGCCGACAACACCGTGCTGATTTTTCTATCCGATAACGGCACTTCTTATCATGGCAAGGGAGTCAAGGAAGGTGCTGAGTTGGCGCCCGGTCATCCTTTGTTCAATGCGGGCATGAAGGGTTACAAGGGATCGACCGATGAAGGTGGTTCGCGGGTGCCTTTCTTCATTCGCTGGCCGGGGCGGGTTCAGGCGGGCCGCGACATCGACACGCTTGCCGCTCACATCGACATCCTGCCGACATTGGCAGAGTTGGCTGGGGCGGTATTGCCGGAGGGTCAGGTCGAAGGTCGCAGCCTGCTGCCCTTGATCGCCGGGGCACAGCCGGAATGGCCGGATCGCTACATCTTCAACCACATCTGCCGCTGGCCGACGGGGGCCAACCCGGACGACTTCAAGGCGGTGAACTACTCGGTGCGCAACCAACGTTATCGTTTGGTGGCACCGCAGAACCGTCCTCGCGCCACCACCGGCGAAGCCGAGCTCTATGACATGGAAAAGGACCCGGGCCAAAAGACCAACATCGCGGATCAGAATCCTGAAGTGGTCAAGGCCATGCAGGCCGCGTGGCAGCAGTATTGGAAAGAGGCACGCCCATTGATGGTGAATGAGGAGGCACCGATGTCGAAGGTGAAGCCGTATCACGAGTGGTACAAGCAGCAGATGGAGAAAGAGGGGATTCCCGACTGGAAGGAACCGGGGCTGTGAAGTGGATGGAGTCATGTGGCGAGCTACGGCCGAGAGCGTCTGCGTTTTTGGCGGTTGTAGGCGCAGTCGTGAGAGTGCGGTGGCTGTTGCCCTCGTTCTTACGAACGAGCCTACGATCCTTGGATGAATTCGCTTTTACGGACACGTGAACCGACCGACGATGGCCTTCGAGATGATGAAAACGATTCTTCCGCTGACCTTGCTTGCCTTGCTGCCGTCGCTGCTTGTTGCTGATCCGGCATCCACCCGCGGGGCGACGGAGAAGACGCCGTCGCGCTCGCAATACTTTTCGTGGATCAACAACCGCAACGAGGGGGCGACCGAGTCGCAGACGCTGGCGAATCTCGAGTTCTTCAAGTGGTTGCATGACGAGTATGGCATGAAGCTCGACATCTATGCCTTCGATGCCGGGATCATCGACGGGCCGAGGTATTACGGCACGATGGACTCGCGGAAGTTCAAGAGCCAGTTCCCGAATGGTCTGGATCCCATCTACAAGCTGGCCAAGAGTTTTGATTGTCGACTTGGCGTGTGGCTGGGTCCGGATGGTTACGGTGACACGCCCGAGGAAGAGCAGGCGCGGCGGGATCTGCTGGTCAAGTTGTGTCGGGATTATGAATTCGCGCTCTTCAAGATGGACGCCGTCTGCACCCAATTGCGGCCGGAGAAGCAGGATGCTTTCGCCAAGACGATGATCGAGTGCCGCAAGCACAGCCCGGACCTGATCGTGCTCAATCACCGTCTTGAGTTGGGTCATGCCGAGCCGCATGCGACCACCTTCCTCTGGGGTGGTGAGGAGACTTACATCGATGTGCACATGACCAACAAGGAGCGCACGGGTACTCATAATCGGGTCAAGGCGATGTCGCGTGGCTTGGTGCCCGGGCTGCAGCGGCTCACCGAGGATCACGGTGTGTGCATCTCGTCGTGCCTCGATTACTGGGACGACGATCTGGTGCTGCAGGCGTTCAACCGCAACCTGATCCTGGCGCCCGAGATCTACGGCAGTCCTTGGTTCCTGCGTGACGACGAGTTTCCCAAATTGGCTCGGATCTACAATCTGGCGCGCCGCTACCGTGAGATCCTGGTGGAAGGTATGGTGCTTGATGAGAAGCGCTATGGTCCATTGGCGGTCGCGCGCGGCAACGGCGACACGCGGCTTGTCACCATGCGCAATCTGGAATGGCAGCCCACGGTTCGTAAAATCAAACTCGATGCGTCGATGGGGCTGGCCGCAGGCAGCGAGGTCGAGGTGCGACAATTCCATCCGACCGAGCGGATCCTCGGTCATTTCAAGGTGGGCGACGAAGTGGAAGTCGAGGTATTGCCGTTCCGTGCCTGTCTCTTGCTGGTCGACCGCAAGGGGACCGGCGGCGCGGGTGTGACCGGTGTCGATTACGAGGTGGTGCGCGACGTTCCCGGAAAACCGATTGAGATCAAGGTGCTGGGCGAGCTGGGAACCCAATCCCTGGTCGAGCCTGTGACCGGTTACGGAATCACGGCAATCGACGGCAGCGCATTTCGAGGTGCGCCCTCGCTTCGGCAGGACATCCAGTTTGAGGGCGAGGTGCTCAAGCGGCCTTGGCACCGTCATCTCGGCGAGCCGGAGGTAATTGAGGTGCCGAAGGATGCCGAGTCCTTGTATGAGGCGACCTGTTTTGCTTCGGACAACGACAGTCACGAGGTGCGTGCGATGCGTCGATCGGGTCCGACCGCGATTCCGGTGGTGCAGAAGGCGCGCGAGGAATTTCTCAAGCAGCCGGTCATGGAAAGTCTGGGCATCCTGCAGGGACAACTCACCGATGGCGATTCCAAGACGCACCTTTACCTCAATCCGCTGGGCAAGCGTTTCGATGGGATGCGCCATTTGCGCTTGGATCTCGGGAAGGTGCTGACGCCTGCCCAAGTCGTTTTCGAACTCGCCTACAACGAGGTGCCTGAACTGGATGCCGAGCTGCCGGTGGCGGAAGTGTCGGCCGATCTGAAATCCTGGACTGAGGTGCCGCTGACGCGTGATGGTCTCAAGATGGTTGCGGACACGGGGTTCAAACCGGTGCGTTACCTGCGTTCGGCTTGGATCCCGGAGCGTGTGGCTGAGATCAAGGTCATCGGTCGTGGGGATTCGGTGCAGCCGATTCCCGGTGCGAAGCTCAGTTGGTTGTTTCCGGAATTCCGTGTGCCGGCGAAGGCCTGGTCATTGCCCTTCACGCTCGATGAAGCGGCGCCGGGTGCCTATCTCGCGGTGGCATGCAACGGCATGCATGGAGTCGAGGGCGCTTGGGTGGCATTGCGTGTGGATGGCAAATCGGTGGGTGCTCCTCTGCGTGCACCCTCATTCCCGGTCAATCCCTTCGAGAACGGTGTCGGCAAGACGGATCAGAACTACAGCTATTTCATCCCGGTCACGCCCGACATGGTCGGCAAACCTTGCGAAGTGGTGGTGCTGGGATTGGATGCCAAGCATCTGGACTTTAAACCGGATGTCTGGATCACCGCCTATCCGATCCCGCGCGCATCGAAGATCCTCACTCTGACGCCCCGTTGAACCAAACCCAATTTGAACCGCGGATGAACGCAGATGGACACGGATGAATAAGTTGTGTGTTAGAAGTTATGAGTTATTCTTAAAGAATTCTAACATCCAATATCTATTCTCATCTGCGTTCATCCGTGTTCATCCGTGTTTAACCTGCCTTTTAATGAAAATCCCCACATTCCTGTCTCTGATCAACCTCTGCTGCCTGCCCGTCGTGGCGCAGGAGGTTCCGCCGAATGTCGTCATCCTCTATGCCGATGACATGGGCTATGGGGATCTGGGGGTGAACCATCCGCAGTCGAAGATACCGACGCCGAACCTCGACAAGTTGGCCAGCGAAGGCATGCGCTTCACTGATGGCCACAGTTCCTCAGGCATCTGCACGCCAAGCCGGTATGCCTTGCTCACCGGGCGATTTCACTGGCGCAAGTTCCATGACATCGTCGGCGCATTCGGGCCGCCGTCTTTCGATAATGAGCTCACCCTGCCGGCGATGCTCAAGACCAAGGGCTACCGCACCGCCTGCATCGGCAAGTGGCATCTGGGATGGAACTGGAAGGACATCATGAAGCCGGACAGCAAGGCGGGCAAAGGGAGCAACCGCAACAATCCGCTTTACCAACCCGGTGATTTCGATTGGGGCAAACCAGTGAGTGGCGGGCCGCTGGCGCGTGGATTCGACTATTACTTCGGTGATGATGTGCCGAACTTTCCGCCCTACGCGTGGATGGAGAACGACCGGGTGATCACCGAGCCGACCGTGCAACTCGCAACTCCGGAGAAGCCCATCGAAGGTGGTTGGGAATGCCGCAAGGGACCGATGGTGGCGGGTTGGGACTTCTTCAATGTGGTGCCGACCCTCGGTAAGCGAGCCGTGAAGTGGGTGGAAGAGCAGAAGGGAAAGGACGGCCCGTTCTTCCTCTACGTGCCATTCAATTCGCCGCACTGCCCGATCGTTCCCAACGATGAATACATCGGTAAATCCAAGGCGGGAAAATTCGGTGACTTCGTGGTGCAGACGGATGCCATCTGTGGCGACATCCTCAAGGCGCTCGAAGTCAACGGCTTTGCCGACAACACGTTGGTGATCTTCACTGCCGACAACGGTGCCGAGGCCTACATGCTCGAGCGCATCCAGAACTTTGATCACAATAGTTCCGGTCCCTATCGTGGCATGAAGCGCGATATCTACGAGGGAGGTCATCATGTGCCCTTTGTGGTGCGTTGGCCGGGTAAGGTGAAGGCAGGCAGCGTCAACCATGGGCTCATCAGCCAAGTGGACATCATGGCCACCGTGGCGGCAGCGGTGGGCATCGAGGTGCCGGCGGGTTCCGCGGAGGACAGCTTCAGCCAATTGCCGACCCTGGTGGGTGGCCAGCCATCGGCCCGTAACGAGATCGTTCACAACACCTTCAAGGATGCCTACGTGGTGAGGCGTGGGGATTGGTTGCTGGTGGATCACCCGTCGGCCAATGGCCGGCATGCCGGATCGGCTCGCGTGGTGCCAAAGTGGTATGAAGAGAAATACGGCTACACCATGAGCAATACTCCGGGTGAGCTCTTCAACATGGCCGAGGATCCTTCCCAGAAGAACAACCTGTATGAGAAGATGCCTGAAAAAGTGGCTGAATTGAAGGCGCTGCTGAAACAAATCCAAGCGAAAGGACAGGTGCGATGAAACGGATGCGACATCTATGGATGATCGGCCTGCTGCTGCAGTGTGCGCTGGCTGCTGGGAAGCCCAACTTCCTGATCATCTTCACCGACGATCAGGGATACGGCGACGTGTCCGCCTACGGCAAGACGGACATCCGTACTCCGAACATGGACCGCATCGGCAAGGAAGGGATCCTGTTCACGGCGATGAGGGCCAACTGCACCGTCTGCTCGCCGTCGCGGGCGGCCTTGCTGACCGGTTGCTTTCCGGATCGGGCCGGAGTTCCCGGCGTGATCCGAACCGAACGCGAGAGCAGTTGGGGATACTTCAATCCGGAGTTGCCGACGTTGGCGGATGAGTTGAAGAAGGTGGGTTACCACACCGCGATCGTCGGCAAGTGGCACCTGGGGCTTGAATCGCCGAACCTGCCCAATGACCGCGGATTCGATCTGTTCCATGGATTCCTCGGCGACATGATGGACGATTATTTCAAGTGCACGCGCGGCGGAAAAAACTTCCTGCGTCACAATCGCGAGGTGGTTCAGCCGACCGGGCATGCCACCGACATGTTCACCCAGTGGGCGATCGATTACCTCAACGAGCGCAAGCAGCAGCCGGATCAGCCGTTCTTCCTCTACCTCGCCTACAATGCGCCGCATTATCCGATCCAGCCGCCAAAGGAATGGGTGGACAAGGTGGTGCAGCGTGAGCCGGGAATGAACAAGGGCCGTGCGCGCAGCATTGCCTTTGTCGAGCATCTCGATGATGCCGTGGGCCGGGTGCTCAAGGCGTTGGAAGAAAACGGTTTGGCTGACAACACCGTGGTGGTGTTCACCGCGGACAATGGTGGCTCATTACCGCATCACCAGAACAACGATCCGTGGCGCGGTGGCAAGCAGGACCACTACGACGGCGGATTGCGTGTGCCCTTCATGCTGCGTTGGCCGGCGAAGGTGAAACCAGGCGGTCGTTGTGATGAGCCTGGATTGAACTTCGACCTCTTCCCGACCTTCGTTGAACTGGCAGGTGGCAAGCCTGCAGCGACCATTGATGCCAGCAGCATGGTGCCGCTGTTGCTGGAGGGGAAACCGCCGAAGACCGACGGTCGTGAATTCTACTTCGTGCGCCGTGAAGGCGGCAAGTATGGTGGTGAGGCCTACCATGCTCTGGTGGTCGATGGCTGGAAGTTGATGCGCAACGAGCCGACGGGGCCGCTGGAACTTTACAATCTCGCTGAGGATGCTGCGGAAAAGAATGACTTGTCGAAGCAGGATCCTGACAAGCTCAAGTCGTTGAGCGAACGCCTGCAGCATCACATTGAGTTAGGAAACCAAACTCCATGGCGAAAGCCCTAGTCATGGTAGCGCCCTCTCGCCGAGAGGGCATAGGGCCGTAATCATCTCCTTTACTTGGTGCTCCCTCGGCGAGGGAGCGCTACCATCCAAATTCAAGAACCATCCAATCAAGATGACCAAACCCCTATTGATTATCCTCATTGTTTCGTTGGTGTTGCCGCTCACTGCTGCCGGCGCCAAGCAGCCCAACGTCCTGCTGATCCTTGCTGACGATCTCGGCTGGTCCGATCTCGGTTGTTACGGATCAGAGATCGAAACGCCGACCCTCGACAAGCTGGCGGCCAACGGACTGCGCTTCACCAATTTCTACTCGACGGCAAAGTGCCACTCGTCGCGGGTCAGCCTGCTCTCCGGCCGCTGGTGCCGTCAGGCGGGTGATGAGAGCCTTCAGCGTGCCGTCACCATTCCCGAAGTGCTCAAGCCGGCCGGTTACTTCACCGCCATGACCGGCAAGTGGCACTTGCAGCAGGAGCCCACCGACTTCGGATTCGAGCGTTATTGGGGTCACCTCTCGGGCGCTACCCACTATTTCAACGGTGACAATACCTTCCGCCTGAATGGGGCGCCGTGGGAGCTTCCTGCCAAGGGCTTCTACACCACAGTGGCCAACGCCGACTTCGCCCTGAAGTTCCTTGCGGAGGCCCGTGAAGCGAAGAAGCCCTGGATGCTCTACATGGCTTTCAACGCCCCGCACGCCCCGCTGCAGGCGCTTGAGGAGGATTACAGGAAATACGAAGGTCGCTATGCGAAGGGCTGGGATGAGGTGTATGCCGCGCGCATCGCCCGTCAGAAGCAACTGAACCTCTTCGGTAAGGAGGTTGCCGTGCCTGCGCGCCCTGATCACCTGCCGGCCTGGAAGGATCTACCGGAGGATCACCGGCAGTGGGAGGAGAAGCGAATGACCACACTCGCCGCCATGATTGACCGGCTCGACCGGGAGATCGGCCGGGTGGTGGCTGATCTCGAAAAGTGTGGGGAACTCGACAACACCCTCATCTTGTTCTTCTCCGACAATGGTGCCTGTCCCTACGACCGCAAGCATGTGCGTCCGGATTTGATGCCGTGGGATCCACGCACCAAGTGGACGGACAGCACCGGCTGGGCATGGGCGCGCAACGCGCCGTTCCGTTTCTACAAGCAGAACCAGTTCGAGGGAGGTGCCTCCACCTGCGCCGTCATGCATTGGCCTGCGGGTATCAAGCGAAAGCCCGGATCCGTGACGGATCAGCCCGCCCACTTGGTCGATGTGCTGCCTACCTTGGCTGATATCGCCGGTGCCAGCATCCCCGACAAGTGGCCCGGGCGCGAACCTACGCCGCTGGCGGGGATTTCGCTCAAGCCGGTGCTGGAAGGCGGATCACTCGAGAGCCGACCGCCTATTCATCTGATGTATGAAAACGACCGAGGTCTGCGTGATGGCGACTGGAAGTTAGTGAGCTTCAGGGCAAAGAAGTGGGAGCTCTACAACCTGTCCGAGGATCGCTGCGAGCTCAACAACCTTGCCGACAAGCATCCCGACATCGTCGAAAAAATGGCCAAGGAGTGGCACCGCATGGCCAAGGAGGAAGTGCTGGCTACGCCTGCGGAACAAAAGCCCGTGTCCGATGGGGGCCCGCCTCACCAGCATCGCGAATGGACCCGCTTCGATAAGCCCGCGCCGAAGTGAATTCAATCGAGGATCTCGATCCCTTGGCCGTTGCCTAGCGTGTAGTAGGTTTGGCCAACTTGCTCACAGGCAGCTTCGAATTCGGCAGGATCGGCGGTGTTGAAGGCGAACATGTCGAAGTGGTGGGGGATCACCAGTCCGGCGTCGATCGCCTTGCCGAGTTCGGCGGCTTCCTGTGGGTTCAGGTTGCCGGCGACACGGCGCTCGGGCTTGTTGCCATTGATCGGTAAAAACGCGATTTCGGGTGCGAATGCTTTGAGCGATTCCGCAAGCCCGTCATGCAGCAGGGTGTCACCACTGTGGTAGAGGGATAAGTCGCCGATTTTCGCGACAAAGCCCATGAACTTGCAGTTGCCTGCTTCGTCACGGTCGACCGTGTTGTGTGCGGCGGTGATGCCGTGGATGGTGATGCCGGCGATCTCCACTGATTCACCGGCGTTGAGGTCGATCAGTCGCCCTTCGTGTTCCTTGCCAAGGCGATCGACGATGAAGGCATGGTTTGCGCGCGGGCAGACCAGCTTCGCCTGCGGATTGGCGGCAAACAAGGGCAGCAGGGTGTCGGCGTCGAGGTGATCGGTATGGTTGTGCGAAGTGGTGATGATGTCGATGCCGGTGAGTTTACCCGGATCGATCACCTGCTCGGTGACGCGGGTGTGCGGCTTGTCGGTGTCGGCATATTTCTTCGTCAACGAGTCCGACAAGTAGGGGTCGAAGAGGATCGTGGCCGTCGGTGTGACGACCAGAAACCCGCTTTGGCCGAGCCACCAGACCTTCGACTCGCCGTCCTCGCGGGTTTGCGCGATGTCGGCGAGAAGGTCGTCGTCTTTTTGGTAGGGGGATTTCATGGATGTTTTTTAACCGCGGATGGACGCGGATGGACACGGATCAGAATAGGAATTGGGTATAAGCGAATGGGTGATGGGGTTCTTAACCGAGTGACAAATCACTTCTTTATCTGCGTTCATCCGTGTCCATCCGTGGTTGTCAATCAGGCAATCCCCAACTCCTTCTTCACCAGTTTCACGCCGGCGACCATGTTGGCGAGTTTGCGTTTGGCGGCCCAGCGGGCGGTCTGGCTGAGGCCGCAGTCGGGCGCGAAGGCGAGGCGGTCCGCCGGGGCGAATTCGAGGCAGCGTTTCACGCGCGCGGCGATGTCTTCCGGGGTTTCGATGTAATAGCTCTTCACATCGACGATGCCGACGGCGACGTCGGTGCGTTTGGCGATCTGGCTGATCAGTTCGATTTCGGCAAACTCGCGGCTGGCCATCTCGACGTGCATTTCGTCGCACTTGAAGTCGAGGAACGACGGGAACATCGGGGCGATGCGGCGCAGGCCGACGGCGCGGGCCTTGAAGTTGCCGAAGCACAGGTGGGTGCAGATGCGTGCCTTGCCGGTCACCGATTCGACCGTGCGGTTGAAGATGTCGACGAAACGCTTGGTGTCCTCCTTGTAGGCGTAGCAACTCATCGATGGTTCATCGACGCTGATCTCGGTGCAACCGGCAGCGACGAGGTCCTCAAGCTCCTTGCGGACGATCGGCAGCAAGGCTTCGGTGAGCGCCCAGCGGTCGGGGTATTGGTCGTTGGGCAGCAGGCGACCGGTCATCGTGTAAGGGCCGGGGATACTGGCCTTGAGCGTGACCTGACGGTCGTGGCCGGTGGCGTTGTAGAGACGGACGAGGCGTTGGTATTCCTCGACCGCGCCGAGGCCATTGGGGGCGTGCAGCATGCCGGTGACCGCGTGTTTGCCGCGTTGGTCGTGCGCCGGTGGCCCGAACACACGCGGTGAAGCGGATTCCAGTTCGATGCCCTTGATGTAGCCGTAAAACGAGAGGTTGAAGTCGAAGCGCGTTTGTTCGCCGTCGGTGACGACGTCGAGGCCGGCCGCGAGTTGATCGTGCAGCGCCGTGATCACCGCGTCGTCCTGGGCTTCAGCGATGTCGTTGGAGCCGAATTTGGCGAGGTTCTGCGTGGTGAATTCGAGCCAGCCGGGAAAGGGGTAGCTGCCGATGACGGTGGTGCGGAGTGGGTTTGATTTCATATGGTGATACGGTATTGGAGGATTTGAACGCCGAACGTCGAACATCGAACGTCCAACGTCGAAGGTTACGAAATGCATCCCAACAAGTTGGGATGGATCAAGGATCGATGGTTGAAAGGTTGAATGAGAATAGGTTTTTGCGATGGGCGGCAGCCAACTTCGATGTTCGATGTTGGACGTTCGATGTTGGGCGTCCGATGCATGAGTTGGGCTCGCATTTCAAGGACATGCGCAGGCCTCACGCGCCTAGGTTTGCATAATACTGGCTGATGCGCCGGCCGTGTTCGTCGTAGGCGGCTTCGAAGAGGCGGGTCGCTTCTTCGGCGCCGGTAATGATGGAGGCGGTGAGGACTTTCGGTGGTTGGCCGGCGGCGGTGAGGCGTTTGGCGACTTCGGCCTTGATGCTGTTGACCAGCAGGCAGCCGCCGACGGTGGACCCGGGAGCGACGGGAGTGGCGAGTCCATCGATGTAAACCATGGCGTCGCCTGGAGGCGCTCCGGTATCGAGCACGAGGTCGGCGAAATCCTGCAGTTTCTTGCCGTCGGAACGCTTGCTGGTGCTGGGTTCGCTGTGGTCCTTGCTGATCATGGCGACCACTTTGACGCCGCGCTTCTGCAGGCATTCGGCCATCTCGATCGGCACGATGTTGCAGCCGGAGGAAGAGATGATGAGTGCGCTGTCGGTATCGTTGATGTCGAAGTTGCGCAGGATGCGGTCGGCGAGGCCGCTGATGTTTTCCAAAAACATCGCCTGGCGCTGGCCGTTGCAGCCGACGACCAGGTTGTGGAAGCTCAGCGACAACTCGACGATCGGGTTGAAGCCGGGGAACGAGCCGTAGCGTGGCCACATCTCCTCGGTCATCATCCGCGAGTGGCCGGAGCCGAAGACATGGACCATGCGGCCGGCGAGAATCGTTTGTGAGAACCAGTCGGCGGCTTGGGCGATGGCACTTTCCTGAGCAGCGACCTTGTCGATCAGTCCGCGGCATTTTTCAAGGTAGTCGTGGGTGGGTGTCATGAGGGTGGATATGTGGCAGCGTTCGTTGGAACGCGGTTCTTTGGTCCTATGGGTCCTATGGGTTTTGGTCGGTTAACTTTGGATCTTGCAGTTGGGTCCGGCGATGCGGGCGGTGCCGACTTTGACCTGCCGGCCTTCGTCGGCGGATTGGATGAGGGCGAAGGCGGCTTCGAGTGAGCGCAGGTTGTGGGCGGCGGAGTGGTAGGGTTGGCGGTTTTCAGCGATGGCGCAGAGCAGTTCGCCCATCGCGCCGCCGAAGCCGTCGGGCATCCAATGGCCAGTGAGTTGCGGGCGGGCGATGCCGTCTTTGGTGATGAGTTCGAGCGTGTGGGCTTCGAGCGGTTTGCCGGTGGCGTGGATGCGGCCATGGGTGCCGATGATTTCGACGGATTCGAAGGCCCCTTGTTTGGTGCTGCCGTCGAGGTGGATGCTGGCGATGCCGCCATCGAACGCGAGTTGCGCCGAGCCGACGAGCGGTGGGGCAATCGTTTGTGATGCCGAGCGCTGGATGAGCGCGTTGGCGGTGTGGGCCGGGCGGCCCATCAGGCAGCAGGCCATGTCGATCCAGTGGATGCCGAAGTCGTAAAGCAGCAGGTGGGGGATTTTTTCGAAGGGCGTTCCCGCCACCCAACCGTGATCCCAGCAGACTTGCAGGGTGACCGTCTGCACTTCGCCGATGAGGCCCGCATCGATGGCGAGTTGGGCGTAGCGGAAGTAGGGAGCGAAGCGGCCGTTCTGGTTGACGGCGAGCAGGCGGTCTTGTTGTTCGGCGAGGGCGACGAGCTTTTCACCGATAGCGAGATCGAGCACGAAGGGCTTCTGGCTGAGCACATGCTTGCCGGATTTGAGTGCTTTCTCGATCCACGCGGCGCGTGGTTCGGCGTGCAGTGCGATGTCGACGACTTCGATCGATGGGTCGGCGAGCAATGCGTCACCGTTGGTGAGGACTGCCGCCTCGGGGAAGAACTGCGCGGCCTTGGCCTTGGCGTTTTCCTCGTTGATGTCGCACAGCGCGACCACGTTCAGGCCCGCGTTGCGGTAAGCGGTGAGGTGTTGCTCGGTGATGCCGCCGCAGCCGATCAGGCCGATGCGTGGTGTGCTTGCCGGAAATTGCGGGCGAAATGGCAGTTCGGGAGCGGGCAATTCCTGCTGCGAGTCTTCGGACTTCAGGGCGTAGTTCTTGTCGTCGTCACTCATGGATTTACCTCCACTTCCTCCCACTTCACAGTGCGCTTCTGCTGTGAGCTCAGCACGGCGGCGTCGACCAGTTTTTGGCCGATGCGCGCAATCTCGGGAGACAGCGGGCCGTCGATCGCTTCGCCTTTTTCAATCTTGTCGATCACGTAGGAGACCGGGTTGTGCAGCGGGAAGGAGAGTTTGGGCGCCGGTACGTTTTCGCCTTCGGGACAGGCCTCGGTCTGCACGCGGACCTGGGGCTCGTAGTCGTAGGAGCTGATGGTGCCTTTCTCACCGAGGATGACAAAGCCGCACTTGGGTTGTGGCTGGGTGATCCAGGGATCGGTGAAGGTGCCCCATTGGGTCTCAAACTTGGAGAGGCCGGTGGCGTAGCGGGCGACGGTGATGCTGTGTTCGTCGACTTCGAGGCCGACGGGTTCGTCCACCGTGCAGGTGACCTCCAAGGGCTCGGCGCCATCGAGGAACCAGGTGCCTAGCGTGGTGCCGTAGCCGAGGTAGTCGAGCAGTGAGCCACCACCCTTGGACTTGTGGTAGAACCAGCTTTCGGATTTCGGTCCCGGGTCCTTCTCGATCTTGTCCGCGCCGTGGCGCAGCGGGCCGCGGTTGCCGTCGTAGTAATGGACTTGCAGCACCTTGCCGATGCGGCCTTCGTGGATGAGCTCGTAGGTGCGGATGTGCGACTCGCACCAGCGCAGCGGCCAGTTGATGATCAGTTGTTTGCCTTCGGGCATGGCGGCGACCATGCGGTCGGCCTCGGCGAGGGAAGCGGCAAAAGGCTTTTCGACAAACACGTGCACGCCGTAGGGTGCGACCATCTCGACATACTTCGCATGGTCGGCGGTGGCGGGGCAGAGGATGACCATGTCCGGCTGGCAAGCCTTCATGCAGGCGTCGACGTCGGTGAACACCTGGTCGTCCTTCAATCCGAAGTTGGCGATTGCCTCCTGCATGCGTGCGGGGTTTTCGTCGCAGATGCCGACGATTTCGGCGTGCGGATGGTCGTTTACCTGACGCAGCAGGTCACCCATGTGAAAGTGGTCGAAATTGATGCCGGCAATTTTCCAGGTCTTGTGGCTCATGGTTTCTGGGTTCTGATGTTCGAGAGGGCGCCGATCGCGCCGGCCCATTCGCCGAGCGTGGCGTGGAGGATTTCCACTCCGTCGTTGCCGGGCCGCCATTCGATGCGGTCGAGCTCCGCCTTGAGCGGGTTGAAGAGCAGGTCGCCGACTTCGGCGATGCCGCCGGCGAGCAGGATGGCCTCCGGATCGAGCACGTTGATGAGCGAGGCGATGCCGCAGGCCAGCGCCTTCACCGACTTGTCCCACACCGCTTTCGCATCGGCATCACCGGCGCGCACGGCATTGGTGAGGTCGAGGGTGGATTCAAAGCGGCCGTTGCTGCGCGCCTTCACATTGTGATTGCCGATGGCGTCTTCCAGGCTGCCGGGGATGCCGGTGATCCCTTGTTGGCCTTCGGGATCGAGGCAGAGGTGGCCGCAGTGGCCGGCGCGGCCGAGGTGTCCGCGCAGCAAGCGGCCGTCGGCGAGAATGGCGCCGCCGACACCGGTGCCCAGCGTCAGCATGACGAGGTTCTTGCGTCCTTGAGCGGCGCCTTCGGCGATTTCGCCGAGCATGGCGGCCTGGGCGTCGTTGATCACCCGGCTGTGGCGGCCGAGGAATTCGGAGAAGTTGAAACCGATCAGTCCGTGCAAGCGGCCCGGCAGGTATTCGATGTAGCGTCCGTCGCGGCTGGCGAGTCCCGGGCAGGCGATGCCGACGGCTTCGATGATGACATCGTGTTCCTGTTCCCAGCTGTCGATGAGTTCGCGGATCGCGAGTGCCCATGGCGGAGTGCCTGTCTGCTCCTCGCCGCGGTCGCCGGTGGCTTGGATGCGGCGGTCGATCTCCTCATCGGTCGAGGCGTTGTGCAGCACCGCCTTGATGCGGGTGCCGCCCAAGTCGATGCCGGCGATGCAGCGCGTGGTGCTCATGGGTTCGAGCTGGGAATTGAATGAAACATCGGGGTTTGGAGATCTGCGGTTGGATTGACCACGGATGACACGGATTTTACGGATTTAGACAGCATGATGAATTGAGTTTGAACCACGGATGGACGCGGATGAACACAGATCAAGAATGAGTTTTGAATGAGAGACGGGTTGTTTGATTTCATCCATATCCAATCTCGTTTCTTATCCGTAAAATCCGTGTAATCCGTGGTCAAAACAGTTCTCGCGTCTTCAACTATTTGACGCCTCCTTCGGAAACAGTCCAGCCGCCGTCGATGGCCAGTACCTGACCGGTGACGAAGGCGGAGCCGGGGCTGAGGAAGTAAACGGCGGCGGCGTCGAGGTCCGAACTGCGGCCGATGCGGCCGCCGTCGAGCGGTTGCTTGTGTTTGATGAAGCCGAGGATGACGTCGTCGTTGGCCGCGCGTTGGGCCATCGGGGTTTCGACGAGTGCCGGGGCGAGCAGGTTGAAGCGGATGTTGTCCTTCGCGTAGTAGGCGGCGCAGGATTTGGTGAAGCCGATCGCAGCGGCTTTGGTGGCGGCGTAGGCGTGGGTCGAGAAGAATTGCGGGGATGGCGAGTAACCAAGCACCGATCCCATGTTGAGGATGCTGCCGCCGTTTCCTTGTGCGAGCAGTTGACGCACAGCGGCGCGGTTCGAATTCATCAACGAGGTGAGGTTGAGGTCGATCGTCTTCTGCCAGCCTTCGTCGGTCAGCTCGTGCAGCGGTCCGTCGCCCCATTTGCGACCGCTGCCGCCGGCGACATGGTAGAGGCCGTCGAGCTTGCCGAATTCTTGCACGGCCAAGGCGACAGCGGCCTCCGCCGTGGCCGGATCGCTGGCGTCACCAGTGCACAGGCGCGATGCGCTGCCGAGTTGCTCCAATGCCTTGGCCCCACTTTCCGGGTTGCGGCCGACCACGACGACCTGCGCGCCTTCCCGCACCATGGCCTCGGCCGCCGATAAACCCATGCCGGTGGTGCCACCGACGACCACGATGCTCATGCCTTGCAAGGTTCCGCTGGGATTCACCCTGCCAGCATTCCCCGCCAGCTGGGCGAATTCAATGCTTTAAGTGTCACTTGCCTAAAAACCGATATGATAATAAAAGCGGTCCATGCCGCGCCCGCGTAGCCAACAGACCCACGAAGCCAAGCGCCGGCTCTTGTTGCGCCTGACGGACGGCTCTTTAAGGCCTGGCGACCGTTTTCATTCCAACCGGGCGGTGGCGCGGATGTGTGGGATCAGCTACCAGACGGCGCATCGTCTGTTGGACGAACTGGTCGAGGAGGGTTACCTGCAGCGCTCGCCTTCATCGGGCACCTATGTGGCCGGCGCGGTGGCGGCGCTCGAGGGCGTGGAGTTGTGGTTCCATCCACGGGCGCGGCGGGCGGACAGTTTCGGGGCGCACCTGTTGGAGGTCGTGCGGACGCCATTGGAGTCGGCGGGGATGGTCGTGCGGGTGAAGTTCGCCGAGCGGGTGAAGCCGGATCCGCGCTTCTATCCGATCGTCTGGGAGTGTGAAGGCGCGTTGGATGCGATCGCCGACGCGCAGCGATACGGACTGTTGCTGCATCAGCAGGCGCCGCCGGGGATGAAGGCGTCGTACATCGACAGCATCAGCGTGGATGATTTTTCCGGCGGTGTGGCGGCAGCGGAATGGTTGATGATGCGTGGTCGCTACAAGCGCATCCATGTGCTGGCGGGTCCCCGTGGCGACGCGCGGAGTCAGCGACGGGTCGAGGGGTTTCTCACGGTGCATCCGCAGGCGCAGGTGGTTTGGGCGGACGGTTGGTATTTCGAACAGGGCTTGCGGGCGGCACCGCAAGTCGCCGATGCGGACGCGGTCTTTTGCGTTAACGATCGTTTGGCGGAGGCGGTCATCGGCTATGCTCGTCAGCACCATCGGGTCGTTCCCGAATTGATCGGTTTTGACGATGCGCCGGTGGCTGCCGAGTTGGGGATCAGCACGGTGGCGATCCCGTGGCAGGAGATGGCGGGCGCGGTTTTGCGGGTGGCGATGCGGCGACTGGCGGGTGAACCGCATCCGGCTGCCTGCACCGTGATTGCGCCAAGGCCGTTGACGCGGGTGTTGGTGTGAAAGAAAAGACAGAAGACAGAAGACTTGGAGACAGAAGACTGGAGAGGCAGGAGGGACGGAGCGGCTTTTCTACCTCTCCGGTCTTCTGTCTTCTGTCTAAAAGTCTGCTGTCTCTCTAGCAGAATGCCACCACGCCGAGCCAATCGAGGATCATCAGTGTGAGAAGGATGATGCCGATGACCCACCAGTACCATTTCACGCCGATGCGGCGGTGTGGTGCGCCGCCGAATTCCTTGGCGACAAATTCATCGTAGTCGAAGTCGTCGTCCGGTAGATCGATGCCATCGTAGGTTTCGTCCTGCTCCCAGGAACGGCGTGGCTTCTTGGTTTTGGCGGCGCGTGGTGCCGGGCAGCCGCTGCAGGATTCGCCCACGCGCACTTCCTTGCCGCAGGACGGGCAGATGTAGCTGAGTTCCTGTTTCATGAGCGCCAATGGCAGGAAACAACCGACGGCTCGTTTCGCCAAGCCAGTTCCTCAATGAAAGCCCAGAAACTCAGCGACTGCCTTGGTTGTCGGGTCGCCGGGTTTGCCGAGGTCGTGGTTGATGGTGCCGTGGGTTTTGCCGGCCACCGGGACGACGCTTGCCTTGCCGCCCTTCGCCTGCAGTGCCTGAGCCAGGCGATCCGATTGATCCTTGGAGTCCGCGCGGGCGGCGACGTGCAGGATCAGATAAGGCGGTGGGGTGGTTTCCAGCGTGCCGACCTTGAGCGTGGGTGAGGCATCGCGTTGGACTTCGACGTCCTTGGTGAAGGCTTTCAGATACATGTCCTTGAACTTGGGCAGGCTGGTGTTGGCGATCTGGCGCGGCGCATCGTAAGCGGCGCCGTCGAGCAGGATGACGCTGCGGATGCCCTTGGCGTCGGCTCCTGCGGCTTTGAGTTTGGCGTGATCGACACCGGCAAGGGCGGCGAGGTGAGCACCGGCCGAGTGGCCGAGCAGGATGAGTTGCTGCGGGTCGCCGCCGTGTTTGCCGATGTGCTTCTGCAACCAGGCGATGGCTGAACAGACATCCTCGATGTGCGATGGATGGGTGACGGCGGGGGATAGCCGGTAGTTGATCGAAGCGACGATGTATCCGTGTTCGTTGAACCAGCCGGTTTTCGGTTGGATGAAATTGGCGTGGGTCTTATCGCCGAATGCCCAGCCGCCGCCATGGATGGCGACGATCACCGGGCGTCGTTGCTCGCTCTTTGCGCCCGGTAGATAGAGATCGAGTTTCTGCAGCGGCTCATTTCCGTAAGCAACATCCCGGATGACATCGGCGTGCGTGAGCAGGCTGCAGAAGAAGAGAAAGAAGAGAGCTTTCATGCGTAGTCGAACCCCGTCTGGGCGACGAAGTTGCATGGTGATCAATAGAAGGACAAAGTCCTGCGCTACTCTCGCTGCGGATCTCGGTCTTCAGGGGCGATCCTTCACGTCCGGAATCTTCTGCTCCTCGATGGTCACGCTGAGTGGTCCGATGGCGGGGATGTCGTCGCCGGGCTTGTAGTTGTTCATCGGGAAGTTGGCGATGGCGAGGGTCAGCGGACCGCCCTTGAAGTCGTCCATGAATTCGGTCCAGACGTGACTGCCGCTGACACCCTGCTGGCGCCAAGAGGTGACTCCGCTCTTGCGCTCGCCCATCAGCTTGCCGTTGGCATAAATGGCGAATCCCTCACCGGAGTTGGCATTGATGCTGCCGCTGACTCGCACGCGGTAGCGGTGATTTGCTTTGGCGGGTGGCAGGTCGAAAGTGCCGCGCATCAGCAGCACGTCATTCTCCACCACCGTGGTCGGTTGCGGTCGTTCGGCCGGATAGAGCGGGTATTTGACAATCCAAGAAACATTCTCTGGCCATTCTTTCGGAACCTTTTTGCCGAAAGGTGCAGGTGCCTTTTTCCAGCCGGCTTTGTTGGTATCGAAATCCTTGGTGAACCAGTTCTGTTGGGCGCTTGGCAATACCAGCTTCATGGGTGCGGCGCTGACCTTTTCGTTCTTCTTCGGTTCTGGCGCTTTGTAGGGGCTCTGTTCCAGATCGAAGCCGAAGATCTCCCACTCGGTCTTGTGCATGTCCTGCAATACCGGCTTCCAGCTGTAATTATCGATTTTGGCCGCCTCGAAGAATGCCGCCACATCGTCGATGGCGTTTTCAAGGTATTCGGGGAATTTTTCCGGTTTCGGAACGGAAGAGACGAAGGCACCGGTGAGAGTCTTCTGGTTGCGCTCGTTTTTGAGGTAGGTCGGTAGCAGGCCGTCGAGCACCATCGGTTTGCAGGCGGCTTCGCAGGCGGCGATCTGCTCTGCGGTGGGTTCGGGAGTTTCCGCTTCGACTTTCATCGCGGCCAGGGTTTTGGCCTCGCGATCGGATTTGGGGATTTCTGCGGCTTCACCACCCAGTAGTCGCACCATGGCGCGGCCCATCGCTTCGCCGGTCAGCAGATACGTCTCGGGGTTGCGGTGGTAATGGTAGTCCTGGTTGCGTGGTGATTCATCAAGCTCGCGCCAGAAATCGCGGGTGTCGACCGTAGCGACGTTGCCGGCGAACTCGGGATGCTGTTTGGGATCACCGACTGCCATTTGTGCCTCCCAGACACCCTTCCAGTCGCCGAAGTTGATGCGGTAGCCGTGGAAACCGGCAGTGGCGATCACGGCTTTCATGTTGGGTGCCTTGAGGTCCTTGCGCAGGTCGTTGATGAGGTTGACCAGATGGCCTTCATAGACCTCCTTGGCCGAGCCCCTGTCCTTGTGGCCTTGGAACCAGCCGAAGCCGACGATCTCGTAGCCTTGGCCTTTGTAACCGGGCACGATGTTGGCGATGTTCTCCAAGGTCTTATTCACACCTTCGATCATGGCGCGGTATTCATAGCCTTCGTAATTGTTTTCGGGGTCGCTGCGCTTGCTGGATGGCGGTTGGAAGTCGAAAGCCAGCGAGCGGTTGCCCATCGCGGTCTTGATCAGTAGCACCTGCTCATCGTGGAAAGTACCCATGACTGCTCCGAAGCCAACCTCCGGGCCGATGCTTTTGCCGTTGGATGTGGCGCTCAGCGGGCTGCCCTTGCCTTCGGCTGCAACGCGGGCTTCCTGGAAATAGACATCGTTGCGCACGCTCCACTCGCCCTTATCGTCGAGCAGGTAGGGGAACTTTTTGGCGGTCTTGGTTAGGTATTCGAGGTCGCCCACTCCAACGAGGTCAACTTGCTCGAGCCAGAGAGCCGCGGAGCCGCCCTTGGCATAGTTGATTTCGAGCGGGTAGCGCTTGCCGGCTTCGAGCGCGGTCTTGGTGAGGGTGGGCTCGGCCCCGGCCTCCTTCTTGTAGACTTCCTTGCCGTTGATGGTCGCCGTCGCGACGCTGCTGTCACCGTAGCCGACATGCACCAGGTAGTTGCCGCTGGTTGGGACATCGATGAAGAACTTGTTGGCGCCCTTGTTGACGGTGCCGATGGGTGATGCCTTGGTCTTGCCTTCCGCATCCAGATAGAGTCCATGCTTCATGAGTCCGGGTGCGCCTTTCCAGAACCACTTGCAGGCGCCCTTGCTGCGGTTGGTGCCGGCGTGCAGTTGGCCCTCGATGATGGCCGGGTCGGCGGACAGGTAGATCGAGGGGTAGCGGGGGCTGGCACCCTTGATGTCACCCATGCCGACCATGTTCGATTGACCGGCGAGCACATAGACTTTCACCGGTTTGGTGGCGTCAGCGGGTTTGCCGTCGGGTTTGGGCAGGTCGAGCGGAATGGGTGCCGCGTGAAGGGTGGCGGCGAAAAGCAGGGCCGCCAAGGCAAGGAGGGTTTTCATGATGGGATGATGATTCAAATCCCTCACCATACGGCAAGAACACACTGAATGTGTCAGCCGGCTCTCTGGTCATGCTGATTCTTGAACCCACCGGATGCGGGGGGAATCGAGATCAGCGGGTGCACTTGAAGTGGTAGATTCCGCTGCCGATTTGCAAGTCCGTGCTCGTTTCCGCTCGGCACAGGATTTTGCTGCCGTCGATGAATTCCAGATCCTTGCCGGATTCCGTGATCTTCCAGTCCTTGCCGTGGGGCAGTTTGATCGTCGCGACGGTGTCGGCGGGGATGGTGATTTCGTAGTCGATGCCATCGGCGCTTTGGTTCCAGTTCGAGACGATGGTGCCGCGGATCGAGTCATGGGTGGTTTTCACCCATTCCAGTCCTTTGACCGCTTGCGGTTGGATGAGGATGCGGTCGAAGCCGACGGCATCGGGGGCGCACTGGATGCCGCCGAGCCAGCGGAAGTACCAGGCCGAGATCGAGCCGAACATCGGGTGGTTGTGCGAGAACGTGTTGTCGCTGAACTCCCAGTGTTCCCACAGCGTGGTGGCGTTGTTTTTGAGCATCCAGCCCCAGGACGGGAAGCTGGTGCGGGTGGCCAGGCCGAAGGCCAGGTCGTTGCGGCCGAATTCCGGCAGCAGTTCGAGCAATTTCCAGGTGCCGTAGATGCCGGTGGTCAGGCGCGGGCTGTCCTCGGTGCTCGTCAGTTCCTTGACCAGTTGATCGAAAGTCTGCTGGCGCTGGTCCGCCGGTACGGCGCCGAAGCCGAGGGCAAAAGTGAGTTCTGTCTGGGTGTTCTCGGCGACCACGCCGGTTTTGGGGTCGAGGAAGGCTTTCACCCACGCCTGTTGCGATTCGTCGGCGTAGCCGTTGCAGCGGTTTGCATCGTCCTTGCGGCCGACCAGGTTGGCCAACCGGGCGATGCGGCGCGCGGCGTCGATGAATTTCGGTGTGCGGATTGCGTCGCTGCGCGAGCTCGACTTGGTGCCGATCGCCTCGTGGTCGCCTAGGCCGATGGTGACCAGTCCGTTGACGCGGCGGGCGGCTTCGGCGTCGATCCAGCGCAGTGCGATGTCGAGTTGTTCACGGACCAGCTCGGTGTCGCCGTAGTGTTGATGGATTTGTTCGATGAGTTGCGGGTGGACCATGCCCCAGCCGACGCCGCAGTATTTGATGCCGACGTAGGGGGCGGTGTCGGGCATCAGGCCGTCGGGCAGTTGGGCGTCGCCCCAGTCGCGCACCGTCTTGGTGTAGAACCCGGCCATGTCGAAGTTCATCATGAACGCCTCGCTGGTCGCGCAGATGTCGCCGCCGTAGCCGAAGCGTTCGCGGTGCGGGCAGTCCGACTGCACCGTCATCGTGTTCGAGTGGAAGGTGCGCAGGCACATCTGCTGGATGCGGTTGAGCAGCGGGTCGGAGCAAGCGAAGGTGCCGACGGTCGGCAATTCGGTGTTGAAGACGATGCCCTTGATGTCGCTTTTCTTCGGGAGGCTGGGTAGGCCGCTGATTTCCATGTAGCGGAACGCGCGGAAGGTGAAGTCGGGCTTGTAGGTTTCCACCCCGCCGCGGGCGATGATGGTGTCCGACTGCCAGGCGAATTCCGGGGCGCCGGGGCCGCCTTTCGGTCGTTTGGTGCCGTCCTTGTTTTCGACCATTCCCTTGATCTGTCCGCAGACGCTGGTCATCGGGTTGAGCAAGCCGTCGGGATGTAGTAGTTCGCCGTAGCGCAAGGTGATGCGGGTGCCGGCCGGGGCGTCGAACGTGAGTTCCGGCAGGCCGGTGAAGTTGGTGCCGAAGTCGACGATGGTGACGCCATCGTGCTGCGTGATCGCGGTTGGAGTCAGGGTATCGCTGCTGCGCACCGGGCGCATCTGCAGCGGTTGCAGCACGTCGAGCGGGGCGTCCACGGTGCGCACGGCCTTCCATGCCGAAGTGTTCAGTCCGGCCTGGTTCCAGCCGTCGATGTTAAGGCGCGAGTCGCGCACTTCGCCGAGGTAGATGCTGTTGCGCAGCGTCGGCCCTTCGGTCGTCTGCCAGTCCTTGCCGGTGGTGAGTGTGGTGGTGGAGCCATCGGTATGTTCGACGACCAGGAGTGCGATTGCGCGTGGGCGGCCGAGCGGCACCGAGTCGCGGATGTTGCGGCCACCCCACATGCGCAGTGGCAGCGGGTTGTACCAGCCATTGCCCAGTTCGAGGCCGATGCAGTTGGAGCCTGCCTTCAGTTGGGCGGTGACGTCGTGGCTGCGGAACAGGATGCGCTTTTCGAAATCCGTCCATGCCGGCTCGAAGAGGTGGTCGGCGACGCGGGTGCCATTGAGGCTTGGATAGCAAAGCCCGATGCCGGCGACATGCAGGCGGGCCTGTTTGATCGGCTTTTCGAGTTGGAACTCGCGGCGCAGCAGTGGGGCGGGATCCTCCTTGTAGAAGTCCTCATCCTTGTCGGGCAGGGCTTTGCCATCGTCGATCCACTGTGCGCCCTGCCAGTCGGCGGGGGTGTTCGGGCCGACTTCAAAGGTGGCGACCGCGCTCCACGGGGAGGCTTGGTCTTTGGTATCCCACGAGCGGACTTTCCACCACGCGCGTTGACCGGATGTTAGATCCTTGCCGGCGTAGCGGATGTGGGGCAGTGCGCGGTGACCGCGATCCGATGGCGAGGACTTGAGCCACCAGTCGCTGATGGAAACCTTGCCGGAGTCCCAGAGGTCGCCTTGGTCCTTGTCGAGGAGCTCCTTGCTGCTGGCGACAAGCACATGGTAGGCGTTTTGCTTCTGGTTGCGTTCGTTGGACTCGATGCGCCATGACAAGCGGGGTTTTGCGGTGGCGGCGATCGGGTCGGCCTGGCCATCGCATTGCAGTCCCGCCGGGTTGATGCCGGCGGACGCGCCGAGGGTGAATGCCATGAAGAGCAGGGCGGATGGCGTGAGCGCGGAGCGCCGGGGTTTTGAGGTCATGTCGCAGGGCTGACTTATTGGATTTCGAAGTTGAACGCCGTCTTCTTGCCGGCGGGCAGCGAGACCTTGTGGGTGGTCGGGCCGGACTTGCCGGGGAGGATGAGCTCGACGTCCTGGGCGGCTTTCGAGGTGAGTTCGACCTCCACCTTCGTGCCATTCCAATGCAGGCGGTTGATTTCGATCGCGCCGCGGCAGAGCACGCCTTCGAGCGTGCCGGTCGGCCACTCCTTCGGCAGTGCGGGCAGCAAGCGGATCCGGCCGAGGTCGGAGCCGACCAGCATCTGGATGATGAGTGCCGGTTGGCCACCGCTGATGTCCATGTTGAACAGGTGGCGGTGGTTGTGCATCGAGGCCAGGTTGTTGAGCCAGAACCGGTTCACCAGGTGGCGCAGGCAGAGGTACGATAGTTCACCGTCGCCGAGGGTCGAGACGACTTGGCCGAGTTGGACCAGGCCGAAGGACATGAAGCCGCGGTCCTCGGGGTCCTTCCAGTGTTCGGCGAGCTTGAATTCCACGCTTTTGCGGAAGCCTTCCTTGAGCGCCGGGTTCTGTTCGATTTCCTGCGGCATGACATAATACAGCGGGTAGAGCTGCGACGAGTGGCGGTGCAGGTCGTTGTTGCCGAGTTTGGGGGTGAGCCACTCCTTGATGATGCCTTCCTCATTGAGCATGTATGGCGGCATCTTCTTGAGCATACCTTCCCACACCGGGATTTTGTCGGCATTCACGCCGAGGATGCGGGAGCCGTCGATCAGGTTGTGGAGCACTTCCTTGGCAACCGCCACGTCCATGGTGGCATTGAAGGTGGCCTGCGATTTGCTGCCGGCCGGCCAGTTCTCCGGCGACTGGCAAGGCGAGAAGATGTATTGGCCGTTTTCGTCCTCGTAGAGGAAGTTCTCGAAGAACAGCGCGACCTTTTCCATGTAGGGCACGGCGTGCTTGGCAAGGAACTCCTTGTCGCCGGTGAACAGGTAGTAGTCGTAGAAGAAGCGGGCGGCCTTGCCGGCGCCGGCGACCCACATGCCGCCGGCGAAGTTCGGGGCGAGCGCGTTGTTGTAGCCGTTGGTGCTGGTGCGCGATGGCAGCACGATGCCGCGGCAGCCGAAGTAGTGCTTGGCGTTGAGCTCGAGGTCGGGGATCAGCGATTCGATGTAGCTGGTGTAGGCCGGGGTCAGCTCCGGCATGTTGCCGGGCAGGTTGGCGGCGATGGCGGAGGGCACGTTGCCGTTGTGGGTGTAGTCACTGGCCCAGTTGGGGACGTAGTCGCCGCCCCAGACGCCCTGCAGGTTGGGCGGCAGCTTGCCGGTGGCGCAGAGGATGTTGTAGCGGCCGGCGTCGAACTGCTTCTCGATGAGCGCCTTGTTGATGTTTTGCCAGGTGGAGACTTCGAGCAGTTCATCGGTGGTCTTCTGATGGTCCGCGCCGCCGCCGATATCGAGTTTGACGCGTTTGAAGATGGCGCCGTGGATTTTGGCGTGGGCGGCGAGCAGTTGGTCGTAATCGGTGCCCACCTTAGCCAGCTTGGCGGCCAGTGTTTCGAAGACATCACTGCCTTTCTTGCGCGGTAGGCCGAGGTCGGCGAGCAGCAGCACTTCGTCGGCGCCTTCGATGGTCAGCGAACCGTCTTTCGCGGTGGTCTTGCCGCCTTTGGTGATGACGCGGGCATGGCCGTTGACCGCGGTGATGCTGTCCGGATAAGCCTTGAGGCACTGCATGCTGTAGGACAGCGAGTCAGCGGTGGAGCTGCTCTTGAGGTCGCCGAAGTGCTCCTTGAAACTGTCGTCGGAGCGTTTCGCGATGTCGGTGTCCTTGTTGAACACATCGCTGAATTCGCGGTGATCCAGTTTCAGAGTGCAGCTGATGCTGCCGGGCTTGCTGCCTTGGATGCGGAGCACCGCCACGCCGTCGGCGCGTGAGGCGAACAGGCTGCGGGTGAAGGTGCCCGCATCATCGGTCCAGCGCACCTTGCACTCGCCGGTGCTGAAGTCGACCGACCGCGAATAGTCGCGGATCTCACCCTGCGCGGGGCGATTGATGATCAGGTCGAGGGCGGGGACGTAGAAGTCCGGATACATGAAGCCGGCCTGGCCGGAATTCTTGAATTGCAGTTCTTCGGCCTCCTTGTATTTGCCCTCGGCGATGAGTTGGCGGATTTTCGGCAGATCCTTGGATTGGTCCGGCGGCACCGTTGGCGCTCCCATCGGCATGAACAGTTCCTCGTGGTTGAAGATGATGCGCTCCTCGTTGGGGCGGCTGTAGGCATTGAGTCCGAGTGTGCCGTTGCCGGTGATCAGGCCTTCCTCCCAATTCTTGGCGGGTCGGGAGCTGACGAATCCGCGTTCCGGGACAGGCAGAAGTTCGGCGGTGCTGGTCATGGTCGAAAGGAGGCTGATTCCGAGAGTTGAGGTGAGGAGGGGCAGGCTGTTCATGATGGGGATGCGTGATGTTGGGTGAGTATGGTAGTTACTCGCTGCCGTCTGAAGATGTTTCAGGCGCGCCGGGCATGCAGCAGGCGACGTGCCGAGGAACCTTGGGCCCGCTTCGGGTGCGGATCAAGTCCTCACTGAGGTCTGCTGCAGTGTGCGGCAAGTGACTGGAAATGTGGGTGATTTCGGGGGATTTGAGGGTTGACCGCATCGTCAGGGTGCGGAAATGATCAACCCGTGAAGAGTTTGGCTTTCCTGATGGTCGCCGGCATGGCGATGCTGACTTCTGTTTTCGCGGAATACCGGGATTTCACCGGCATCAGTGGCAACATCATCAAGGCCGAGTTGTTGTCCCACCGGGGGGGGAAGGTGACGATCAAGCGCGAGGATGGTCAGCAATTCGACGTGGATCCGGCGATTTTCGCCAGCAATGACGAGGCTTACATCCGCCAGTGGATGTCCGTGAATCCGGAGAAGGTCGCGGATGGTGGGACTGCTGCGTCCAAAATCGACCTGCGTATCGATGCGAACAAGAAGATGCTTGATCGTGACAAGTCCTGCGACAGCACCAGTTCCCGCTGGGCCTATGAGGTGACCGTGCAGAACCGCGGTCAGCAACCGGTCAAGGATATCAGGGTATTGTATCGTGCGTTGTTCGAAAACTACGGGGCGGAGGAGCGGGTCGAGGGTGAGGAAACGCTGCGTCAGGATTTGGAATTCAACCGCACCTGGGTGGTCACCAGCACCGCCATAAGCATCAGCAAGAACAGCTACAGCCGCAGCGGTCGCAGTGCGGGCATTAAAGGCTGCCTGGTGCGGGTGGTCGACAGCGAGGGCAAGGTGCTTGCCGACTGGGTTTCCGGCGATATCGGGATGAAGGGCAAGACCTGGGACAACACCACCCGGGTCGAGCGCTGCGATGCCGAGCCCCCGCCACCGGTGATCCGCTGAGGGGGGTGCTTTGTGGGGGGCTGCGATCAGGCGGTGGGTTTGGTGTGTCTATTTGATTGCGCGTCCCGGCCCGGGCTTCCCATACTCGCCCGCCGCCTTCCGGCGCTCCGGCCTGGGTCGGGCGGCTAACCCATACCCACGTTTCGGATGAATATCTCACTTCTCGCCTCGGCTGTTTCGGGCCTCGATATCGCAATCATCGTCGGCTACCTCATCGGCATCATTGCCTTGGGTGTCATTGTCGGCTTCCGCAAGAACGTCACCAGCAGCCAGTTGTTCCTGAGCGGCCGATCCATGACCTGGCCGATCATCGGGGTCTCGTTGTTCTGCGCCAACATTTCCTCGATCCACCTGGTCGGGCTTGCTGCCGGTGGTGTCACGGACGGGATGCCGGTCGGCAACTTCGAGTGGGGGGCTTCATTCTGCCTGATCATCCTCGGTTTGGTCTTCGCGCCGTTCTACTTCCGCAGCCAGCTGAGCACACTGCCGGAATACGTGGAAAAGCGCTACAGCGCGGGCACGCGCACGATCCTTGGTGTGATCTTCATCCTGTCCGCCTTGTTGGTGCACATCGGCATGAGCTTGTTTGCCGGAGCCGAACTCATGCAGCGGTTTTTCGGTGTGGATGTGATCACTGCCATCATTCTGATGGCTGGTGTGGCAGCTCTTTACACGGTGCTTGGCGGTCTGCGGGCGGTGATGATCACCAACCTGGTGCAGGTGGTCATCCTGCTGGCGGGTGCGATCACCCTGACTTATCTTGCCTGGCAAGCGTTGGGTGCTGAGAAGGGCATCACGACCTACAACCAACTGCGCGAGGCGGTCGCCAGCGCGTCGGCCGCCAGTGGTGATAATATTTCGCCCACCGTGCTGCAGAGCATCAAGAATCCGGAGGGTGGTCTCAACAAGTATTCCTGGCTGTGTGTGCTGGTCGGTTATCCGATCCTTGGCATCTGGTATTGGTGTACCGATCAGACGATCGTGCAGAACGTGTTGGCGGCCAAGACCGAGAAGGATGGGCGTGCTGGCGCGATCTTCGGTGGTTTCCTCAAGATCCTGCCGGTGTTCTGCATGGTGCTGCCCGGCATGATGGCCTATGTGCTCTACAAGGAGCAGATCATCGCTGCCAGCGCGGATCCGACTGCTCCGGAATGGAACAAGACCTTGCCGGTTCTGATGGAAAACCTGCTGAAGCCCGGCTTCATGGGTTTGTTTGCCGCGGGACTTCTGGCGGCGCTCATCAGCACGGTGGCGGCGGCACTCAACAGCATCGCGACCTTGGCATCCAGCGATGTTCTCAAGCGCCTGCGGCCCGATACGCCGGAGAAAACCTTGGTGTGGTTCGGCCGGGTCTCTGCGATCGTGGTCGTGCTGCTGGCAATGGCCTGGTCGACCCAAGGTAAAAAGTTCGACAGCATATTCGATGCCATCAACCAGATCCCGATGATGTTTGCTCCGGCCATCACCACGATCTTCCTTGGCGGTGTGTTCTGGAAGCGGGGCACGAAGCAGGCGGCCATCACCACCCTCATCTTCAACATGGTGGTTGGTGTGCTTTACATGCTCGCCGTGTTGGTCGACCACCCGGTGTTCACCGAGAACAAGCTGGTCACCGATTTTGTCGCGATTCCGTTCATGTTGGTGGGCGGGATCTTTTTCGGGCTTTGTCTGTTGACCTACATCGTGGCCAGCTTGGTCACGCCGGCGCCTGCGGAAGCGAATACCAAGGGTCTTGTGTGGGAGCATCCCCTGGCCTTCCTCAGCGAGGGTAAACTCAGCGGGGTGACCGATCCGCGCATCCTGGCGCTGATCCTGCTCGCTGTCATGGTGATCCTCTACATTGTCATGTGAATCATGCATGCGACCGTTACCGAAACCATGAAGGCCTGGGTGCTCCACGGCGAAAAGGACATCCGGCTCGAAGAACGCGCCACGCCGAAGCCCGCTGCGGGCGAGGTGCTGGTGGGTGTGCGCCAGGCCGGCATCTGCGGCAGCGACCTGCATTATTTCGCGCACGGCCGTTGCGGGAATTTCATCCCGACGCGGCCGTTCACGTTGGGTCATGAATTCGCCGGTGAGATCGTTGCCGTGGGCGAGGGGGTGGACCCATCGCGCATCGGCCAGCGGGTGGCGATCGATCCGTCGCGCCCCTGCGGCAAGTGCCGTCTGTGCCGCGCAGGGCGTTACAATCTGTGCCCGGAGATGGTGTATTTCGGATCTGCCAGCGTGGTGCCGCCCAGTGAAGGGTGTTTTTCCGAATACGTCACCGCGCCGGCCCGCAACGCGTGGCCGATTCCGGCGGATTTCGATTACGCGATGGGTGCCTTGCTCGAGCCATTGAGTGTCTCGATGCACGCCGTGCAGCGCAGCGGAGGTGTCGCTGGTAAATCGGTGCTGATCACCGGCGGTGGCACGATCGGACAGATGATCCTGCTTTGTGCGATCGCCTGTGGTGCCAGCCGGGTGGTGGTTTCCGACCTGCGGCCGTTTGCCCGGGATTTCGCGCTGCAGCAAGGTGCGGCCGGGGTTTTGGATCCGGCGGATCCCGAGGTTTCCGCCAAGGCGGCAGCGATGGCTGCGGATGGATTTGAAGTGGTCTTCGAGGCAGCGGGTGTCGGTGCGGCCCTCAATCAGGGGATGCACTTGGCGGCCAAGGGAGCGACCGTCGTCCAGGTGGGCACCTTGCCGGATGGCACTGCGATTCCCGCCAACCTGTTGCTGACCCGCGAGTTGAACTACGTCGCCTCATGGCGCTTCGCCAATGTGTTCGAGCGGGTCATCGACCTGATCGTCGCCGGCAAGATCAAGCCGCAGCCACTGATCACCAGGGTCTATCCGCTCGACCAACTGCGCGAGGCAATCGCCGAGGCCGGAGGTGGTGGCCAGGTGGTGAAGATTCAGATCGAGAATCCCGCCTGAACATCGAACTTCAACTAAACTCATGGATTACACCATTCTTGGAAAAACCGGACTCAAGGTTCCCCGTCTCAGTTTCGGTGCATCGGCCCTTGGCAGTGTGTTCCGCCAGATTGATGAAGCCGAAGGCATCCGTGCGGTGCGTCAGGCGCTTGAAGTGGGGTTGACCTATATAGACGTGGCGCCTGCTTACGGCGGCACCTTGGCTGAGACCGTGTTGGGCAAGGCCTTGCGCGGAGTCACTCGTGAGTCCTACGTGCTTTCGACCAAGGCTGGCAAATACACCAAGCCCGGGGGATACGGCCAAGATGAGCTGGATTACTCCGAGAAGAGGATCCGCCAGGGGCTGGATGAGAGCATGCAGCGGCTTGGGGTTGATTACATCGACATCGTGCACCTGCATGACTTCGAGTATCAGCGGTATTCCAAGGTGGAGAGTGCGTTTGACGAGGGGTTTCCGACCTTGGTCAAGCTCAAGCAGGAAGGCAAGATCGGCCATGTGAGTGCGGGCATCTACCCGATGGGCCTGTGGCAGCGGGTGGTGGCGGAGGCACCGGTCGATTGCATCCTCACCCACAACCATTACTGTCTCAACGACACCCGCCTGCTGGAGTTGGTTCCGGCATGCCGCGCCAAGAAGATCGGCATCATCAACGCGTCGCCATTCGCCAGCAGCCTGCTGACCGGCGGCCCGGTGCCCGACTGGCATCCGGCATCCGCCGAGGATCGCGCCCTGTTCGCTGAAGCCGCGCGCTGGTGTGAGCAAGAAGGCACCTCGATCGCCAAGCTGGCGCTGCAGTTTTCGACCCACTGCCAAGACTTCCACACGACCATGTTCAGCACGGCGCGCACCACTTCGGTGATGCGCAACCTGAAGTGGTATTATGAACCCTACGAAGCGGATTTGATCGAGGAAGTGCGAAAGATTCTGGCTCCGGTCATCGATAAACAATGGGACTACGACGCCGGCGTCGACAACGTGCAATAATCCACCATCCGATCATGAGATCACGATTCCTCCATTGCTTGTCCTGCTTCGCGCTGATCACCGCCTTCACCCAAGCGGCGGAACCCGCCAAGTTCTTCGAGCCGGTCAAGAAATCGGTCGAAGGTTGGACGGTCTGGGTGGACCCCTCGTTGCTCGAGGGTGAACATCAGGAATTCGGCACGCGGGCCCTGGACATGCTGCGCAACCACCTGCAGCGGATCGCCATCCTCATTCCGGAGCCACAACTCGGCAAGATGCGCCAGCTGGAGATCTGGATCGAGCGCGAGCACGAGTTGACCAGCATGCAGTATCATCCCGGTGCCGACTGGTTGATCGAGCATGGCTACGACCCGCGGCTGGAGAAGAAGGTGCACATCCCGCGGGCTGGGGAATTGCTTTCCCGCCAGCAGATGCTCAAGCATCCGGCGGTGATCCTGCATGAGTTGGCCCACTCCTATCATGATCAGGTGCTTGGATACGACGACAAGGGAATCATCGCCGCTTACGACAAGGCGATGAAGGCCGGCATCTATGAAAAATGCCTGCTGCACACCGGCAAGGAGGTGAAGCATTACGCCACCACCAACCACAAGGAGTATTTCGCCGAAGCCACCGAGGCTTATTTATATCGCAACGATTTCTATCCCTTTGTCGGAGCGGAGCTCAACCTGCACGATCCGGCTGCCTACGCGGAGATGGAGCGCGTGTGGGGGAAGTTGGGGAAGTGAAGGTCATGGGCTCAAGCCGTGGGGCTTGGTTCCCGATTGAGGTTGTCGGACGATGCCGCCTTGACCCTTGGGCTTGTCGGGTTATGCATGGTGCATGAAGCGCGTCATTTTTGCCTGTCTCGGTCTGATCGGTTTTTCGATCTTGGCTGGTGCTCAAGAGACCTACCAAGGTCCGAAGGAGGGATTGCACGTCTATCTGCTGATCGGGCAGTCGAACATGGCGGGGCGTGCGCCGTATGGTGAAGAGGATGCCGGAGTGGTGGAGCGTTGTTTCCTGCTCAATGACAAGGACCAGTGGGAGCCGGCGAAGAATCCGTTCAACCGGTATTCGACGGTCCGCAAGGGGCTCAACATGCAGAAGATGAATCCTGGCTACACCTTCTCACAGGCGATGCTCAAGGCGCAGCCGGCGGTTTCACTCGGGCTGGTGGTGAATGCCAAGGGTGGCACCAGCATCAACGAGTGGGGCAAGGGAACGAAATTCTACAACGAAGCGGTGCGTCGGGCGAAGGAGGCGCAGAAGACCGGTGTGCTTAAGGGGATCCTCTGGCATCAGGGGGAGAGTGACAGCGGCAAGCCCGACGGCTATGCCGAGAAGCTCAAGGCGCTGGTCGAGAGCCTGCGCCAGGATCTGGATGCCGCTGAGGTGCCCTTTGTGGCCGGCAAGGTGTATGACAAGCCCGGCACGGCGAAGATCAACGAGCAGTTGGCCAAGGTGCCTGAGGTGATCCCCTTGTCCGCCTGCGTGAGTGTCGATGGGCTGGGTTCCGGCGACAAGACGCACTTCGACCATGCGGGCATGAAGCAGTTGGGTGAGCGCTATGCTGCGGAGATGTTGCGGTTGCAAACATTGAAGAAGTGACGACCAGGCCGCCTGCAGGCGGTTTTTCGCGGGAAACGCTGGAGTCCATCAGTGGGGTGGATCCTGGCATGATGCGCTGATCCAACCTGCGCTTGGCGTTCATTCGCGTGGTGTCAGGTTCAAGGAGTGGGGGAGCTTGGCTTTCGGCTGAAGGAATGCGGTCGGTAGCTGCGTAGATAATAGCCACTCGTCCTCATGATTATCTCGTTTTCATCTCTTTCTTCACGGTCCTGCGCGGTTCGTTCCTCGATCATGCTGGCCATGGCCGGCCTGATTGTTGTGGCTGAAGCTGCGCCAAAACGGCCGAACCTGTTGTTCATTCTGACCGACGACCAGCGCTGGGATGCGATGAGCGTGGTGCAGCGCGAGCAGGGTGAGGCTGGCCGTTTTCCCTGGCTGGAGACGCCGGCGATGGATCGTCTGGCGGCGGGTGGTGTGCGCTTCCGTCAGGCATTCGACACGCTGTCGCTGTGTTCGCCCAGTCGGGCGGCCTTGTTGACCGGGCTCTACAACCACGTCAACGGCATCACCAACAACCAGCGGCCATTCGGGCCTGAGCAGGTCAGCCACGCCGCCTTGTTGCGCGATGCGGGATACCGCACCGCCTACATCGGCAAGTGGCACATGGGCAAGCAGAGCGGCAAGCGCCCTGGCTTCGATCATTCGGTGAGTTTCGTCGGTCAGGGGCATTACATGGATTGCGATTTTGAAGTCGATGGCAAGCTGCAGTCGACAAAAGGTTGGGTTGATGACGTCAGCACGGATTTTGCCATCGACTGGCTGCGTCAGCAGGGGGATGCGCCGTTCATGATGGTGCTGGGCTACAAGAGCCCGCACAGCCCGCGTGGTGGCGACAACCTGCCGCCGCGTCTGCGCGACCTGCATGCGGATGCGGTGAGCCGGCCGGTGCCGAATCTGGATCGGCTGCCGGTGTTCCGCAAAGCGGATCTCAAGACGGCTGTGTATGGCAAAGGTCTTGCCGATGCGGAAGCGCACCGCGACTACATGCGCCATGTGATCGGGGTGGATCAGAACCTCGGCCGTCTGCTGGATACCTTGGATGAGTTGAAGCTGAGTGAGGACACCGTGGTCATCTACAGCAGTGACAACGGGTATTTCCTGGGTGAGCATCGCTCGGGTGACAAGCGAGCGGCTTACGAGGAGTCGATCCGCATTCCGTTGTTGGTGCGCTACCCGAAGTTGTTTCCTGCCGGCAAGACCGTCGATTCGATGGTGCTCAACATCGACCTCGCTCCCACCTTGCTCGATCTTGCCGGTGTGAAGGCGCCGGAAGCGATGCAGGGCCGCAGTTGGAAGTTGCTGGCCGCCGGTGATGTGGACGCAGCCCCGAAGTGGCGCAAGTCG
>JACCDY010483278.1_pt1 | contig 33587 bp, 26 predicted proteins | sample 7446391 | NCBI WGS metagenome assembly JACCDY01 (sample SAMN15323451, study PRJNA562643) | freshwater metagenome | isolation source: river surface water | place: USA:Blue River Watershed | collected 2017-08-18 | reverse complement strand
TGGACCGTCAGTCCCGAGGCGGCACCAGATGCTGCGGAATATCTGGACATCGAATTCGAGAAGGGCGACATCGTTGCGTTGAATGGCAAGAGGATGAGTCCGGCGACGGTACTGGCCGAACTGAACCGCATCGGCGGCAAGCATGGCATCGGCCGCCTTGATCTGGTCGAAAACCGCTACGTCGGCATGAAATCGCGCGGCTGCTATGAAACCCCCGGCGGCACCATCATGCTGCGCGCGCACCGTGCGATCGAATCGATCACGCTGGATCGCGAAGTCGCGCACCTGAAAGACGACCTGATGCCGCGCTACGCATCGCTGATCTATAACGGCTATTGGTGGGCACCGGAGCGTGTCGCACTGCAGACCCTGATCGATCACACGCAGCAGACGGTCAATGGCTGGGTGCGGGTGAAGCTGTACAAGGGCAATGTGATCGTCGTCTCTCGCGACTCGAAGACAGACTCGCTGTTCGATCAGACGATTGCGACGTTTGATGAAGATGGTGGCGCCTATGATCAGGCGGATGCCGGTGGTTTCATCAAGCTCAATGCGCTGCGCATGCGGATTGCGGCGAATGCGAAGATCAAGCGCGGGAAGTAATTCATCAGTGACCTCGCCAATTTGAACTGTCAGCCCGCCCATTTGAACCGTCACCCCGGCGAAGGCCGGGGTCCAGCGTCTGTCAGCCCATCAGACAAGTCACTGGATGCCGGCCTGCGCCGGCATCACATCCACCGAACTCAGAGGAAAAAAACATGAGCAACCAGTTTGAGAACGTCTCCGTCATCAAGAAGTCCAATGTCTTCTTTGACGGCAAATGTGTATCGCATACCGTAATGCTGGCCGATGGCACGAAAAAATCCGTCGGCGTGATCCTGCCCTCCTCGCTGGTGTTCAATACCGGTGTGCCCGAGATCATGGAAATCACCGCTGGCACCTGCCGCGCGCGCATCAAGGGCGAAGCCGACTGGACTTCGTATGAGGCCGGCCAGAGCTTCAGCGTGCCGGGGAATTCCAGCTTCGAGATCGAGGCCACCGAGCCGGTGGATTATGTGTGTCACTTCGGCTGATCAAAAACCCGAATGAAAAATGCCCCGCTAGGTCGGGGCATTTTTTTTGCTCCGACTGTACTGCTTCAGGAGAGCGATAATTTTTTCTCCGTCGTTTAATCGTTTTGCCAAGTCCATTGCATTATCCCACCCAGATGTTCTTTTTGCGGGATTGGCGCCACGGTCCAGAAGCAGGCGCACTGCCTCAGGATCGTTCGACTGGATGGCAAGATGAAGTGCGGTCTTGCCGCTGATATTACGGCGGTCGATCTCATACCGATCATATTTTTGAAGTATCAGTGTCAAAACTTCACTACGGTTTTTTGTGGATAAGCAGGCAAGATGGAGCGGGGTTTGACCATACTTGTCCCGCACATCGAGCCGCGCATTATGCTGCAGAAGAAAAATAACCAAGTCGATGTTTCCACTTCTGACGGCAATATGCAGCGCAGTGATCCCATTTTCATTGCTTGCATTCACGTCAGCCCCTGCAGAAACCAGAAGTTCTGCAATGTCAGATACACTCACCTCCGAATTTTTCTTGTCGAATGATTTGTTGGCAAGGTTGATCAACGGGGTGCAACCGTCGATATCGCGAACAGACGCCAGCCCTGGATATTGCTTGATTTCCGATTTGAGATGCGCAAGCTTCTCTTTCTTGGTCAAATGATCAATTCTATTGAAAATGAAACCTACGATCTTCTGGTCATGGATGACTGACGGCCGATCAATATTGCCTTTACCATTTTCCCGCTGAATCAGACCTTCGTTCTTATTGGCTGAATGAAGGTTTTTCAGATTAGCATCTGCCTTGAGCTGCATCCATTTGGATTGAATGTAGTTTGGCATTGCTTCAATCAGCGTTTTCGGTGCATGCCCAACCATAGCGACACTTAATTCACCCCCCAGAAGAGCTACCGTATCAGCGGTGCCAAGCATGATATTTTTGAAAATATCGCCAGCGTCAGGAGGCTTATCGCCCAGTTTTTTGGAGTAGCCGAGCTGTCGGAATAAATGAGAAAAATTCTCCATTACCATCCTGTGCTTCAGTGGTTTGTTACTTCCGTGGGTGAAAACGCTCCCCTGCCTCCACAGTGGTGCATAGGAAGATTCCCCATCTTTTTCTTTCTGAATGGATTTTGTAAATTCTTTGTTAAGTTCACCTACATGACATGAGGCGATGTGGATATTTCCTTTCCAGGCAGGAGGGGCTTCAGCATCAACCCGATCTGTGGACAGCGGCTTCCGTAGCCAATGAAGCAGGCTGACAGTTCGTATTAATTGTCTAGGGCTTTCACCAGGCGAAGATTCATGATTTTTTTTATGACTTGCCTGAATCATGTGGATTTTATTTCCTTCCTTGTCTTTTTTAATGTGGCCATGGAAGATACATATGACTTCTGAGCTTGAGGAAATAACTCCTTTCGTCCGAGCTTCGGTAATCATTTGCTCTGTTATATCGCTTTGTCCATCACCGATGAAGGCAATTTTCAAGCCTTCTTGTCTGGCTTGAAGCTCCATGTCATGTTTAGCCTTATCAACGCCCGGCCCCAAAATCACTACACAATCGGCGGATTGTGAAAAGGTATCGGCGGGCTTGCCGACCTCGGGGGACGGAGCCGTCGGGCTCACATGTGAACGGAGAAAGCGGACGTTCGAATCCATGGCTAGGTGCGAGAGCATGAGAGACTCGCAGAAACTATTCGCCCTAAGCCTGAGCAATCAAGCACATTTCTAATTGATATTGATCAAAGCCATGACCGGACTAGTACACCGCAAAGGGCAGGAACGCCTCAGACAACGATAGGCTCAATTACCAGGATGACGCCAAATTTCTGTTCAACATCCAGCCTGACTCGCTCGGCGAGTTGAGCAACCTGAGATCCTGTCGCCCCACCCCGGTTCACCAGCACCAGCGCCTGTTTGTCGTGCACGCCTGCCGACCCGAGCGATTTTCCCTTCCAGCCACACTGATCAATCAGCCATCCCGCAGCGAGCTTCACGCTGCCATCCGCTTGCGGATAGCTGACCAGCTGAGGATGCTGCGCCAGCAGTCGTGCATGCTGCTCGGCACTGACAACAGGATTCTTGAAAAAGCTTCCCGCATTGCCCACCTTGGCGGGATCCGGCAGTTTGCGGCTACGTATCGCGATGACTGCCTCGCTGATGTCTCTTGCAGTCGGCTGCAGGACACCACGGGTTTGAAGCTCAACCGCCAATTCGGCATATCGCAGATTCGGCTGCCAGCGCTTGGGCAGCATGAATGTCACCTCAAGAATCACCGTACGGTCACGCAAGGCCTGCTTGAAGATACTGTCTCGGTACGCGAACCGGCAGTCTGACAGGGAAAGCGTGAGGATGTCGCCGGTCTGGAAATCAAAGGCTTTCAGCGAATGAAAGAAATCGGCCAGCTCCGCGCCATAAGCGCCGATGTTTTGTATCGGCGCTGCACCAACGCTGCCGGGAATCAGCGACAGGTTTTCCAGTCCCGAATAGCCGTGCGCCAGCGTCCATTGCACGAAGGCGTGCCAGTTCTCTCCCGCCTGCGCAGTCACATAGAAGCTGTCTTCATCCTCGCCAGTCACCGCAATGCCAATGTTCGACATATGCAGCACCAGCCCGTCAAAGTCCCGGGTCAGCAGCAGATTGCTGCCGCCACCCAGCACCAGCCGGCGGAGCGTTGACAGAACAGGATCGCTTCTCACTGCCCGCAAATCTTCAACGCTGGTCACCTGCAGATAGGCGGACGCCTTCGCATCGATACCGAAGGTGTTCAACGCACGCAGCGACTGGTCATGGCGGATATCAAGTTGAGAACTCATCACTGCCGGATTATACCGGCGACCCTCCGGATCTCGACCCGTTGACGGTCAGTCAAGAGCCTCAGGGCAGCCTCCTCTATAATGCGCGGCATCAGACAGTTCACAGGAGGATACTCATGCCGTCATTCGACGTCGTCTCGGAAGCCAATCAGGTTGAAGTGAAAAATGCGGTCGATCAGGCGAACAAGGAAATCGGCACCCGCTTTGACTTCAAGGGCAGCGATGCGCGCATCGAGCAGAAAGAGCGCGAGCTGACCGCGTATGCCGACAGTGACTTCCAGTTGGGACAGGTACGCGATGTGCTGACCTCGAAAATGACGAAGCGGAACGTCGATGTGCGCTTCCTTGACATTGGCAAGATCGAGAAGATCGGCGGCGACAAGGTGAAGCAGGTCATCAAGGTGAAGAACGGCATCGAGAGCGAGGCCGCGAAGAAGATCCAGCGCATCATCAAGGACAGCAAGATCAAGGTACAGGCCAGCATTCAGGGCGACACGCTACGCGTACAGGGCGCGAAGCGCGACGATCTGCAGGCGACGATTGCGCTGCTCAAGAAGGAAGTGACTGATCTGCCGCTGGAATTCAATAATTTCCGCGACTGATCTTCTTGCATTTCAAAGCGCAAAAGGCCATGCACTGCATGGCCTTTTGCTTTTCAATCAACCGGACTCAGTCGGTCTTTGCCAGCCGGCGCTTGCGCACCGCCTCGGCCAGGCCCTCGAGTACTTGCAGGCTGCTGTCCCAGTCGATGCAGCCATCGGTGATGGACTGTCCATAGGTCAGCTCTTTGCCGGGCACCAGATCCTGACGACCTGCGACCAGATGCGACTCGACCATCACGCCGATGATGCGGTCGTCACCGCCCGCGACCTGACCCGCGATATCGGCGCATACCGGCACCTGGTTTTCGGGTTTCTTCGAGCTGTTCGCATGGGAAGCATCGATCATCAGTTTCTGTGACAGGCCATTGGCGGCCAGCGCCTTGCTGGCCTCTTCCACGCTCGCGGCATCGTAGTTGGGTGCCTTGCCGCCGCGCAGGATGATGTGGCAATCCTCATTGCCGGCGGTGGACACAATCGCCGAGTGTCCGCCCTTGGTCACGGAGAGGAAGTGATGCGGCTGCGAGGCGGCCTTGATCGCATCGGCGGCGATCTTGATATTGCCGTCGGTGCCGTTCTTGAAACCGACCGGGCAAGAGAGACCCGAGGCCAGTTCGCGGTGCACTTGCGATTCGGTCGTGCGCGCACCGATCGCGCCCCAGCTGATCAGGTCAGCAATATATTGCGGGCTGATCACGTCGAGGAATTCGGTGCCCGCCGGCAGCCCGAGCTCATTGATGTTCATCAGCAGCTCGCGGGCGATGCGCAGGCCATCATTGATACGGAAGCTACCATCGAGGAAGGGATCATTGATCAGGCCTTTCCAGCCAACGGTGGTGCGCGGCTTTTCGAAATAGACGCGCATGACGATCTCGAGGTCGTCTTTCAGGCGCTCGCGCTGCTCGGCGAGGCGGCGCGCGTACTCCATGCCGGCCTTGGTGTCGTGGATGGAGCATGGCCCGATGACGACCATCAGGCGATCATCCTGACCGTGCAGGATGCGATGCAGCGCAGTGCGAGCGTTCGCGGTGACGGTCGCGATTTTTTCCGTGCAGGGAAATTCCCGGATCAAATGCGACGGCGGTGTCAGTTCCTTCAATTCTCTAATCCTCAGGTCGTCGGTGCGTGGCATGGTCTCTCCAGGAATGATTCGCACAAAAAATAAAAAACCGCCATTCCTGGCGGTTTTCAAGATTCGGTTCGCTGCTCTCTTTACGTGAACTTACCGCTTCTCCACCGCCGACGGGCTGGAATAGCTAAAGTAAAAGTCAAAAAAGACATGCAGCTTCAACATACTGTTTTGCGTGGTTCAGATAAATCAGAATGAGGATGGTGCTACAAAACCCGGAGGTTGGCAAGCGTGTTTCAAAATCAATAACTTAACCGGTGCCGCCCACGGTCAGATCCTCAATCCGCAGCGTCGGCTGGCCGACGCCGACCGGCACGCTCTGCCCATCCTTGCCGCAGGTACCGATACCGGAATCGAGCCGCATGTCGTTGCCGATCATGGAGACGCGGTTCAGCACGTCCGGGCCATTGCCGATCAGGGTTGCGCCCTTGACCGGATAGGCGAGCTTGCCATCTTCGATCATCCACGCTTCGCTGGCCGAGAAAACGAACTTGCCGTTGGTGATATCCACCTGACCGCCGCCAAAGTTCACCGCGTACAAGCCATGCTTGACGGACGCGAGTATTTCGCCCGGATCGCGGTCGCCAGCCAGCATGTAGGTATTGGTCATGCGGGGCATCGGCAGGTGCGCATATGACTCACGCCGGCCATTGCCGGTGGGGGACATCTTCATCAGGCGCGCATTCAGCGTGTCCTGAATGTAGCCGCGCAGGATGCCGTCCTCGATCAGGGTCGTGCACTGGGTGGCATTGCCTTCATCATCCACGTTCAGCGAGCCGCGGCGATCCGCGATGGTGCCATCATCGACCACGGTGACGCCCTTGGCCGCCACACGCTCGCCAATGCGGCCAGAGAAGGCGCTGGAGCCCTTGCGATTGAAATCGCCCTCCAGACCATGGCCGATCGCCTCGTGCAGCAGCACGCCGGGCCAGCCGGGGCCAAGCACAACCGTCATCGGGCCGGCGGGCGCAGGACGTGATTCAAGGTTGACCAGTGCGGAGTTCACGGCCTCACTCGCGTACTTTTCCAAAAGTTCTTCAGAGAAATATCCGAGGTCGTAGCGACCGCCGCCACCCGAGGTGCCGACTTCGCGACGGCCATCCTGCTCGGCGATCACGGTCAGCGACAGCCTGACCAGCGGACGAATGTCAGCGGCGATCACGCCATCGCTGCGCACGACCAGCACCACGTCCTGCTCGCCGGCGAGACCGGCCATCACCTGCACAATGCGCGGATCTTTGGCGCGCGCGATGCGTTCAAGTTTTTCCAGCAGCTGCACCTTGGCGGTGGCATCCATCGATGCGACGGGATCTTTGGGCAGATACAGTGACCGCGCGCCTGCAGGTTGAATCTTGCCCGCGACCTTGATCTTGCCTGCCCCATGACGCGCAATGGTGCGGGTGGCCGCAGCGGCATCCAGCAGGGCGCGCTCGGAAATTTCATCGGAATAGGAAAACGCGGTGCGGTCGCCCGACACGGCGCGCACGCCAACACCCTGATCGATCGAGAAGCTGCCGGTCTTGACGATGCCCTCTTCGAGACTCCAGCTTTCGCTGCGGGTGAACTGGAAATACAGGTCGGCGTAATCGACGCGGTGTGTGAAGATCGAGCCCAGCACGTTGAGCAATTTGCCTTCGTCCAGACCGTAAGGAGACAGCAGGATGTCGCGGGCGGCTTGATGAGTGGCGAGGTTGGGCTCGATAGGCTTCATGGGCAGGCGGATAAACGGTCGATGAGAAGCCCTGATGATACTGGATCGTACCGCTTCCCGCTGACCCGGAGCGACCAGCCCGCAGGGTGTTATGCCATCGTCAACCCAGCTTGCGGTGGGCGAGCGCCGGCAGGCTGGCCCGCACTCCGGACAGTTGATCTGCCTCCAGCTCACCCAGCACCACCCCCTCGCCTTCCGGCAACTGAGCACGCACTTCGCCCCAGGGGTCGACCAGCATGCTGTGGCCCCAGGTACGGCGCCCGCTGGGGTGCTTGCCGCCCTGCGCAGCGGCCAGGACGTAGCACTGGTTCTCGATGGCCCGCGCGCGCAGCAGAATTTCCCAGTGAGCACGACCGGTGGTGTAGGTGAACGCGGCCGGAACGACCATCAGGTCGCAGTGTCCCATCGCACGATACAGCTCAGGAAAGCGCAGGTCGTAACAGACCGACAGGCCGACGCGCAGCTGGGGGGTCTGAAGCACCGCGACATCGTTACCGGCGAGGATGGTGCGCGATTCGTCGTAAGACTCCTGCCCGCGCGTAAAACCGAACAGATGAATCTTGTCGTAGCGTGCGGCCAGATTCCCATCGGGCCCGTACGCCAGCAGGGTATTGAGTACCTTGCCCGGCTCCGGCGAGACGAGCGGTATGGTGCCCCCGATCAGCCACAGGCCGTGGCGCTCCGCAATCGACGACATGAACTGCTGCAAGGGCCCGTCACCGGGCTGCTCCGCATGGGCGAGTTTGTCGGTATCGGTGTTGCCAAGCAGCGGCCAGTACTCTGGCAACAGCACCATCGAGGCGCCCGCGAGTGCCGCCTCTTCAATGCGCGCTGCAATGGCTCGCATGTTCTCCGCCGGCTCGGGCGTTGACACCATTTGTATGGCGGCGACGGTGGTTTTGTACGGCATCGCTGTCTCGCTCTTGATCAAAATCTCACTGGTGCTTCAATAATTATTGCGCATTCTTGTCGTTGTCTGCCGGAGGCAGCTTGCGACGAGTGGCGGCTTTCTTGATCACGGGATCTTTCCACGGCCCGGTAATCTGGTATTCCTGCGTCAATGCCTGCGACAGCGGGTTGCGCAGGAAGAGCTGCGCGAGGAACGAACCCAGACCGATCACGGGATTCACGGCCAGTCCGTACACCACGGAGGCGCCGCCGGCATTCAGTTCAGGGATCACGATCACGCTCAGATTCTGGGTCTCTTCATTCAGATCGACGGTGCCATCCATCAGCACTACCGCATTCACGCCGTGCATCTTGAAGCTGTCGGTCTTCAGCACGCCGCGCGTAATAGTGGCCGTGCTGGCGATACTGTCGAACTGGAAGCCCTCGGAGAAGATATCGCGGAAATCCAGCGTCAGCCGGCGCGGCAGCGACTGCAGGCTCATCACCCCGAGCAGCTTGGCCACGCCCGGATCCGCCTTCAGGAACTGCCCGCTGCCGAGCTTCAGGCTCAGGTTGCCCGACAAGCTCGGGAAGTCGAACGAGGTCGGCGAGCCTTTCCAGTTGATCTCGCCATCAATGCGGCCCTTGCCGCCCCTGAGCGTCTTCTCGAAACCCACGCGATCAAGCAGCTTGCCGGCATCATTGATGTCGAGCTCATAGGACATTGATGACTGGCTGTCGGATGACGACACCAGCCATTTGCCGGTGGCGCGCAAGATCGCCTCTGGATTGGTAATCACCAGCCTGCTGATACGCCATTCCCGGCCCGGTCCGATGGCATTGGTCGCGGCGAGTTCCAGACGGCCCAGTCGCATGCCCCTCAACTCGAAATCGTCGGCGACGATATCAAGGCCCGGAAGCTCTTTCGAGGTCTTTTTACCGCTCAGCAGTTCCGTCATGTCTGACGACTCGGACTTCGGGATGACCAGCGATGTGAAGTGCGCGGTGAATTTTCCGGCGCCGCGCTCGAACCAGGGATCATCCCAGATCGCATGTCCGATGGCTTGATCGGAATGGATATTGAACTGCCATCCATTGCGCTGACGCGAGGCGCCAAGCACGGCGTTCTCGAGGGAGCGCTCTGCGACGATCAGCTGCGCGGTACGAACGCCAATGCTGTCGGGAGAGAAGAAGCTGCCGATATCTTGTCCGCTGCCAGCGCCGCCGCTTTCACTGCTGCCGCCGGAGTCGGCGGACAATGCCGTTACCGCGGCACGCCAGGCATCGACATTCAGCACCGGCATCGACAGGTTGAGCGCAATACCGGTATCCGGCTGTGGCGCCGGCAGATTGACGCCAATGCCGCCCCGCACCAGCTTCCACGGGGCACTACGCGCATTGACCCGCTGGCGAAGGTAACGCGCCGACACCGAGCGACCGAGATTGATTCTGATCTCTTCCTGCTGCATGGTGGGGTCGGCCGACACCAGCGGAGACAATCCAAACCGCAGTGGCATGGTCTCGGACTGCGATTTGCCCAGCGGGGCAGGAAAATCCAGCGACAAGCCGGCCAGCGTGGAATCGACCGTGATCTCTGGCCCTTGCCCGCGAACCCGTACCAGCGCAGAGTAACGCGTGCTGCCCGACATCTTCTTCGCAAGACGTCGCATTGGGGCGGTGTTCAACCCGCGCGTGACACCGTCCACACTGACGGCCCCCTCTGCCTTGACCTGGGTGCTGCCATCTTTCTGAGTGCCACCGCTCAGCACGATCGGGCCACCGAGGAAACCGCCCTGCACACCATTGAGCTGGACCCCTCGCTCGGAGAATGCGATTTCACCCGATACATTCTGCACGCCGGGCACCGATCGCCACAGCTGCACCTCGTTGCCCTGAAAACGTACCGCGCCCTGCGCCACAGACTGCGTCGCGTCGGACAGAGGAATCTGCATTTTCAGTGACAGCCGGGCATTGCCGCTGCCTCTGGCCTCGTCGGTGAAGTTGTCTATCCATCCTCCCACCGGCGTGTTGTTCACATAGTTCAGCATCGCCTGAAGCTGTCCGCTCGCGGCACCACTCACATCGAGTACCGGACGGCTGGACAGGTAGTCAGGAATGACCGCATCCACGCCTGCCAGCTGCACGCCTGCGGTGCGCGCACTGTCAGCATGAACATGAAGGCGCGTCTGGTCCAGCGTCAGCACACCCTGAATGTCATCAATGCGATGCCACAGCGGCGTCCGCTTGTCGGAGGCTAGTTCCTGAGGAGCCGGATTCAGCTTGGCATGATCCAGCCTTGCGCTGATCTTGAATACGCCGGGCGGCTTGTCTCCGGGACGCTGAGGCTTGAAGGGAAATTTGTCGAGATTGCCCTTGATTGTCAACTGCAGGTCGCGGCCCGTGCCATCGACCAGAGCGCCACTGACCCAATCGCGGGTTCCCTGGGGAATACCCGCCGGCAAAAAGCCGGCGACGCGCGTCAGTTCCAGTGCCGGGACATGGAGATGCATGTCGATCTCGCCGAGCGTGTCCTTGCGCAGCGGCCGGGGCAGCCGGTGCGAACCTTCGAGGCTGCCTTTAAGTCCGGACTGAGAAAAATGCATGCTGGCGACATTCATCAGCAAGTGATTTTTATCCTTCAGCGACCAGCGAGTGTCAGCCTCCAGCTCCTCGAAAGACAAGGCTGGCGTGTTCAGCAGGTCTTCCACATAAAAGGTCACATTGCTGCCGCTGAGTTTTGCGCTGCCCCCATCCTGACTCGCATCAATCTGCCCGGACAAGCCGTCGAAGCCGGGCAAGGCATCGCTCAGGGTCCTGCCGTCGGCAGACACGACCGCAGCCTGTCGTTTGAGTGCGAGCTGACTGAAACGGCCGCTCAGCCGGTATTTGCCCTCCCCGGGAATCGCGCCATCCCAGCTGGCGACAAAGTCGTTTAATTGCCCGCGGGGCGCAAAGTCGTTCAGTAATCCGCGCTCGCTTTGCTTGAGCGGAAGATGTGCAGCCAGCCGGGCGAGCGCCTCCAGATCCAGCTCGGTGATCTGCAGTTCGTGATGCTCATCGCGACCATTGCGGGACACGGTGTAAAGATGCTTTGCGGTCGTCGACGGCAATACTTCGCCCTGATCAGTGCGCAAGGCAAACTTCGACAACGTGACCGCGTGGCCCTGAGTGCCGAAAGACAAAAGCTTTTCTTTGAGCCCGGTCGCTACCTCGCCAGCCGACACGCGTCCGCTGACTTCGACCAGCTTCAGCGGCTCCAGATCGTCACCCAGCTGTATCGACAAATCTCTCAGATCAAGGTCTGCAGTGAAATTCACCGCGACCCGGCGATCAAAGCGCAGCCATGCGCGTATCGCTCCCTTGCCCCCAGAGAGTTTGTAAGGCCAGGTCACATAGGGCGACCAGGCATCCAGATGGGTATTGCCCCAATCGGCATAGATCTCGCCCACCCACTGGCTCGGATCGGAACTCCGTCCAAACGCGGGATGCACGAATTCGGCACGCACATCGATGGGCGAGGCCAATGCTTCGGGCGGGGTGGCATGCAATGCCGCGCGGTGCGTGTACCACTGATTCTGCAACACGAAGCTGACCTTGCTGAGTACCAGATCGGGAGCATCACGCAGATGATCCTGCCATCGCACCCAGCCATCCCGGATGACGATCTCGCGTTGTGCGAGCAGCCATTCCAGTCCTCTGCCGTCGTCTTTCTTTGACGTATCCAGATAGATGCCGCCGACAAAGAGACGGCCCTCGCTGTCGCGTTCGATCTCAAGATCAGGGCGCGATATCTCAAGATGATCGAGTTGCAGCTGCCAGGTGAACGCCGACCACCATGACACGGTCGCCACGACCTCTGGCAGTACCAGAGCGCGCTCGCCCTGCTGGTTGTAGATGATCAGGTTATCCAGCCGCAGGCGCGGGTTCAGTCCGCTCCAGTTGGCGTAGATGGCATTGATGGTGACGGGCCGCTGCAGCAGGTGGCTGGCCACGCTTTCGACGTCCGGCTTGTACCGGTCGATGTTGGGGAGAATCAGATAGCGCAGCGACAGGAAGGCGCCACAAAAAACAAAGTACAGAACGACCAGCGCGATGAACAGCCAACCCAGTGCATGATGGGTCATGCGATTGGCGGCATCGAGGCCGGCGACGAGCGCGCGCCACGCCGGTGACAGGGCTTGCCTGAAACGATGGACTGGATTGGGTTGACTCGACATCCGTCGCTTGTTCTCTCATCACGTCGGGGACCTGCACTGGCCGCCGCGTGGCCGTCTCCGCTTCCTTTGTATCATAGCCACTGGATCCACACCGGCGGGCATCTGAACTGCCCCTGCCATGACATGATGAAACCAGCGCCACCCTTGCCTATTGCTCATGCTTCCCGCTTTGTAAAACGCTGGCTGGACGCCAGTCCGTCACGCGAGGCTGCGCTTGCAACATGGTCGGAATTATCGCTTGACCGGCTGGACTTTGACCAGCTGCTTTCGGAGCAGCGGCAAGACGGCGTGTCACTGGCAGGTGCGATGCGCCGCCTGCGCAATGGGCTGGTCGCTGCGATTGCCGAGCGGGACGTCAGCGGCAAAGCCGGTCTCGATGAAGTGCTAACCGCCATCTCGGGCTTTGCTGATTTTGCGATCCGTCGCCATCTGGACGACCTGTACGGCCAGCTGTGCACGAACCATGGCGTGCCGACCGGGGAAGACTCGGGCCGCGCGCAGCAGATGATCGTGGTCGGGATGGGCAAGCTCGGCGGGTTCGAGCTGAATGTGTCGTCAGACATCGACCTGATTTTCCTTTACCCGGAAGATGGAGAGACTCAGGTCACCGACGACCGTCAGCGACCGCTGTCGAATCACGAGTTCTTCGTCAGGCTGGGAAAGCGGCTGATCGCCGAGCTGGCCGAGATCACTGAAGACGGCTTCAGCTTCCGCGTGGACATGGCCTTGCGCCCGAACGGCAACTCCGGCCCCCTGGCCGCGAGCTTCGGCATGCTGGAGCAATACCTGATGGTACAGGGTCGCGAATGGGAGCGCTACGCGTGGGTCAAAGCGCGGGCGATCACGGGCGACGCCGACGACATCGCGCAGCTCGACCAGATTGTGCGGCCCTTCGTTTACCGCCGCTATCTCGATTATGGCGCGATCAATGCGCTGCGCAGCATGCATGCGCAGATACGCGCAGAGGTCGTGCGGCAAGAGACTCGTCATCCGGATCGCACCATGAATGTGAAGCTTGGGCGGGGCGGCATTCGCGAGATCGAGTTTCTTGCGCAAGTGTTCCAGCTGATCCGAGGCGGCCGCGATCCCGGATTGCGTGATCGTTCAACACGAGCTACCTTGCACACACTCGCCGAGCGCAAGCTGCTCTCGGAAGCCATCATTCAGCAGCTGCTGGATGCTTATACTTTTCTGAGAAATATCGAACACCGCATCCAGTATCTGGATGACGCGCAGACGCACGTGCTGCCTTCGTCACCGGAAGATCAGACTCTGGTCGCCCGAATGGCTGGCTTCGCAAGCGCGGAATCACTGATCGAAGCGCTGAATGATTGTCGCCAGCAAGTAGCGCTGCATTTCGACACGATTTTTGTCGACAAGCAGAATGGCGAAGGCAGCGATACCGGTGGCAGCACCGATAACGTGCCCATACTGGACAACATCGATGCCGAGACCTTGTCCTCTTATCTTGCCGCGACTGGCTTCGATGATCCTCCGGCTTCTGCGCAACGGTTGCTGACCAGCTGGAACTCCTCGCGGATACAGTCCTTGCCGGACGAGCGCCGTGCTCAGCTGCAGACACTGATGCGTGCGGCGCTGCCGATGATCCCGCGGCAGCAGGCGTCCTGCTCAGCAACGCTCAACCGGCTGGTGGATTTTTTCGAGACGATTGCGCGTCGCTCGGCATATCTGGCGCTGCTGACGGAATATCCGCATACGCTGGAGCGCGTGGTCCGCATGATGGCCGCCAGTGACTGGGCGGCAAAATACCTGACACGGCATCCGGTGCTGATGGATGAGCTGCTCGACGATGCGAGCCTGAAGGCCGAACCGGACTGGGATGACTTTGCACGCGAATGCCGGCGCCAGCTGGAAGCATTCGCCGGAGATACTGAACGGCAGATGGATGTGCTGCGCGAGCAGCATCATGCGCAGCTCTTTCGCTTGCTGGCCAAGGATCTGGGCGGATTACTGACCGTGGAGCGTCTCGCCGACCATCTGTCGCTACTGGCTGATGTGCTGATTGCGGCCACGCTCGAAGCCATCTGGATGACGCTGCCCAATCGTCACAAAGAACAGCCTTCATTCGCCATCATCGCGTATGGCAAGCTGGCCGGCAAGGAGAGCGGTTATGCCTCAGACCTCGATGTGATCTTCCTGTATGACGATGAGGATCAGGAAGCTCCCGCACTGTATGCAAAGCTCGCTCAGCGCTTCATCAGCTGGATGACCAGTCACACCCCGGCGGGTATCTTGTTCGACATCGATATCGCGCTGCGTCCCGACGGCGCCAGCGGATTGCTGGTCTCGTCGTTCAAAGCCTTCGAGAAGTATCAGCGCGAGTCGGCATGGGTCTGGGAGCATCAGGCGCTGACCCGGGCGCGCTTCTGCGCCGGCGATGCCGAGATTGGCAAGCGCTTCGAGTCGCTGCGAACGGAGCTACTGCGACAGGCACGCGATCCCGCCGCGCTCCGCACGGAAGTGCTGGCCATGCGCCAGCGCATGCATGACGCCCACCCTAATCGTTCGGGATTGTTCGATCTGAAGCATGATGCCGGCGGAATGATCGACATCGAGTTCATCGTCCAGTATCTGGTGCTTGCGCACTCTGCATCGCACCCGGCCATGACCGGAGACATCGGCAATATTGCGCTCCTGAATCTGGCGGGCCATGTCGGCTTGGTAGACCACTCGCTGGCAACGACGGTCGCCGACGCCTACCGCCAGTTCCGCAAGCTGCAGCACCAGATCCGGCTGAAAGGGGCTGACAAGGCCAGAGTGGAACCCGAGACGGTCAAATCTCAACGAGCGGCTGTCGAGCGGCTGTGGCAACAGGTCATGATTGACCCGCTTTGAAGTCGCGGCGATGTCACTCGCTTTTGTCGCCGCATGACAACATAGTAGCGTAGCTGACATGTCATTTGTTTAATTTCTTTTCATAATCTTTCAATGCAAGCCCTGCCTGCATTTCTCCGGCGATCCTTGCAAAAGGCTCGCCTCTCCTGTCACTTACGGATCGCTCACATGAACCGCACTTTCCTTTCCCGGGCAATGGCCGTGCTGGCTGCCTGCCTGCTCGCTGCCTGCGCCACTGAAAGCTCACAAACCGTAGCTCCGAAGCAAGTCACTTCGGCCGGTACCGCCTACTCCGGCCCCAAGAGCACAATTGCTGTCGGGAAATTCGACAATCGATCCACTTTCCTGCGCGGCTTGTTTTCCGATGGCGTTGATCGCCTGGGGTCGCAGGCCAAGACCATCCTGATCACGCATCTTCAGCAATCCAACCGGTTTGTCGTGGTCGATCGCGAAAACATGAGTGAGATCCAGCAAGAGGCCAGGCTGCGTGGCAAGGAGCAAAAGCTCAGCGGCGCGCAATTTGTGCTGACGGGGGATGTCACCGAGTTCGGCCGAAAGGAAACGGGCGACCAGCAACTGTTTGGCATCCTCGGACGCGGCAAGACCCAGGTCGCTTATTCCAAGGTCAGCGTCAATGTGGTTAATGCACTGACCTCGGAAGTCGTGTTCTCCGTACAGGGCGCCGGTGAGTACGCCCTGTCGAATCGCGAGATTGTGGGATTCGGCGGCACAGCCAGCTATGACTCGACCCTGAACGGCAAGGTACTTGACCTCGCCATCAGAGAGGCGGTGAACCGGCTGGTGGAAGGTATCGAGCGCGGCGCATGGAAGCCGGACGTCTGATGCCGGAGCTGATCATGAATCGCTTCGGATCGCACCTCTTGCTCGTTGCCGCCGCAGTGATGATGACCGGCTGCGCCCAGCAGCAAGGTCTTTATCAATGGGGCAGCTACGAAGACCAGATCTATGCGATGTACAGTTCGCCCGGCAAGTCATCCCCCGATGAGCAGATTGCAAAGCTGGAAGCGGACAGTGAAAAAGCGCGTGCAAAGAGCCGCACGCCCCCACCGGGGCACTATGCTCACCTCGGCTATCTGTATTTCCAGACGGGCAAACTCGATCAGGCCGTCGCCTCGTTCGAGACCGAAAAGGTCTTGTTTCCGGAGTCGCGTCCTTACATGGATCGGTTGATCAGCAGACTCAAAAAATAAGGAACCATGATGAAACAGCGAGTTTGCTGCGCACTGCTGATCGGCCTTGCCCTGATCCTCAGCGGCTGTGCTACCAACGCTTCCTATGATTACTCGGCATTCAGACAGAGCAAGCCCAAATCGATTGTCGTCCTGCCCCCTCTGAATCTGTCGCCGGACATACGAGCGACGTACAGCATGCTGGCCACCGTGACCCGGCCTCTCGCCGAATCTGGCTATTACGTGCTGCCGGTCGCACTGGTCGACCAGACGTTTCGCGAAAATGGCGTGACCGAGCCCGGCGAGATGCATCAGATCCCTCCAGCCAAACTGGCCGACATTTTCGGTGCGGATGCCGCGCTCTACATCTCGATCGAGGAATATGGCGCGAAATACATGATCGTCAGCAGCGAGGTCATCGTCGCTGCCACTGCAAGGCTGATCGACACGCGAAGCGGCCAGTTACTGTGGGAAGGCAAAGCCAGAGCTTCGAGCGCAGAGAATCAGGATTCCAGCGGTGGTCTCGCGGTACTGCTGGTCAAAGCACTGATCAGCCAGGTGGTCAACAGCATCGGAGATCAGGGATATCCGGTGGCCCGGATGACCAGCTTCCGCCTGCTGAGCGCGAGGCCGGGCGGGCTGCTGCCGGGTCCCCGGTCGCCTGAGTACGCGAAGGTGGTGGGACAGTAGGCCTGCGGATGCTGAAGCCAAAAATATAGCCGCTTTCGCGGCTATATTTTTACGGCTGCGACGCAGCCTCCACTCGGTGTAGCGCAACGAGCGGGGCAGCAGTCCTGCTTACTTTGCACCCATTAATGCCATGGTCGTATCCAGCATACGGTTGCTGAAGCCCCACTCGTTGTCATACCAGGACGAGACTTTGACGAGGCGGCCAGAGACTTTGGTCAGGGTCGCATCAAAGTTCGACGACGCCGGGTTGTGGTTGTAGTCCACAGACACCAGCGGATCGGTGTTGTAGGTCAGGATGCCTTTCAGCGGACCGTTCGCGGCTTCTTTCATGATCGCATTGACTTCATCGACGGTGGTGTCGCGCGCTGCGATGAAGGACAGGTCGACGATGGAGACGTTGATGGTCGGGACGCGGATGGCGTAGCCGTCGAGCTTGCCGTTCAGTTCGGGCAGCACGAGGCCGACGGCGGCGGCAGCACCGGTCTTGGTCGGGATCATGGACTGCGTGGCGGAACGGGCGCGGCGCAGGTCTTCATGCATCACGTCGGTCAGCACCTGATCATTGGTGTAAGCGTGAACCGTGGTCATCAGGCCGTTCAGCACGCCGATCTTGTCGTTCAGCGGCTTGACCAGCGGTGCGAGGCAGTTGGTCGTGCATGACGCATTCGAGATCACGGTGTCGGAGGACTTCAGCACGTTCTGGTTGACGCCGTAGACGACTGTGGCATCGACATCCTTGCCGCCGGGTGCGGAAATGATGACCTTCTTCGCGCCGCCTTTCAGGTGCGCAGATGCTTTTTCTTTGGTGGTGAAGAAGCCGGTGCACTCGAGCACGACATCGACACCCAGCTCGCCCCACGGGATGTCAGCAGGATTACGCTGCGCGAACACGCGGATCTTGTCGCCATTGACGATCATGTGATCGCCCTCGACCACCACGGTGCCCGGGAATTTGCCATGGGCGGTGTCATAACGCGTCAGGTGAGCATTGGATTCGGCATTGCCGAGATCATTGATCGCAACGATCTGGATATCGTTCTTCTTGCCGCCCTCGTAGTGAGCGCGCAGGACGTTGCGGCCGATGCGGCCATAGCCATTGATGGCAACTTTGATGGTCATGAGGATCTCCTGAAACGTTGTGATGTGAATGGATATCGTGTCAGGTCAGTGGAGCACCGACTTGACTGCGGCCACGACTTTCTCCGTCGTGAAACCGAAATGCTTGAACAACACGCCGGCCGGTGCAGACTCGCCAAACGTATCGATGCCAACGACCGCGCCATCAAGACCGACATACTTGAACCAGAAGTCGGTGACCCCTGCTTCGACTGCCACTCGTGGCAGTCCCTTGGTCAGCACACTGGCTTTGTAAGTCGCGTCCTGTCGGTCGAATACCTCGGTGCTGGGCATGGAGACCACACGCACCGGGATGCCTTCGGCGGCCAGTGCATCAGCGGACTTCAGCGCCAGTTCGATCTCGGAGCCGGTGGCGATGAGGATGGCTTTCGCATTGGCAGCCTCTTTCAGCACATAGCCACCGCGACGGATATCCGCGACTTGCGCCGCGCTGCGCTCGACGAACGGCAGGTTCTGGCGCGAGAAAATCAGTGTGGTCGGGCCATGCTGACGACGCACGGCTTCGGCCCAGGCGACTGCAGATTCCACGGTGTCGCAAGGACGCCAGTTGTCCAGGTGCGGGATAAGACGCAGGCTGGAGACATGCTCGATCGACTGGTGCGTCGGGCCGTCTTCACCCAGACCGATCGAGTCATGCGTGAACACGAAGATCGAGCGGCGCTTCATCAGTGCTGCCATGCGCAGCGCATTGCGGCTGTAGTCGGAAAAGGTCAGGAAGGTCGCACCGAAAGGAATGAAGCCGCCATGCAGCGCCACGCCATTCATGATCGCGCTCATGCCGAATTCGCGCACGCCATAGTTCACGTGATTGCCCGGATGGCCGGCGCGCACGGCAACGCATTCTTTCCAGTTGGTCAGGTTGGAGCCGGTCAGATCGGCCGAGCCGCCCAGGAATTCCGGCAGCACCTGCGCCAATGCCTGAATGGCATTCTGGCTGGCCTTGCGGGTGGCGATGGTCTCTTTCTTCTCGATGCAGGCAGCGATCAGATCCGACACCGCCTTGTCAAAGTTCGCCGGCAGTTCGCCTTTCATCCGGCGCAGCAGCTCGGCGGCGTCGGACGGGTATTTTTCCTGATAGGCCTTGAACTTCGATGTCCAGTCGGACTGCAGAGTGGCGCCCTTTGCCTTGGCGTCCCATGCGGAGTACACATCAGCGGGAATCTCGAACGGCGCATGGGGCCAGTCGATCGCCGCGCGGGTCGCGGCGATCTCGGCGTCGCCCAGCGCGGCACCGTGTACCTTGTCGGTACCTTGCATGGTGGGCGCCCCCTTGCCGATCACGGTCTTGCAGCAAATGAGCGTCGGACGATCCGATTTTTTTGCAGCAGCGATCGCCGCATCGACCGCCTTCGCATCATGGCCATCGACATTCGGGATCACGTTCCAGCCATAGGCGTCGAAACGCTTCGGCGTGTCATCGCGGAACCAGCCATCAACCTTGCCATCGATGGAGATGCCATTGTCGTCGTACAGCACGATCAGCTTGGACAGGCGCAGCGTGCCGGCAAGCGAGCAGACTTCATGGCTGATGCCTTCCATCAGGCAGCCATCGCCGAGGAACACATAGGTGTGATGATCGATGATGTCGAAGCCGGGCTTGTTGAACTGCGCGGCGAGAAGTTCTTCGGCCAGTGCCATGCCCACGGCATTCGCAATGCCCTGCCCGAGCGGCCCGGTGGTGGTCTCGACGCCGGGCGTGATGTCCACTTCAGGATGACCGGGCGTCTTGGAATGCATCTGGCGGAAATTGCGCAGCTCGTCCATCGACAAGTCATAGCCGGTCAGATGCAGCAGCGCGTACAGCAGCATCGAGCCATGACCGTTGGAGACCACGAAGCGATCACGGTCCAGCCAGTGGGGATCGGCCGGATTGTGTCGCAGGTGGCCGCCCCACAGGGCGACCGCAATCTCGGCCATGCCCATCGGCATGCCGGGATGCCCGGAATTGGCCTTTTGCACGGCGTCCATCGCCAGCGCGCGTATCGCATTGGCCATCTTTCGGGGTTCGGGAGTGGAAGTCATATTGCCAACAATGTATGAAGAAACCAGTGGCCGCAGCATGCTGGGGAAAGGACAAACAGCAGATGGTCGCGCGAGCCGGAAAACCTGAAATTTTACCAGACCGAACCCGACCGAAGTCAGCTGCGAAAGCCGATAACAGGCACCGACAGGCTTACAATTCCATCAACAGGCCCACCAACCGGCCCATCAACCGGCGCTTCCCCGGAATGCGCCGGGATTGACGGGCAATTCACCAGACGTTCACCGAAAATTCACCCCAAGCCCCTCGACCCCACCCACTCTCTATCCCATGCCACGCTTTTACTGCAACCAGCCGCTAGACAACGGGATGCTGCTCGCCCTGCCCGAGGCCCTTGCCCGTCATATTCAGGTACTGCGCCTCAAAGAAGGCGAACTGATCACGCTCTTCAACGGCATGGGCGGCGAATACACCGCGCGCCTCGAACGCCTGGAAAAAAAACAGGTACAGGTGCTGGTGAAATCCTTCTCCGCACGCGAAGCAGAAGCGGCGCATGGCCTGTGTCTGGCGCAGGCCTTGCCCGAGGGCTCCAAGATGGACTGGATCATTGAAAAATCCGTGGAACTCGGCGCGACCGCGATCCAGCCATTGATCTCCAGCCGTTCCGTGGTGCGACTGAATGAGGATCGCGCCGCAAAGAAAATGCAGCACTGGGCGGGCGTCATGGCGTCCGCTGCGGAGCAATGCGGGCGCAACCGTCTGCCGCATCTGGCCGAGCCACAGCCGTTCGAGCACTGGATGACGCAACAAGACCTGCACCGCCGCATCCTGCTCTCACCGCGCGGCAGCCAGCCGCTGTCGCAGTGGGCACGCCGCCAGCCGGCGCAGGCCGTCACCCTGATCATCGGCCCCGAGGGCGGGCTGAGTCCGGCGGAAGAAGAGGCTGCGATCGCCCATGGCGCGCTCTGCCTGACGATGGGCGAGCGCGTGCTGCGCACCGAAACTGCGGGTCTGGCGGCCATGGCCGCGCTGCAAGCGGTCTGGGGCGAGTTGTGAGCACCGGTGCCGGCAACACATGCGCTGGCTGAGCTGGCTGCGACACCGGGTCGCGGGAGATCCGCCCACCATACCCGAAGACTTGTGGCAGGCCAGCCTGTCGCAACTGCCTTTCCTTGACTACCTGGGGAAGGACGATCTGCTGCGGCTGAAATCGCTGACGGAACAACTACTCGCCAGAAAGCCCTTCGCTGGCATCCAAGGTTTCGAACTGTCGGATGACATGGCCGTGCCCATCGCGACACAGGCGGCACTGCTGGTGCTGAACCTGAGCCTGGATCTGTATGACGACATGTCTGCCGTGATCGTCACGCCGGAGGCTTTCCCGATCAGGCAGCAGATAATGGACGACAGCGGCATCGTGCACGAATGGGAAGAGATGATCGCCGGAGAGGCGATCGACATGGGCGGTGCTGTCCTGCTCTCGTGGCCAGATATCGCCCCCTCGAACGCCCGCGATGGTCGCCCCTTGCACAACGTCGTCATTCATGAATTCGCGCACAAGATTGACATGGGGCGAGGCGGCGCGAATGGCTATCCGCCCTTTCTGTCGTCAGTTCATCGGCGGTCTGATTTCGTTGATTGGCCACACGTCTTCAGTACTGCCTATGAGGATTTTTGCGGTCGTGTCGATCAGCTGGAAGCCGCACTGCCCGAGGATTTCGATCCCGACCATCCGCTGCATGCCGAGCGCTACGATGCGCTGGCAGCCAGTCTGCCGATGGATCCGTATGCGGCCACGGATCCGGCCGAATTTTTCGCGGTAGCGTCAGAAATCTTTTTCGTCATGCCCTCCTCACTGGCAAGCGCCTATCCCGAGGCCTACCAGCTGCTCTCGCGTTATTACTGCCAGAATCCTCTCGAGGGCATGCGCTCTGCCTGATCACCCCTTTTTCGGGCGGTGTCATGCCGGATTCGGGCGCGGCCGACGCCGGGGAAAGCCCTGAAAACCACTATAATCGAGGGTTTTCGCGATGCGAGCCCCTTCCAGCCCTTTTCGGCCCAAGACATGAAAGTTTTCCGCGGACTTCCCAATGCTCAGGCGCGCCGGCCATGCGCGCTCACCATTGGCAATTTCGATGGCGTGCACCGGGGTCATCGGATGCTGCTCTCGCGAGTCACCGAGGCCGCGCAGAGGCTGGGCGTGGAATCGGCGGTCATGACCTTTGAGCCCCATCCGCGCGAATATTTTGCTCACCTGTCAGGCGACGAAAACCGAGCACCTCGCCGGGTGGCGAATCTGCGCGACAAGCTGCAGGCGCTGGAAGCCGCAGGCGTTGACCGCGTGATCGTCGAGCACTTCAATGCGCGATTCGCGGCGATGAGCCCGGAAGATTTCGTGCGCAAGCTGCTGGTTGATGGGCTGCATGTGAAGTGGCTGATCGTTGGCGATGATTTTCGGTTCGGTGCAAGGCGCGCCGGCGATTTCGCGATGCTGACTGCCGCCGGACGCGTGCACGGCTTCGACGTGGAATCGCTGGAGACTGTGATGCATGCCGAGGCGCGCATTTCATCCTCGGCGGTGCGCAGTGCGTTGCATGACGGTGATTTCGTCCGTGTGAGTGAGCTGCTCGGACATCCGTATGCGATTTCGGGGCGGGTGCAGCACGGCCGCAAGCTGGGCAGGACGATAGGCTTTCCAACACTGAATCTTCGCATTGCGCACAAGCGCCCTGCGCTCACCGGCATTTTCATCGTGCAGGTGCATGGATTGGCATCGCAGCCGTTGCCAGCCGTGGCCAGCCTCGGCGTGCGGCCGACGGTGGAAGACAATGGCCGCGTGCTGCTGGAAGTGCATATTTTTGATTACTCCGCCGACTGCTACGGCAAGCTGGTGCGCGTCGAATTCCTGCGCAAACTGCGCGACGAAGCAAAGTACGACGATCTGGAAACGCTGACTGCCGCAATCGCCAATGATGCACGCGCAGCGAGAGAATTTTTTGAGATACCTACCCTGAGCTGAACTCATGTCCGACCACAGCAAAAAATCTGATAACAAGTACCCGGTCAATATGACCGAGACGCCCTTCCCGATGCGCGGCGATCTCGCCAAACGCGAGCCGCAGTGGGTCGCCGAATGGCAAAAGAAAAATCTGTACCAGCGCATCCGCACAGCGTCTGCGGGCCGGCCGAAGTTCATCCTGCATGACGGCCCGCCGTATGCGAATGGCGATATTCATATTGGCCATGCGGTGAACAAGATCCTGAAGGACATGATCGTCAAGACACGCCAGCTGGACGGTTTCGATGCGCAGTATGTACCGGGCTGGGATTGCCATGGCATGCCGATCGAAATTCAGATCGAAAAGCAGCATGGCAAGAACCTGCCGACCGCTGACGTGCTGGCGAAATCCCGCGCCTATGCCGGCGAGCAGATCGAGCGCCAGAAAAAAGACTTCATCCGTCTGGGCGTACTGGGCGACTGGGACAATCCGTACAAGACGATGAACTTCCGCAATGAGGCCGACGAGATTCGCGCGCTCGGCAGCATTCTGGACAAGGGCTTCGTCTATCGCGGCCTCAAACCAGTGAACTGGTGCTTCGATTGCGGCTCCGCACTGGCCGAAGCAGAAGTCGAGTATCAGGACAAGCGCGACCCTGCGATTGATGTTGCCTTTCCGTTTGCCGAGCCGGACAAAGTCGCGACAGCCTTTGGCCTGTCTGCGCTCCCTGCGGGCAAAGGCTATGGGGTGATCTGGACCACCACACCGTGGACGATCCCTGCCAATCAGGCGTTGAACATGCATCCCGAGGTCACCTATGCGCTGGTGCAGGCCGAACGTCAAGGCGAACCCATTCTGCTGATCCTCGCAAAAGATCTGGTCGAGAGCTGCCTGCAGCGCTACGGCATCGAAGGCAAAATCATCGCCACCTGTCAGGGCGAGGCGCTGTCGCTGGTGAAGTTTCACCATCCCTTGCATGCGACGCACCCCGGCTATGACCGTCTGTCGCCGGTCTATCTCGGCGAGTATGTGACGACCGATGCCGGCACCGGGATCGTGCATTCTTCGCCCGCGTATGGTGTGGATGACTATGCGTCTTGCAAGGCACACGGCTTGAAAGATGACGATATTCTCAACCCTGTGATGGGCGATGGTCGTTATGCATCGACGCTGCCGCTGTTTGGCGGCATGACCATCTGGGAAGCGTCCAAGCCGATCTGCGCGGCACTGGAATCGGCCGGCCATCTGTTCAAGCTGGTGATGTTCGATCACAGCTATATGCACTGCTGGCGTCACAAGACGCCAATCGTCTATCGTGCGACCTCGCAGTGGTTCGCCAGCATGGACAAAACACCGAAGAGCGGCGGCGCATCGCTGCGCGAAACCGCGCTGGCTGCGGTGGATGCCACGCGCTTCTTCCCCGGCTGGGGCAAGGCGCGGCTGCACGGCATGATTGCCAACCGTCCGGACTGGACACTGTCGCGCCAGCGTCAGTGGGGCGTGCCGATGGCTTTCTTTGTTCATAAGGAAACCGGCGAGCTGCATCCGGACACACCGGCGCTGCTGGAAAAAGTCGCGAAGCTCGTCGAGCAGCACGGCATTGAAGCGTGGCACACGCTGGATCTGAACAGCTTCCTCGGCGCTGATGCAGCGCACTACGAGAAGAACCGCGACACACTGGACGTGTGGTTCGACTCCGGCACCACGCACCAGACCGTGCTGCGCGGCTCGCATGCGACTGAATCGCAGTTTCCTGCCGATCTCTATCTCGAGGGCTCGGACCAGCATCGCGGCTGGTTCCATTCGTCGCTGCTGACCTCGGCGATGCTGAATGGCTGCGCGCCGTACAAGGCGCTGCTCACGCACGGCTTTGTGGTCGATGGCGAAGGCAAGAAGATGTCCAAGTCCAAGGGCAATGTAGTCGCGCCGCAAAAAGTGTCGGACACGCTGGGGGCAGAAATTCTGCGACTGTGGGTCGCTGCAACGGATTACTCGGGCGAGCTGTCGATCTCGGACGAGATTCTGAAGCGCGTGGTCGAAAGCTACCGCCGCATCCGCAATACGCTGCGTTTCCTGCTGGCGAACACCTCGGACTTCGATCCGTCGAAAGACGCCGTTGCGATCGGCGAGCTGCTGGAAATCGATCGCCATGCGATCGCCCGCATGAACCAGCTGCAGACAGAGATACGCGCGCACTTCATCGAGTATGAATTCCATCCGGTGGTGGCCAAGCTGCAGATGTACTGCTCGGAAGATCTAGGCGGTTTCTATCTCGATATCCTGAAAGACCGCCTGTACACCAGTGGCGTTGACTCGACAGCCCGCCGCTCCGCGCAGACGGCGATCTGGCATATCACCCAATCGCTGCTGCGACTGATGGCACCAGTGCTGTCGTTTACAGTTGAAGAAGCCTGGTCGATCTTCGCGGAGAAAGAAGCGTACGCTGTGTCGGGTGAGACCATTTTCACGCAGATTTTCTACACGCTGCCCGAGATCAGCGACGCCGACCTGCTGCTGGCGAAATACGAACAGCTGCAGGCCATCCGCGCCGAAGTGCTCAAGCAACTGGAGGAAGTGCGTGTCTCGGGGGCAATCGGTTCCTCGCTGCAGGCCGAGGTTGAAATTCACGCCAGCGGCGACAAGCTCGCATTGCTGCAAAGCCTGGGCGACGATCTGAAGTTCGTGCTGATTACCTCGGCAGCGACGGTGGTGCCCGCTGCGAACTCTGCCGCTGAAAAAGTGATGGTCAAGGCGTCGGAGCACAAAAAGTGCGAGCGCTGCTGGCATTATCGTGCCGATGTCGGTTCGCATGCTGATCATCCCGGCCTGTGCGGTCGTTGCACCTCGAACCTGTTTGGCAGCGGCGAACATCGCCACATTGCCTGAAGCGCGAGATTACGGAAGCTATGGCAAAAAAATCCGGCGGCATGTTGATCTGGGTCGGCATCGCGATCATCGTGGTGCTGCTCGATCAGCTGACCAAGATCACCATGACCCGCTTGCTGGCCTATGGTCAGTCGGATCCGGTGACGTCGTTCTTCAATCTGGTGATGGTCTACAACCGGGGAGCCGCATTCAGCTTTCTGTCGGATCAGCCAGGATGGCAGCGCTACTTCTTTACCGGCGTGTCGGTGCTGGCCTCACTGTTCATACTGTGGATGCTGAAGCGAAACCCGACGCAACGGCTGTTCTGCTGGGCGCTGGCGCTGATCCTCGGCGGCGCACTCGGCAACCTGATTGATCGTGTAGCCTATGGGCATGTGATCGATTTTCTGGACTTCCATATCGCCGGCTGGCACTGGCCGGCGTTCAATGTGGCGGACGCCGCGATCACGGTGGGCGCGCTGCTGTTCGTGCTGGATGAATTTCGGCGCGTGAATCGCTGAAACCAAGCGCTGAACCTGATCGTTGGCACTGTCGGGCATAGGGAAAACATGAACCTCGCGGGCAAAAAAATCGTGCTGGGCCTGACCGGTGGCATCGCTTGCTACAAGGCCGCCGAACTCGCGCGCGGCCTGGTGAAGGCCGGTGCCAGCGTGCAGGTGGTGATGACCGAGGCTTCGCGTCACTTCATTACACCGGTGACGATGCAGGCCTTGTCGGGCAAGCCGGTCTATACCGATCAGTGGGACAGCCGCATCTCCAACAACATGGCGCATATCGACCTCTCGCGCGAGGCGGATGCGATCGTGATCGCGCCCTGCTCGGCGGACTTCATGCGCAAACTGGTACATGGCGCGGCGGATGATTTGCTCTCCACACTGTGCCTCGCGCGTCCCTCCACCGTGCCGCTGCTGGTGGCGCCCGCGATGAATGTGGAGATGTGGGAAAACCCGGCCACGCGGCGCAATGCCGAACAGCTGCGCAAAGACGGCGTGAGCCTGCTCGGCCCGGTTGCGGGCGATCAGGCCTGCGGCGAAACCGGGCTTGGCCGCATGATGGAACCCGAGCAGCTGCTGGAGGATCTGTCGGCCTTCTTTCAGCCGAAGCGGCTCACGGGAAAAAAGGTCCTGATCACTGCCGGCCCGACGTTCGAGCCGATTGATCCGGTGCGTGGCATCACCAATCTCTCGTCGGGCAAGATGGGCTACGCCATTGCGCGTGCAGCGCGTGCAGCAGGCGCCGAGGTCACGCTGGTCTCCGGCCCCACGGCGCTGGCGCGGCCTTCAGGCGTCGCCCTGCTGCCGGTGACAACGGCACGCGAGATGCATGATGCGGTGATGTCGCATATCGCCACGCAAGATCTGTTCATCGCGGTGGCCGCCGTCGCTGACTGGCGCGTGGCCGCTGTCAGTCAGCAGAAGATCAAGAAGCAGGAAGGACAGGTACCGTCGCTGCAGTTCGAGCACAACCCGGACATACTGGCAGCGGTCGCCGCGCTGCCCTCGCCCCCTTACTGCGTGGGTTTCGCGGCGGAGTCTGAAGACCTGCTCATGCACGGCGCCGCCAAGCGCGAGAAAAAACGCATTCCTCTGCTAGTCGGCAACATTGGCCATCAGACCTTCGGCAAGGACGACAATGAGCTCGTGCTGTTTGACGACCAAGGACATCATCGCCTGCCGCGTGCGAGCAAGGATGCACTGGCACTCAGCCTGATCGAAGAAATTGCTCGCCGCCTCAACGCAAAAAAATAACCATGAAAACCATCGACCTGAAAATCCTCGATCCGCGCATGCAGGAGCACTTGCCAGCCTATGCGACACAAGGCAGCGCCGGTCTCGACCTGCGTGCCTGCATTGACGCGCCGCTGACGCTGGAGCCCGGCAGCACACACCTGATCCGCACCGGTCTGGCGATACACATTGCTGATCCTGCCTATGCGGCGATGATCCTGCCGCGCAGCGGCCTCGGTCACAAGCATGGCATCGTGCTGGGCAATCTGGTCGGACTGATCGACTCCGACTACCAGGGCGAATTGATGGTTTCCACCTGGAATCGTGGTAGCACGAACTTTGTGCTCAATCCGATGGAACGTCTCGCACAGCTGGTCATCGTGCCCGTGTTGCAGGTAGGATTCCGGGTAGTCGAGTCATTCGAGGGCAGCGAACGTGGCGACGGCGGTTTCGGGAGTACAGGAAAAAAATACGGACACCAGAGGCTGTCATGCTCTGGTCACCAGTATCCATCTGACCGCGCTGCTGCTGCTAAGCGCCTGCGGAACGATGCCTACTACAGGTAACAACCCACCTGCCACCCCCACACCGAGCACGACAAGCGCCACACCTGCCCGTGATGCGACACTGGAAGCACTGATCGCGCGACAGGAGCGCGTCTATCGTATCGCCGCCCCCCTGATCATCAAAAACGCCGTACTTTGCCGCACGCAGGCGAGGCCACTGCTGGGCTTCACGGCGAAAAATGTGCATTCATATCCGCCGGAACTGGCAGGCGCAGCGCGCAAGACGCTGGGACTGGGTGAGCGACTACAAGTGATGCAGGTACTCGATGGCAGCGGCGCTCAAAAAGCCGGCATGGCGCGCGGCGACATCCTGCAGACCCTGCAAGATCTTCCGATGCCGGAAGGACCGCAAGCCGAGAACGAGGCAGCGAAACTGCTCGCACCCGTGCTGAAGAATCTCACCGATATCCGCGTCAGGGTGCTGCGTCGCGGACAACCGGTCGATCTTCAGGTGCCGCTGACACTGGCCTGCGCATTCGCAATCGACATTGGCAATGCGCCGAACGTGAATGCCTACACAGACGGCAGGCGCATCATGATGACGCGAGGCCTGCTCGACGCCCTGCCCGGAGATGACGATGTCGCTGTGATTCTTGCGCGCGAGCTTGCGCACAACGTGCTCCAGCATCCGAGGCAATTGCAGCAGACAGCGACATTGTCCGGCGTTATCGACAGCCTGCTGCCCCTGAAGCCCGACCCTGCCAGCTATACCGGCAGCAGCGGCATCAAGCCCACACCCGAGAAGATGGATCAGGAAGCCGACCGGCTAGCATTGTTCATGCTCGCACGCGCCGGTTACGATCCACTGAATCTATCGAAAGTGTCGCAAAGGCTGGCCGAAATCGCGCCAAGCAGCCAGATCAACAGCTACAGCGCACTGCACCCTTGGACAGAAGAGAGACGCACTCTGGTACAGGCCATCGTAAAAGAAATACGCCAGAAACAAGCCGCAAAAAAACCACTCGTCCCCTGACCCTCCGCAAAGGGACACTCACTTTGTTTTTGGGCTCTCCCCACGAAGGGACACTCACTTTGTTTATGGCCTTGAAATCAAAGTGAGTGTCCCTTTGCAAGCCCCAGTGTCCCTTTGCAAGCCCCTTTGCAAATTCGAAAACAAAGTGAGTGTCCCTTTGAGGAAGCACCTTTGAGGAAAACCTTAAAAAAAACCCCTGTCCGAGGACAGGGGTTGGGGTGTTTTACAACCAGCCTAGCGACGCTTATTCGACTTCCGCTGTTTCTTGCGGCGCGGCTGGTGGTGGGGTGTCGCCTTCGGCAAACTCGAGCTTGATGTTGTCTTCTTCGTCGAGATCGACGGTCACGCGGCCACCTGACACCAGTTTGCCGAACAACAGCTCGTCGGCCAGTGCCTTGCGGATCATGTCCTGAATCAGTCGCGACATCGGACGCGCGCCCATCAGCGGATCGAAGCCCTTTTCGCCGAGGAACTTGCGCAGGCTGTCGCTGAAGATGGCCTCGACCTTCTTCTCGTGCAGCTGCTCCTCCAATTGCATCAGGAACTTGTCGACCACGCGCAGGATGATTTCCTCATCGAGCGCCTTGAAGCTGATGATCGCATCCAGGCGATTGCGGAACTCGGGCGTGAACATACGCTTGATGTCGGCCATTTCATCGCCGGCCTGCTTGGTGTCCATGAAGCCCATCGTGCGCTTCTGCAGGCTTTCGGCACCCGCATTTGTGGTCATGATGATGATCACATTGCGGAAGTCAGCCTTGCGACCGTTGTTGTCGGTCAGCGTGCCATGGTCCATCACCTGCAGCAGGATGTTGAACACATCCGGGTGGGCTTTCTCGATCTCGTCGAGCAGCAGCACCGCATGCGGCTTCTTGGTGATCGCCTCGGTCAGCAGACCGCCCTGATCGAAGCCGACATAGCCCGGAGGCGCACCGATCAGACGGCTGACTGCATGACGCTCCATGTACTCGGACATATCGAAGCGGATGAGCTCGATACCGAGAATGAACGCGAGCTGCTTGGCGACTTCGGTCTTGCCGACTCCGGTCGGGCCGGAGAACAGGAAGGAACCGATAGGCTTGTCGGTCTTGCCCAGGCCGGCTCGCGCCATCTTGATTGCCGAAGCGAGCGCCTCAATCGCCGGATCCTGACCGAACACGACGTTCTTCAGGTCGCGGTCTATCGTTTGCAGCTTGCTGCGGTCATCCTGGTTGACCGAGGCCGGCGGGATGCGCGCGATCTTGGAAATGATGTCCTCGATCTCGGGCTTTCCAATCGTCTTTTTCTGCTTGGACTTTGGCAGTATGCGCTGGGCAGCACCGGCTTCGTCGATAACGTCGATCGCCTTGTCCGGCAGATGACGGTCATTGATGAAGCGCGCGGACAGCTCGGCAGCCGTCGTCAGGGCAAGCGCCGAGTACTTCACGCCATGATGCTCTTCGAAGCGCGACTTCAGACCGCGCAGGATCTGAATCGTCTGCTCGACCGTCGGCTCGTTGACATCGATCTTCTGGAAGCGACGTGAGAGCGCGTGATCTTTTTCGAACACGCCACGGAATTCGGTAAACGTCGTCGCACCGATGCACTTGAGCTGGCCGCTGGACAGCGCCGGCTTCAGAAGGTTCGACGCATCCAGCGTGCCGCCGGAAGCAGAACCGGCACCGATGATCGTGTGAATCTCATCGATAAACAGAATGCCATTCGGGCTGGCCTTCATCTGCTTGAGCACCGCCTTCAGCCGCTGCTCGAAATCACCGCGATACTTGGTGCCCGCGAGCAGCGCGCCCATGTCGAGCGAATACACGACTGCATTCTGCAAGATCTCGGGCACATCGCCTTGCGTGACACGCCATGCCAAGCCTTCAGCAATCGCGGTCTTGCCCACACCAGCCTCACCCACCAGCAGCGGATTGTTCTTGCGGCGGCGGCATAGCGTCTGAATGACGCGCTCTACCTCGGCCTCGCGACCGATCAGCGGATCGATCTTGCCTTCTGCCGCGAGCTTGTTCAGGTTCTGCGTGAACTGATCAAGTGCGCTTTCTTTCTGCTGACCTTCCGGCTGACTTTCTTCCACGCCTTCGGAGGCTTTCTGCGGTTCGGACTGCTGATCCTTGCGCACGCCGTGCGAGATGAAGTTCACCACGTCGAGCCGAGTCACGCCCTGCTGATGCAGGTAATACACCGCATGGGAATCCTTCTCGCCAAAGATGGCGACCAGCACATTTGCGCCGGTGACTTCCTTCTTGCCATTCGACGCCGACTGTACGTGCATGATCGCGCGCTGTATCACCCGCTGGAAGCCCAGCGTCGGCTGAGTGTCGACCTCGCTGCTACCCGGCACGGTTGGCGTGTTGTCGGTGATGAAGTTGGTCAGTGTCTTGCGCAGGTCATCGATGTTCACTGCACACGCACGCAACACCTCGGCCGCCGAGGGGTTATCCAACAGCGCGAGCAGCAAGTGCTCGACGGTGATGAACTCATGGCGCGCCTGTCGTGCTTCGACAAACGCCATGTGCAAACTGACTTCGAGTTCCTGGGCAATCATGCTTCCTCCATCACGCACTGTAGCGGGTGTCCCGCTTTGCGGGCGTGGGTTAAAACGAGTTCTACTTTGGTGCTTGCGATGTCCTTCGGATATACGCCGCACATTCCTTTGCCATCGCGATGCACCTTCAGCATGATTTGCGTGGCCGTCTCGCGATCCTTGTTGAAGTACTCCTGAATGATGGCGACGACGAATTCCATCGGGGTGTAGTCATCATTCAGCAACAAAACCTGAAACATCGGGGGCGGCTTGACCGCCTCCTTCTGCTCTTTACGTACAAGGACCGTGCCATTCTCTTCGTTAGTTGCCATGCTTCTATTCTAATGCCTCCAACTTCCACCGACCCCGGGGAAATCACCAATATTCCGCATCTCTTTTGATATTACGCCCTTTCCGGAACGGGCGCAGAAACCTGACTTTCGAAGCACACACAGAAGCGTTGTTTGATAGGAATTTTCTGATAATCTGACAAATTATAGTACTTTTGGCAATTAACTTGACTTTTGGGTTTTTTACCCGAACAATGCAAAACATCAATATGTGCGGGTTGGCACGGATTGATTTTGGAGGAGCAATATAAGAGGGGGCAGCGTTACGCGAGGCTTCTTGCTTCTAGGGCTCGTGTGATTCGTTAATAAGGGAAAGACGTTTTTATGGCAACTGGTACTGTCAAGTGGTTTAACGATGCCAAAGGCTTCGGTTTTATCACTCCGGACGACGGTGGCGAAGATCTGTTCGCACACTTTTCGGCCATCAAGATGGACGGCTTCAAAACCCTCAAAGAAGGGCAAAAAGTCTCGTTTGAAGTAACGCAAGGCCCCAAAGGCAAGCAAGCTTCCAACATAATGAATGCCTGATTATCTCTCAGGACTCGCTAAAAACCCCCGGTATCCCCGGGGGTTTTTAGTTTCCGGCAGACATAAAACCTCGTCCCTCAACGTATTGATTGACCGCTCGACTAATAAACGGTTCGCGATTCGAATAAATTTCTGATTAACAAATATTAAATACCAGAAAAACTTTCGTACAAATAACAAGGGCCGGATAACCCGGCCCTTGTTATTCTCGTCATCAGGAGAAGTTACATATTGGCAATCATCACATCGCCAAAGCCGGAGCAAGAGACCTGGGTAGCCCCCTCCATCAGCCGGGCAAAATCGTAGGTCACTTTCTTGGAAGTGATCGACTTCTCCATCGAGCTGATAATCAGATCAGCGGCCTCGAACCAGCCCATGTGACGCAGCATCATCTCGGCCGACAGGATCACCGAGCCCGGATTCACATAGTCTTTGCCCGCGTACTTGGGTGCCGTGCCATGCGTAGCTTCGAACATCGCCACTGAATCCGACAGGTTGGCACCCGGCGCTATGCCGATACCGCCCACCTGAGCGGCCAGCGCGTCGGAGATGTAATCGCCATTCAGGTTCAGCGTGGCGATCACGCTGTACTCGTTCGGGCGCAGCAGGATCTGCTGCAGGAAGGCATCGGCGATCGCATCTTTGACGATGATGTCCTTGCCCGTCTTCGGGTTCTTGAAGCTGCACCACGGGCCGCCATCGATCAGCTGGGCGCCGAACTCCTTCTGTGCCAACGCATAGGCCCAGTCACGGAAACCGCCT
>JACCDY010749103.1_pt1 | contig 33620 bp, 32 predicted proteins | sample 7446391 | NCBI WGS metagenome assembly JACCDY01 (sample SAMN15323451, study PRJNA562643) | freshwater metagenome | isolation source: river surface water | place: USA:Blue River Watershed | collected 2017-08-18 | reverse complement strand
TGGATCCACCAAAAAGGCGCACAAGACTTTGATCAGATGTCTGATCTCGCCAAGTCGCTGCGCGAAAAGCTGAAAACGTGCGCCCACGTTCAGCCTTTGCACCCCATTTCCAGACACGACTCCGCCGACGGCACCATCAAGTGGCTGTTCGATGTGGGCGACGGCAACGCCGTTGAAACTGTGTTCATCCCTGAAGACGACCGTGGCACTTTGTGTGTCTCGTCGCAAGCGGGTTGCGCGGTGGGATGCCGCTTTTGTTCCACCGGCCATCAAGGCTTCAGTCGCAACCTCACCACGGGTGAGATCTTGTCGCAGCTTTGGTTTGCCGAACACACCTTGCGCCAACAATTCAACACCGCCGAGCGTGTGATTTCCAACGTGGTGATGATGGGCATGGGCGAGCCGCTGCAAAACTACAGTGCGTTGGTGCCTGCCTTGCGCGCCATGCTGGATGACCATGGCTATGGCTTGTCTCGCCGCCGCGTGACCGTGTCCACCTCGGGCGTGGTGCCCATGATGGACCGCTTGGGCGACGATTGTCCCGTGGCCTTGGCAGTGTCCTTGCATGCGCCCAACGATGCCTTGCGTGACAACTTGGTTCCCCTGAATCGCAAATACCCCTTGCATGAGTTGATGGACGCCTGTCGCCGTTATTTGGCCCACGCGCCCCGCGACTTCATCACCTTCGAATACTGCATGTTGGCTGGGGTGAACGATCAACCCGAACACGCGCAAGCCTTGATCGATTTGGTGAAACCCAAACGCGGGCGGGGCGAGTCTGTGCCGTGCAAGTTCAATTTGATACCTTTCAATCCATTTCCCGCGTCAGGCTTGACCCGTTCGGACAACGCCACGGTCAAAGCTTTCGCCGCCCAACTCACGGAGGCGGGTATCGTGACCACCATTCGCAAAACGCGCGGTGACGACATCGATGCCGCCTGCGGCCAGTTGGCCGGTGATGTCAAGGACCGCACCCGTGTGGACGAACGCATCGCCAAGCAACGCGTGATTCCCTTGACGCAGGTCTCGCTATGACGTCACGGGCTTACCTTGTCATGTTGGCACTGCTGTGTGGCTTGGTGGGATCCAGCCATGCTGCCCCTTCGCTTGATACCTTGACCCAGCCTGAGCCTGACAGCACGCGCTTGCGTGCCATGCGTCGTTTGAGTTTGGCCAGCGCGTATTTCGAGCAGGGACAGAACCAAGTGGCGCAACAAGAAGTACGCGCTGCGTTGTTGATCGATCACAACTATGCGGAGGCCTACGGCCTGCTTGGTTTGATCCATCAACGTGACAACGCACCAGAATTGGCGCAGTCGAGCTTTGAACACGCCTTGACGCTGGCGTCGATACCGCCTGTTCATTCGGCCGAGTTGGGCGCAATTCAGCACAACTTCGGTTGGTTTTTGTGCCAACAAAACCGCTTTGCTGAGGGCCAGAACCAACTGACACACGCCATCCAACAGCCGGCTTACCGTCAGGGGAGTAAATCATGGATGGCGCTGGGTGTCTGCCAAGTTCGCGCGGGGGTGCCTGAGCGCGCCCAGCTCAGCTTTCGAAGTGCCTTGGTGATGGATCCTGGCAATGCGCTAGCGCGCTACCAATTGGCATCGCTGGAGTGGCAGGCGCATGAATTCGCCAAGGCTGATTTGACTTTGGCTCCCCTGAATGCGGGTGCTCAAGCCTCTGCTGAAAGTTTGTGGCTCGGTGTGCGGTTGGCTCGCGCGTTGGAGCGGACTCAAACCATGCATCAACGCGCGCAACAATTGACACAACAATTTCCCCACTCGGCCCAAAGCCAAGCATGGCGCCAGAGCCAATTTGAAGACTGATGACTGCTGACACTTCCACCGTTCCTCCCGTCAATCCCACAGCCGGTGCTTTGCTGCGTCAGTTCCGTGAAGCCCATGGCTTTCAGGTGGACACCTTGGCGCAACTTTTGCGCGTGTCGCCAGCGAAACTCGAAGCATTAGAGGCCGATCGTTTGGGTGATCTGCCCGATGCCATGTTTGCACGTGCCTTGACACTCGCTGTGTGCCGACAGCTCAAAACAGATGCAGCGCCTGTTTTGGCCTTGCTTCCGGGGCAAGATGTGTCACGTTTGGCGGCCAAGAATGAACGCGGTTTGGACTTTCCTTTAGAGCGTCCCTCCTTGTTGCCACAGTCCAGTTTTGTGGTTGTTTCGCATTGGTTCACGCCAGTGCGTTGGGTTGCTTTGGCGATCCTGACCCTCGCCGTGCTGATTGGGTTTTGGCCTGCGCTCCACGACTTGTTGGTGTTCAAATCCGACCCCGTCTCGGGCGTTGTGACCACGCCGGTAAGCGCCAGTTCAACGGCATTGCCATCCACCGAAGCCAATCCTTTGGGTCAGGACAACTCATCCAGCAACATGGTGGTGACCACCGTTCACTCTGCCGCTTTGGCCCAAACCGCAGCCAGTGCTGCCGCTGCCAGTACCCCAGGAGCCTCTGATGCCCGTTAATTCCGCGTCCCAAGGCATTGCCTTGTCGCAGCCCCAAGCGCGTCGCAGTTTGCAGGCGCGTGTGGCTTGGGGCGATCATGTGGTCACCGTCGGCGGTGATGCACCCGTGCGTGTGCAATCGATGACGAACACCGACACCGTGGATGTGATTGGCACCGCGATTCAAATCAAGGAGTTGGCGTTGGCCGGGTCTGAGCTGGTGCGCATCACAGTCAACACCCCTGAGGCCGCGCAAGCGGTACCGCACATCCGTGAACAGCTTGACAAGATGGGGATCCATGTCCCTTTGATTGGCGACTTCCACTACAACGGCCACCGTTTGTTGACCGATTTCCCAGATTGCGCGCAAGCGTTGTCCAAGTACCGCATCAACCCCGGCAATGTGGGCAAGGGTGACAAGCACGACAAACAATTCGGCCAGATGATTGAGGCCGCCATGCGCTACAACAAACCGGTACGTATCGGTGTGAATTGGGGCAGCTTGGACCAAGAGCTGTTGGCCAAATTGATGGATGCCAACGCGCAGCGCACGCAGCCATTCGATGCCAAACAGGTGATGTACGAAGCCCTGATTACCTCGGCCATCGATTCCGCTAAGTTGGCGCAAAGCATGGGCATGCCCCCTGAACAAATTTTGCTCAGCTGTAAAGTGAGTGGGGTGCAAGACCTGATCGCCGTTTATCGCGAACTGGCGCAACGCTGCAACTACCCCTTGCACTTGGGGCTGACCGAAGCTGGCATGGGCACTCGCGGCACGGTGGCGTCGACCACGGCCTTGTCGATCTTGCTGCAAGAGGGCATTGGTGACACCATCCGAGTCTCGCTGACACCGCAACCCGGTGAGGCGCGTACGCAAGAGGTGGTGATCGCCTCAGAAATTTTACAAGCTTTGGGCTTGCGGACGTTTGTGCCCAGCGTCACTGCGTGCCCTGGCTGCGGCCGCACCACCAGTACCACGTTCCAAGAGTTAGCCAAAACCATTGACGACTTTTTGCGAGCCCAAATGCCTGTGTGGCGCAAACAATACCCCGGGGTGGAGAACCTCAAAGTGGCGGTGATGGGCTGCATCGTCAATGGCCCCGGCGAGAGCAAACATGCCGACATCGGCATCAGCTTGCCTGGCAACGGTGAAGCACCTGCTGCGCCCGTGTTCATCGATGGCGAGAAAGCCATGACTTTGCGTGGCGACCACATCGCGCAAGAATTCCACCAAATTGTTGAAAACTACATTGAAAAGCGTTTTGGGTAAGACCCGCGCATGATGACCGTGACCACCGACACCACCTCAACAGCCAAACCTGCGAAACCCCAAGCCTTGACCGCCGTCAAAGGCATGAATGATCTGCTGCCCCCCAGCTCTGCCCAGTGGGAGTGGCTGGAAGACAAAGTGCGTGGCCTGATGGCTCGCCACGCCTACCGCAACTTGCGCACCCCCATCGTCGAGCCTACTGCGTTGTTTGTGCGGGGGTTGGGCGAGGTGACCGACATCGTGGAAAAGGAGATGTACTCCTTCGAAGATCGGTTGAATGGTGAGCAACTCACTCTGCGCCCCGAAGCAACAGCCGGCGTGGTGCGTGCGGTGGTCGAGCACAACATGCTGTATGACGGTGGCAAGCGCTTGTACTACATGGGGCCCATGTTTCGTCATGAGCGGCCTCAACGCGGTCGCTATCGCCAATTCCACCAAATCGGTGCAGAGGCGCTTGGTTTTCCTGGCGCAGAGGTTGACGCGGAGTTGATTTTGTTGGCCGCGACCCTCTGGCAAGAGCTGGGTTTGCAAGACGTGCGCTTGGAGCTCAACAGCTTGGGGCAACCCAGCGAGCGCGCCGCGCACCGCGCCGCCTTGATCGCCCATTTGGAAGCCCATGTCGACGTGCTTGACGAGGAAGCCAAACGCCGTCTCCACAGCAACCCGCTGCGCATCTTGGACACCAAGAACCCCGCCATGCAAGCCGTGGTCGAAGCGGCGCCCAAGCTGATCGACTTTTTGGGTGAAGCCTCCTTGGCGCACTTCAATGCGGTGCGTGCCATCCTCGACGCCAGTGGCGTCACCTACCGCATCAACCCGCGCTTGGTGCGAGGTATGGACTACTACAACCTCACGGTGTTTGAGTTCGTCACTGACCGTTTGGGCTCGCAGGGAACCATCTGCGGGGGTGGGCGTTACGACTACCTGATCGAACAAGTTGGTGGCAAACCTGCTCCCGCTGTGGGCTGGGCCTTGGGCGTGGAGCGCGTGCTTGAATTGCTCAAAGAGCAGGGCACTTTGCCTGATGCTGTGAGCCCAGATGTGTATGCCATCGTGCCCGATGCCTCGGCCTTGCCTGTGGTGTTTCAAACCATTCAACAGTTGCGTGCGCAGGGCGTGTCTGTGCAAATGCATGCCGGCACGGGCGAAGGCATGGGCAGCATGAAATCACAGTTCAAAAAAGCGGACGGCAGCGGTGCTGCCTTGGCCCTCATTTTTGGCGGCGACGAACTCGCCCGCGGCGAAGTCACCCTCAAGTCATTGCGCGATGGCGCGGGTGCGCAAGAGGCCTTGCCTCTGGCTGATGTGGTGTCACGCGTGACCCACAAACTCCTGCCCTGAGTCACCCCTACAATCCGCTTACTTTTTCATCACACACGCACACCATGGCATCCCATCTCGACCTCGAAGAACAAGAACAACTCGATGAGCTCAAGCACTTTTGGCAGCGCTGGGGTAACTTGATCACATGGTTGCTGATTGCTGTTCTCGGCGGCTATGCCGCTTGGATGGGCTGGCAGTCGTATGCCGCCAAACAAGCGCTGCAATCAGCGGCCTTGTATGACACCGTGGAACGTTCGGCGATTGGCGGCGATGATGCGTTGTTGGATCGTTCACTGGCAGACATCAAGGAGAAGTTTGCGGGGACTACCTATGCCCAGCAAGCGGCTTTGTTGGCCGCCCGTGTCTACCAAGACAAAGACCGCAAAGCCGATGCCAAAGTCCAACTCGCCTGGGTCATCGACAAAGCCGGCGATGAGGGGTACCAAGCCTTGGCGCGTTTGCGTTTGGCGGCCCTTCTCATTGAGGACAAAGCCTTTGACGAGGCGCGCAAGCACCTGACGGCCAAAACCCCTGAGGCGTTCGCCCCTTTGATGGCCGACCGTTTAGGTGACTTGGCCATGTTGCAAGCGCAACCAGCCGAAGCTGTCCAACACTATCAAAAAGCCTGGAAAGGCTTCGAACCCAACGCCGACTACCGCCGCTTGGTGGCGGTGAAGTTGTCTGCCTTGGGTGCAGACCCCGAAGATACCGCTGCCTTGGAGACCAAAAAGTGAACACCTCAACGCTTTGCTGGACCCGTGTGATGCGCTGGGCTGTGGCCTGCATGTGCGTGGCCTTGGCCGCTTGCTCGGGGCCATCACGACCAAAACCGACCGAAATTCAGGGCGTGCCTGTCTTGCAAGATGTGCGCGTCAGCTGGACTCAGAACCTGGGGAAAGTTGATTTTCCTCTGGTGGTGACTGCGCGTGACGACCGTATCGCTTTGGCCAACAGCGACGGTGTCGTGGCCGTGTTGAATGCAAGCACTGGCAAGGAAATCTGGCGTTTACGCTTGGACCAAGCCATTGCAGCTGGTGTCGGCAGCGATGGTCAGCAGGTGGCGGTGGTCACACGCAACAACGAATTGGTGGCTTTGCAGGACGGCAAAGTGCAATGGCGCAAGGCCCTACCAGCGCAATCGTTCACCGCACCTTTGGTCGCCGGTGCACGCGTGTTTGTTTTGACGGCTGATCGCTCGGTGCTCGCATTTGATGGCGCCACAGGACGTCAGTTGTGGACCCAACAGCGCCCAGGTGAGCCCTTGGTGCTGAAGCAGGCGGGGGTGATGCTCCCCTTCAAAAACACCTTGTTGGTGGGTTTGTCGGGTCGTTTGTCTGGTTTGGACCCCAACACCGGCGTGATTCGTTGGGAATCTGCCATTGCCACGCCCCGTGGCACCAATGACATTGAGCGTTTGGTTGATTTGGTCAGCCCATTTGACCGTCGTGGCGATGTGGTGTGCGTGCGCGCCTTCCAAGCCAGCGTGGGATGCGTGAATGCCGAGCGTGGCCAAAGCGTATGGACCCGCCCCTCTGTGGGTGAATTGGGCGTGAGCGGTAACGACACTTTGTTGATCGCACCTTTGTCCAATGGGGTGGTGCAAGCCTGGAGCCGTGCCACAGGTGAACGCCTGTGGGAGACGGAGCGATTGAAATACCGCAGCTTAAGCGCGCCGTTGGTCACGCCGCGCGGTGTGCTGGTAGCCGACAACGGTGGTTGGCTGTACGTGTTGTCGCTGACCGATGGGGCATTGTTGAACCGCATCAAACTCGACAGCAATGACTTGATCTCGGCACCAGTGGTGGCCGGTGGCACCTATGTGGTGGTCTCACGCGAAGGTCGCGTGACGGGCCTCCAAATCCCGTGATGGGAAGTTAAAGGATTCCGTTTTGAAACCCGTCTTGGCCCTGGTGGGCCGTCCCAACGTAGGCAAGTCCACGTTGTTCAACCGTCTGACCAAATCGCGTGATGCCATCGTGGCCGATTTCGCGGGGTTAACGCGCGACCGTCACTACGGCAACGCACGCTTCGAAAAACACGAATTCATCGTCATCGACACCGGTGGTTTTGAGCCTACGGCAGACCACGGCATTTACAAAGAGATGGCGCGTCAAACCCAACAAGCGGTGGCAGAAGCCGATGTGGTGGTGTTTGTGGTCGATGCCCGCGCGGGTATGTCGGCGCAAGACCATGACATTGCCAATTACCTGCGCCGTTTGGGCAAGCCCACAATTTTGGTGGCCAACAAAGCCGAGGGCATGAAAGAGGGCGCCCAACTGGTCGAGTTCTACGAGTTGGGCTTGGGCGAGGTGTTGCCGGTGTCCGCGTCGCACGGCCAAGGTATCCGTGACATGATGGCCAAGGCCTTGGCGCCCTTGCACCTGTCTGATCCAGAGGACGAGGCAGAGGCGGACGATGGCACCATCAAGCTCGCTGTGGCAGGCCGCCCCAACGTGGGCAAATCCACCCTCATCAACACCTGGTTGGGTGAAGAGCGTTTGGTGGCGTTTGACATGCCCGGCACCACGCGCGACGCCATCAGCGTTCCGTTCGAACGCAATGGCCAAATGTTCGAGCTGATCGATACCGCTGGCTTGCGCCGCAAAGGCAAGGTGTTTGAAGCCATTGAGAAGTTCTCGGTGGTCAAAACCCTGCAAGCGATTGAGTCAGCCAACGTGGTCTTGCTGTTGCTCGATGCGACCCAAGGCGTGACCGACCAAGATGCGCACATTGCGGGCTACATCCTCGAAAGCGGCCGTGCAGTGGTGGTGGCTGTCAACAAGTGGGACGCGGTGGACTCTTACCAGCGCGAGTTGTTGATGCGCTCCATCGAAACCCGTTTGCCATTTTTGAAGTTTGCAGCCATGCACTTCATTTCGGCCAAAAAGCGCCAAGGCCTGGGCCCCTTGTGGGGCGCCATTGCGCAAGCCCATCGTGCGGCCATGTGCAAGATGCCCACGCCTTTGTTGACGCGTTTGTTGCTCGAGGCGGTTCAGTTTCAGTCGCCCCAGCGTGGTGGCATGTACCGACCAAAAATGCGCTACGCACATCAAGGGGGTATGAATCCACCGATCATCGTGATTCACGGCAACTCGCTTGAGCACGTGACCGACGCCTACAAGCGTTACCTGGAAGGGCGTTTTCGCAAGGCCTTTAACTTGGAGGGGACGCCCTTGCGAATTGAGATGAAGACCTCCGCTAATCCTTACGCCGACAAGGACGATTGACCTCAAAGGCCAGCGGCATGTGGTAACGTGGGATTTCTTTCAACTACACAGACACGGAGAATATCGTGAACACCGACAACTCAAAGAACAAAGGCCAACTGTTGCAAGACCCTTTCCTGAACATCCTGCGCCGTGAGCACGTGCCCGTGTCCATTTATTTGGTCAACGGCATCAAGCTGCAAGGTCAAATTGAATCGTTTGACCAGTATGTGGTTCTGCTACGCAACACAGTCACGCAAATGGTTTACAAACACGCGATTTCCACCATCGTGCCGGGCCGTGCGGTCAATTTCAACCCGACCGATGGCACAGGCAGCTCACCAGAAGCCTGAGCGTGAACGCGCTGCACCAAGGGCTGTTTCAGCCCTTTTTTTACGTCTTATTTTCTGACCCGAACGCTTGAACGATACGCCTACCCCAAACGCCGGTGCCACTATTTTGGTGGGAGTTGATTTCGGCTTGCCGCACTTTGACGGTGAGTTAGAAGAGTTGGGCCTGCTGGCTGAAACTGCAGGGTTGAAGCCAGTGGCCCGCATCACATGCAAACGGAAAGCGCCCGATGCGGCCTTGTTTGTGGGCAGCGGCAAGGCGGATGAAATCAAAGAACTGGCGCTGATGCACGGCGCCACCGAGATCCTGTTTGACCAGTCTCTGAGTCCAGCCCAGCAACGCAATTTGGAGCGCCACATGGGCGTGGCGGTGAATGACCGCACTTTGTTGATTCTGGAGATCTTTGCTCAGCGCGCGCGAAGCCATGAGGGCAAGTTGCAGGTGGAATTGGCCAAGTTGCAATATCTCAGTACGCGTCTGGTGCGTCGTTGGTCCCACTTGGAACGCCAAAGCGGTGGCATTGGTATGCGCGGAGGTCCGGGTGAAACTCAGATCGAACTGGACCGTCGCATGATCAACGACGCTATCAAGCGCACCCGTGAGCGTTTGGAAAAAGTCAAAAAGCAGCGCAGCACCCAGCGCCGCCAACGCAACCGCCGAGATGCCTTCACCATTTCGTTGGTGGGCTACACCAACGCGGGTAAGTCAACGTTGTTCAACGCCTTAGTGAAGGCCCGTGCCTATGCGGCCGATCAGTTATTTGCCACGCTGGACACCACCACACGCCAACTGTATTTGGGTAACCAGGAAGGGGTGGGTCGTTCGGTGTCCTTATCAGACACGGTGGGCTTTATCAGAGACTTACCGCACGGATTGATTGATGCTTTTCAGGCCACCCTCCAAGAGGCCGCCGATGCCACGTTGTTGATGCATGTGGTGGACGCTTCTAACCCCAACTATCCTGAACAAATGGATGAGGTGCAAAAGGTATTGGCTGAAATTGGGGCAGCCGAGGTGCCTCAGGTCTTGGTGTTCAACAAACTCGACGCAATGGGCCCTGAAACGCACCCCAAACAGTTGCAGGATCACTACACGCTCAATGGGTTGAGCGTTCCGCGCTTCTTTGTCAGTGCCCAAACAGGGGAAGGCTTGTCCAGCTTGCGTGCCTTTTTGGCTCAAGAAGCGGTCGCCAGTCTGCCTGAAGACCATGAGAATTCGCAGGATATGGAATGAGGCCTGAATCATTAGGCACAATGACGACTTCAGAGAGAAAAACAACGATGCGTATGAACTCCAACACCTCTTCGGCTAGCCGCCCCTCATGGCGTGCACGATTGCTCGGCATGTTCAATCTCAACGATGGTCGTTGGGGACGAGACAAAGACGGTCATCCTACGTTTGACCCCAACGGCGCTCAAACACCTAGCGATGAGAAGAAGCCACAAGACCCGCCGCGCCCGCCCAGCGGGGCAGGGGGGCCTCCTGATTTAGACGAGTTGTGGCGCGATTTCAACGCCAAGATTTCTGGCCTGTTTGGCAACAAAGGGGGAAGCTCAGAGCCCCCCAGCAACAACGGTGGTCCATCCGGTCCTGATTTCAAAGCGGCGCGTTTTGGTGTGGGCGTGATTGGCGCCGTGGTGTTGGCCATTTGGTTGAGCACAGGCTTCTTCATCGTGCAAGAAGGCCAACAAGCGGTGATCACCCAATTCGGTCGTTACCACGCTACCGTGGGGGCTGGTTTCAATTGGCGTTTGCCTTATCCCTTCCAGCGCCACGAGTTGGTGTTTGTGACGCAAATTCGCTCGGTGGACGTGGGGCGCGACAACATTGTCAAGTCCACCGGCTTGCGAGAGTCGGCCATGCTGACGGAAGACGAAAATATTCTCGAAATCAAATTTGCCGTGCAATACCGCCTGACGGATGCACGCGCTTATTTGTTTGAAACCAAGAGCCCAACCGACACAGTGGTTCAGGCCGCCGAGACCGCCGTGCGCGAAGTGGTGGGCAAAATGAAAATGGACGCCGCCATGTCTGAAGAGCGTGACCAAATTGGGCCACGCATTCGTACGCTGATGCAAGCCATCTTGGATCAATACAAAGTTGGCATTGAAGTGGTCGGTATCAATTTGCAGCAGGGCGGCGTGCGCCCCCCTGAACAAGTACAAGCAGCGTTTGACGATGTGCTCAAGGCGGGTCAAGAGCGCGAACGTGCCAAGAACGAAGCCGAAGCCTATGCCAACGATGTGGTGCCTCGTGCTGTGGGTGCAGCCTCGCGCTTGAAGCAAGAGGCCGATGGCTACAAATCTCGTATCGTGGCGCAAGCTGAGGGTGACGCACAACGCTTCAAGTCCTTGGTGAACGAATACCAGAAGGCGCCGCAAGTCATGCGCGACCGCCTGTACATCGATGCCATGCAGCAGATTTACAGCAACACCACCAAGGTGTTGGTGGACACCAAGCAAGGTTCCAATCTGTTGTACTTGCCATTGGACAAAATCATTCAGCAAACCGGCCAAGCCAGTACGCCTGTTGCTGCTGGGACTGCAGATTCAGCGCCCAACGCTGCAAACACAGTCAACCCGGCCGCGCCCGCGGTCGACAGCCGCGCACGTGACGGTCGCTCACGCGACCGCGATAGCCGTTGATCAGGGGATAAGAACATGCAAAACAACAAAATCGGTTTTTATATTTCTTCTGCGTTCGTGGTCTTGGCGCTGCTGAGCTCAACTTTGTTTGTGGTGGATCAGCGCCAGTTTGGCGTGGTGTATTCGTTCGGACAGATCAAGAGTGTCATCACCGAGCCGGGCTTGAACATCAAATTGCCGCCGCCTTTCCAAAACGTCAGCTACATCGACAAGCGTTTGTTGACCTTGGACAATGCCGATACCGAACCCATGCTCACAGCTGAAAAGCAGCGTGTGGTCATTGACTGGTATGCCCGTTGGCGCATCACCGATCCTTCTCAGTACATCCGTAACGTTGGCTTGGACGAGAACGCGGGTGCTGTGCAACTGGCCCGCGTGGTGCGCAACGCATTCCAAGAAGAAATCAACAAACGCACTGTGAAAGAGTTGCTCTCGCTCAAGCGTGAAGAGTTGTTGGGCGACGTCAAGCGTGAGGTGTTGGCGGCTGTCAAGGGTGCCAAACCTTGGGGGGTGGACGTGATCGACGTGCGCATCACCCGAGCCGACTATGTCGATGCCATCACCGAGTCGGTGTACCGCCGCATGGAGGCTGAGCGCAAGCGCGTGGCCAACGAGTTGCGCTCGACCGGTGCAGCTGAAGGGGAAAAAATCCGTGCCGATGCCGACCGCCAACGCGAGGTCACAGTCGCCAATGCCTACCGCGAAGCACAAAAAATCAAAGGTGAGGGCGATGCGGAAGCAGCGCGGTTGTATGCCGAGTCGTTTGGTCGCGACGCCAACTTTGCACAGTTCTACCGCAGCTTGGAAGCCTACAAAACCACCTTCAACAAAAAGAGCGACGTGATGGTCGTTGACCCCTCCAGCGACTTCTTCAAAGCCTTGCGTGGCAGCGGTGGTGGCAGCGCTCCAGCGCCTAAGAAGTAAAAGGCCTGTCGCATGAGTTTGGACGGCGATACGCTGTGGGGTGCCTTCGCCCTGATGCTGATCATTGAAGGCATCTTTCCCTTCATGTCCCCGCAAGGCTGGCGGGACAGAATGGTACAAATCTTGGCCTTGCATGATGGCCAGATCCGATTTTTTGGACTGGTCTGTGTGCTGGCCGGGCTTTTGATGTTGTGGTGGGTCCAGTAAGCCACCGTAAGCCCTGTAAAATCTCTGTTTTAACAGCCTCTCTCTATTTCATGTCTGCTTGGGTTCTGCCGGATCACATCGCCGATGTTCTGCCTTCTGAGGCCCGGCACATCGAAGAGCTGCGTCGTCTGTATTTGGACACAGCCAGAGGCTACGGCTACGAGCTGGTCATGCCGCCACTGCTCGAATACCTCGAATCCCTGCTCTCTGGCACGGGGCGCGCCCTCGATCTACAAACCTTCAAACTGGTCGACCAACTCTCCGGTCGCACCTTGGGCCTGCGTGCCGACACCACGCCCCAAGTTGCCCGTATCGATGCGCACTTGCTCAACCGCGCAGGCGTGACACGTTTGTGCTACTGCGGCCCGGTGTTGCACACTCGCCCGGACCGTCCGTTTGCCACGCGCGAGCCATTGCAGTTTGGCGCTGAGATTTATGGTCACGCGGGTCTCGAGGCGGACCTCGAAGTGCTGCATTTGGCCTTGGACAGCTTGAAGGCGGTATCGATCCAACAATTCACGGTGGACTTGAGTGACGCGCGCATCGTGCCCGCTTTGCTGGCTGGCGTCTCGATGAGCCAGCCCGAGTGCGATGCTTTGCACAGCGCCTTGGCTGCCAAAGATGCTCCAGGTGTTCAAGCCATCACCCAAAAACTACCTGCCAACGTGCGCAATGCCTTGACTGCCTTGGTAGGCTTCTACGGTGACGCGACGGTGTTGGCACAAGCCGAAAAAGCGTTTGCCGCTTGGCCCGTGGTGCTGCAAGCTTTGGCTGAACTGCGCCAAATCGCTGCTGAGTTGAGCGGTGTGGCTGTGACTTTCGATTTGGCCGATTTGCGTGGTTATGCCTACTACAGCGGCGTGCGTTTTGCCATCTTCGTGCCTGGTGCCAGCGACGCCTTGGTGCGTGGCGGTCGTTACGACGAAGTCGGGGCTGTCTTTGGTCGCAAGCGTCCCGCCGTTGGCTTCAGTTTGGACCTGAAGGAATTGGTCAGCGTGGTGCCTGAGCGTGCGCTCAAGGCCGCCATCCGCGCACCTTGGGGCACTGCACTAGGCTTGCGTGAGGCCATTGCTACTTTGCGTGCCAATGGCGAAACGGTGGTCTGTGTCTTGCCAGGCCACGAAAGTGAAGTCGATGAATTTGACTGTGATCGTGAACTGATCGAAGTGGCCGGCCAGTGGGCTGTCAAAGCCATTCCCGTCAGTCAACCCCTTTAATTTTTTGAGCAATCGAGTCGATATGAGTACTACCCAAGGACACCCCGTGGCTGCAACCCAAGGCCGTAACGTCGTCGTCGTCGGCACCCAATGGGGTGATGAAGGCAAAGGCAAATTGGTCGATTGGTTGACCGAAACCGCCACCGGCGTGGTTCGTTTTCAAGGCGGCCACAACGCAGGCCACACCTTGGTCATCAACGGTGTCAAAACAGCATTGCATCTGATCCCCAGCGGCATCATGCGCCCTGGTGTGAAGTGCTACATCGGCAATGGTGTGGTGTTGTCTGCACCTAAGTTGTTGGAAGAAATTGCGGGTTTGGAAAAAGCAGGTGTTGAAGTGCGTTCACGTCTGCGCATCAGCGAAGCTTGTCCGTTGATCTTGCCGTATCACGCGGCCATCGACGTGGCCCGTGAAGCCGCGAAAGAGAAAGCGGGCACCGCCAAGATTGGCACCACCGGTCGTGGCATTGGCCCCGCCTATGAAGACAAAATTGCGCGCCGTGCTCTGCGCGTGCAAGACCTGAAGCACCCAGAGCGCTTCGCCACCAAGCTGCGTGAGAACCTGGCATTGCACAACCATGTGTTGACCGACATCTTGCATGCATCCGCGGTGGACTACGACACCGTCTACAACGAGGCCATGGCCTACGCCAAAGAAATTTTGCCGATGGTGGCCGATGTGTCACGCGAGCTGAATGAAGCCCACAAGGCCGGCGCCAATTTGTTGTTCGAAGGTGCCCAAGGCACTTTGCTTGATGTGGACCATGGCACTTATCCCTTCGTCACCTCCAGCAACTGCGTGGCAGGCAACGCCGCCGCAGGCGCTGGTGTGGGCCCTGGCATGCTGCACTACATCTTGGGCATCACCAAGGCTTATTGCACACGCGTGGGTGGCGGTCCATTCCCCACCGAACTCGATTGGGAAACCGAAGGCACCCCTGGCTACCACATGGCCACCGTGGGTGCAGAGAAGGGCACCACGACCGGTCGCGCGCGTCGTTGCGGTTGGTTTGATGCGGCTTTGCTCAAACGCAGCGCGCAAGTCAACGGGTTGACGGGTTTGTGCATCACCAAGCTGGATGTGTTGGATGGCCTCACCGAGTTGCTGTTGTGTGTGGGCTATGAATTGGATGGCGACAAGATCGACATCTTGCCCATGGGCGCCGACGAGATTGCGCGTTGCAAACCCATCTATGAAACTATTCCAGGTTGGACCGACAGCACGGTGGGTGTGACCGATTACGCCAAGTTGCCTAAGGCCGCTCAACACTACCTGAACCGCATCGCTGAGACCACGGGTGTGCCGATTCACATGGTGTCGACCAGCCCTGACCGTGACCACACGATTTTGCTGACCCATCCCTACATCGCTTAATTTTAAAAAAGGACCATCCCATGTTGACCGAAGACGGCAAACACCTGTACGTGTCGTATGACGAGTACCACAACCTGATCGAAAAATTGGCCATCAAAGTTCACCAGTCTGGCTGGGAATTCGACACCATTCTTTGCTTAGCCCGTGGTGGCATGCGTCCGGGTGACATTTTGTCGCGTATCTTTGACAAGCCTTTGGCCATCATGTCGACCAGCTCGTACCGCGCGGATGCCGGTACCGTGCAAGGTCACTTGGACATCGCCCGTTTCATCACCACCCCCAAAGGCGAAATCGCGGGTAAGGTGCTATTGGTGGATGATTTGGCCGATACCGGTCACACCTTGAAAGCTGTGGTGGACCAACTGCGCAACAACTACAAACCCATCACCGAGTTGCGTACCGCCGTGATTTGGACCAAGGGTGTATCAGCGTTTGCCCCTGACTATTCGGTCGATTACTTGCCCACCAATCCCTGGATTCACCAACCTTTCGAACCTTACGACAGCATGCGTCCAGCCGCATTGATGGAGAAGTGGAAGGTCTAAGAATCTTCCTCGTTCCCCCAAACTCCGCTCATTGGCGGAGTTTTTTTTTGCCTGTCGTAATATCAAGGCATGACCCGCAGCACTGACCTGATCCACCACCTTTACCAGCCTCCCAAAGAGTTTGAAGCCCCGCAAGTAGGCGTCTTCAAAGCTTCGACGGTGATCTTTCCAAATGTCGCTGCGATGCGGACACGCGAGTGGATGGACAAGTCGGCCTACACCTATGGCCTACATGGAACTCCCACCACGTTCACGCTGGAAGAGCGTTTGGCCACCCTCGAAGGTGGCACACATTGCATCTTGACGCCCAGCGGCTTGTCTGCCATCGCGCATGTTGATCTTGCCTTGCTGAAAACGGGGGACGAGGTCTTGATTCCTGACAATGCCTATGCACCCAACAAATCATTGGCCGAAGGGGAGTTGGCGCAGTGGGGTATCACGCACCAGGTCTATGACCCGATGGATGTGAACGACCTGGCGACACGCATGAACGAACGCACACGCTTGGTCTGGCTGGAGGCAGCAGGTTCGGTCACGATGGAGTTTCCAGACTTGGTGACGATGGTGCAACTGTGCAAAGCCCGTGGCGTGCTCTGCGCACTCGACAACACATGGGGTGCAGGCTTGGCCTTCAATGCATTTGATTTGACACCAGGGCAGGGCGAGTTGGGCGTTGACCTGACCATCCATGCGCTCACCAAATACCCCAGTGGCGGCGGCGATGTGTTGATGGGCAGCATCGTCACGCGCAGCGATGCATTGGCGCGTGTCTTGAAACTCAGCCACATGCGCTTGGGGACTGGCGTGGGGGCGAACGATGCTGAGCTGGTTTTACGCTCTTTATCAAGCATACCACTGCGCTATCGTGCACAAGACAAGGCCGCGCGTACTTTGGCTGCTTGGTGTACCGGACAAGCCGCCTTCAGCCAAGTGCTTCACCCGGCACTCAGTCATTCACCTGGCCACGGGCACTGGCAGCAGCTGTGCGTCACATCACATGAGCCTGAGGGGTTGGCTGCGGGTATTTTCAGTGTGGTGGTGGATGCGCGTTTCCCCGCTCACGCCGTGGATGTTTTTTGCGATAGCCTCAAGCTGTTCAAGATTGGTTACAGCTGGGGTGGCCCCATGAGTTTGGTGATGCCTTACAACATGACCTCCAGCCGTAAGCTGCCGACCGATCACTTGCAACGTGGACGGGTCGTGCGGATGTGTATTGGCCTAGAAGACGTGAACGATCTACAAAACGACATCATGCAAGCGTTGCAACAGGCTAACTTGCACATTGAAGACACAAGAAGAAGGGGAGTGCATGCAGCAGCTGGTACCTGATGAGAATCAAGATCGCATCTCGATCGCGCCCATTCGTTTCAGCGATCCATTCGCGTGGCTTTGGATGGGCTTGCGTGACATGGTTTCTCAGCCTTTCATCACCTTGTTTTATGGCGTTTGCTTTTGGGTGATGGCACTCATCTTGTTAGCGGTGTTTCACACCATCCCGGAGTTCACCCTGTCTGCTGTCTCCGGCTGTCTGTTGATCGGCCCGTTCTTGGCCATGGGTTTGTACGACGTGAGCATGCACATGGAGCGCGGCGAACGGCCCAGCATGCGCAGCTCACTGACCTGCTGGCAATCGCACATCAAAAGTATGAGCATGCTCATCATGGTCATGCTGGTTCTTGAGCTGCTGTGGGGGCGAGCTTCTTTGGTGGTGTTTGCCGTCTTCTACAACTCAGCCGGTATGCCCACCACGGCCACGGTCTTGGAGGCGGTGTTCAATCCGCAAAACTGGGAATTCATCTTGGCCTACCTCTGTCTGGGTGGCTTCTTCGCGGGGCTGGTGTTTGCCACCATGATGGTGTCCATCCCGATGATTTTGGACCGGGACACCGATGCCATCACGGCCTGTATCACCAGCATGCGGGTGTTTGTCGATCACACCGCGGTGTCGATGGTGTGGGGCGCACTCATTTGCGTCTTGGTCGTGCTGGCCATGATGCCATCCGCAGTTGGTTTGCTGCTCGTTGGACCGTGGTTGGGTTTTGCAAGTTGGCACGCGTATCGGTGCTCGGTGCGGGTGACCGAAGCCAAGCCCGCTTAATTTCTCAGGCGCCGACTTGTTGGCACAACGCCTTTGCTACTTGGCGCATGCTACTGGGGTGGCGGTCCACGGCCAAACAGGCGGTTGCTTCAGCCGTTTGTGTGAAATTGCGCACCATTGATGCGGCATATGTGGGGTCGTAGTGAAGCACCAGCAGGTCACGCACCACTTGGTCGATTTGCCCCTGATGCACCTGTTCTTTCCACCCTTCCACCACGGCCTTGCCGCGAATGGCGACCAACGCGTCTAAGCGATGGCAAAACAAGGCAGGGTCGTCTACGAAGAAGCGGTAGTCTTCCATCAGTAGCGCTACGCGTTCCTCCAAGCTGAGTTGTAGTTCAAAGCAGGGGCTGTCACGCATAGCAACCATCAGCGACTCAGGAATGGATAGGTTCCCGACCTTGCGGCTCTCGGATTCCACAAACACAGGACGCTTGGGGTCAAAGCTGCGCAAGGCCTGCCAAATCAGCGTGTCAAAGTGCTTTTGACTCGGTTGCGGTTGTCCCGGAATGTGACCCAGGACCGAGCTGCGGTGAGAGGCCAAATCTTCAAGGTCCAACACCTGAGCCCCCTCGGCGGCCAAAGCCTGTAACAAACGTGTTTTGCCTGAGCCCGTCGGACCTGAAATGATCTTGAACTGCAGCGGTGCCACACGTTGCGGAATATCTGCGACAAGTGCCGCACGAAAGGCTTTATAGCCACCTTCGATCAAGTTCACCCGAAAGCCAATTTGGCCCAACACCATCGACAGGGAACCACTGCGCTTGCCACCTCGCCAACAGTAAATCAAGGGTTGCCAATTTTTAGGAAACTCTAGCACCTCTCGCTGGATGTGTCGGGCGATGTTGGCCGCCACCATCGCCGCGCCATGCTTTTGGGCTTCAAATGCATTGACTTGCTTGTACATCGTGCCCACAAAGATGCGTTCTTGGTTGTTCAACGACGGCCAATTGACCGCGCCTGGCAAATGGTCCAGCGCGAATTCGTCTTCGCTGCGTGCGTCGATGATGGTGCTGAAGCCGCCGGGCTCGCCTAAAGGAATGGCCATGCGGGCCATGGCGTCTTGCGCCGAGATGAAGTTCACGCTCACGGTTTACAAATTCTTTTTAATTTCGGGCCACACGTTGGCCAACATGCGCGGGTGCGCTTCTGCTTTGGGGTGGATGCGGTCGGGTTGAAACAACGTGGCCGCTTCGGGCACATCGGCAACGCCTTTGAGAAAAAAAGGTACCAAACCCGTGCGGTGCTTCTTGGCGAGTTGAGAAAACATCACAGAGAACTTGGCACTGTAGTCAGGCCCATAGTTGGGCGGGATTTGCATGCCTACCAACACCACGCGAGCGTTCACGGCGCGGCAAGCCTGGATCATGGCCTCGAGGTTGTTTTGTGTGCTGTCCAAATCCAAACCGCGCAGTGCGTCGTTGCCACCCAACTCAATCACCACTTGAATGGGGCGCACTTGGTCCAGCATGGCGGGCAGGCGAGAGCGTCCACCGGCGGTGGTGTCCCCGCTGACACTGGCGTTGACCACACGCACATCGGGGCGTTCGGCTTGCAGTTTTTCAGCTAGCAGGGCCACCCACCCTTTGCCACGCGGAATGCCGTACTCGGCACTCAGCGAATCGCCCAACACCAAGATGGTGGCCGCTGGCACGGTTCCGGGGGGCGGTGCTGAACCGGGGGGGGGCACATTGTTGGGAACCTGTCCACGCCGCCGGTGGGACCCGGTCGAAGTGACTTCTCCTTCCATGCCTTGGCCGGTGGAGGTGATGACTTGTTGTTGTGCAGAGGCCGTCCCTGTACCCAATGCCCCTAACAAGGCGGCACTGAGTGCACCCAAGTTAAAGTCACGCCTGAACAACCCATTGCGCTTCATGACCACGCCTTCATTTGAAAAATCATCCCAATCGCCTTTGATTGCTGTCTCGCATTTGTCGAAATCGGTGCAAGACGCCACCGGCACTCTCGACATTCTCCGCGATATCGACTTCACCTTGGCGCGTCAGCAGTCTTTGGCCATTGTGGGGGCTTCAGGCTCAGGTAAAAGCACCTTGCTGTCCATCATGGCGGGGTTGGACACGCCCACGCAAGGCACGGTGTGGTTGGATGGCGTCGACATGTTTGCCATGGACGAAGACGACCGTGCAGCCTTGCGTGCCCGCCAAGTGGGCTTTGTGTTTCAAAGTTTCCAGCTGTTGGGCAACATGACGGCGCTTGAAAACGTCATGCTGCCGCTCGAGCTGGCAGGTGTGCCACAACCGCGTGCAGCGGCCAAAGAGATGCTGGTGCGTGTCGGTCTGGGCGAACGATTGGGGCATTACCCCAAAGTGCTTTCTGGCGGGGAGCAACAACGTGTGGCCTTGGCACGCGCCTTTGTGGTCAAGCCTGCGCTGCTGCTGGCGGACGAGCCGACGGGCAGCCTCGACCATGCGAGTGGCGACCGCATCATGGACTTGATGTTTGCCTTGAACCAAGAACTCGGCACCACCTTGGTCTTGGTCACGCACGATTTGAAGTTGGCCGCACGCTGCGACCGCGCCATCACCATCGAGGCAGGCCAGATCAAAGCCTAGTCAAGGGATAATCCATCCCTATGTCTTCAGCCCCTAAAGTTCTTTTCGGTTTCCATGCTGTGGGCGTGCGCGTCAAAACTGCGCCGCAATCCATCATTGAAATTTATGTCGATCCCACCCGTCGCGATGCTCGCATGCGTCAATTCATCGAGCGCGCCACCGAAGCGGGTGTGCGTTTGATTGAAGCCGATGGTCCGCGCTTGGCCAAACTCTCAGGAGGCCATGGCCACCAAGGCGTGGCTGCACGTGTGAATGAAATCAAGCAAGTGCATTCCTTGGATGAACTCTTGGAAGGCATTGAGCAAGTCGAGTCACCGTTGATTCTGGTGCTCGATGGCGTGACCGATCCGCACAACTTAGGCGCTTGCCTGCGCGTGGCCGATGGCGCCGGGGCGCATGCGGTGATTGCCCCCAAAGACCATGCGGTGGGCATCAACGCCACGGTGGCCAAGGTGGCCAGCGGTGCTGCAGAGACTGTGCCTTATTTCATGGTGACCAACTTGGCCCGCACCTTGAACGAGTTGAAAGAGCGCAATATTTGGATCATCGGAACCAGTGATGATGCGTCCAAAACCTTGTACCAAGTCGATCTCAAAGGTCCTACCGCTTTGGTATTGGGAGCCGAAGGCGATGGCATGCGTCAACTCACGCGAAAGACGTGTGATGAACTCATCAGCATTCCCATGTGTGGCGGTGTCGAGAGCCTGAACGTCTCCGTGGCCAGTGGTGTGTGCTTGTACGAAGCACGTCGTCAGCGCACCGCTGCCGTTTAAATTAAATCCACCCCAAGGCGCCGAGAAGCGCGCCAAAGCCTAGCAAGACCAACAAGTGCGTTTGGGTCTTCCACACGATCACGGTCGTGGCTGCGGTCAGCGCCCACAAGGGCCAATCTTCCGATGGGTTTTCATGGTTGCCGGTGAGCAACCAACCGGTGGCAATCAGCAAGGCGATCACGATCGGCGCCATACCGGATTTAAAGGCTTTGACCGCCAACATCTCACGGTTGCGATGGGCCCATTGCGTGGCCACAAAGGTCAGGGTGCACGATGGAATCATGATGCCCACCATGGTGATCAACACCCCCCACAAAGCCAGGGCCACCGCGGGCCAACCCGCGGCCAAACCACCGCCAGCGTTCAAGCCCACGTTCCAACCCATCAGGGCAATGAACATCACATTCGGGCCCGGTGCACCTTGCGCCAAGGCGATGGAGGAGGTGAACTGCGTGTCGCTGAGCCAATGGGTTTCATCCACCAAGTAGCGGTGAATATCCGGCGCCGTGGTGATGGCGCCGCCCACGGCCAAGAGCGACAACGAGATGAAGTGCAAAAACAGTGAGCCCCAGTCGGCCAACGTCAGTGCGATGCTGGGGTTCATGGCTCGGTCCCCGCGCGCTGTGTCACACAATGCGCAGCCCACACACTGGCCAAGGGGCCTAGCGTGAGCAACACCCAGGCCAAGGGCAAACGCAAGATGCCGATGGCCACAAAGGTCACGGTGGCGATGCCGAAACAGGTCAAGCGCCCCATGGGGTTGTTCTTCAAGGCGCCCATCAGCTTGATGCCGACGGCTGCAATCAAGCCGGCGGAGACGGCGCCCATGCCGCGCAACATGCCTTGCGCCAAGGGCGTATCAGCAATGCCGGCCACCGCAGCGGCAATCAACAGCACCAACACAGTCGGTGCCAATAGCAAACCGCTGAGTGCCGCCAATGCGCCGGCCAAACCAAAGTGACGACCACCGATCATCAACGACAGGTTGACCACGTTGGGGCCAGGCAGGATTTGCGCGACGGCCCAGTCTTCAACGAACTCATCCAATGTGAGCCACTTTTTTTTCTCTACCAACTCGCGTTGCACCACGGCCAAGACGCCGCCAAAGCCTTGCATGGCGAGCCAGGTGAACGACACAAACAAATCGGTTTTGTTCTGCGGCGCATGAGGGGCTGCGCTGTTAGGCGCAGGCGCGAGGTCGCTCATACGGTCAAGCCGCCAGCCACTTCGATCACGGTGCCGTTGATGTAAGAAGCTTCATCGCTGGCCAAGAAGGCGTACACATTGGCAATGTCTTCGGGCTGTCCCATGCGCTTGAGCGGCACGCGCTCCTTCATCTCGTGAATCACCTTGTCGGGAATGGTGGACAAGATAGGCGTCTCGATGAAACCGGGGGCCACCGCGTTCACACGAATCCCTTTGGGGCCTAGCTCGCGGCTCCAGGTTTTGGTGAACCCAATCACGCCAAATTTGGTCGCGGCGTAATTGGTTTGACCGTAGTTGCCGTAAATACCCACCACGGACGAGGCGTTCAAGATCACGCCGCTGCCTTGCGCCACCATGGCGTCGGTCACGGCTTGGGCGCAATGGAACACGCCTCGCAAGTTCACATCGATCACGCGGTCGAATTGCTCCAGGGTCATTTTTTGCAAGCGCGCGTCTTGGGTGATACCTGCGTTGTTCACCAACACATCGATGCGGCCAAACTGATCGAGCACGGCTTTGACCGTGGCATCGACCATGTCTCGCTGCGTCACATCAACCACAAAGCCCAAAGCTTGCGCGCCTGTGGCTTGACATTGCGCGACGGCCGAATCGACAGCAGCTTGCTTAACGTCACACACGACGACGATGGCGCCTTCTTTGGCAAATTTGAGCGCCGTGGCTAAGCCAATGCCTTGCGCGGCTCCGGTGATCAGGCTGACTTTGCCAAGCAGGCGTTGTGAGGGAGTGGGGCTTTGGTTTTGCATAGCTTTGAGTGTAATCAGGTGCTGCCACGCACCATCAACTCATAGCCCACATCCACGCTGTGGCTGGGCACGTCTTCTTGTCGCATCAAGGCCAGCAGCATCTGTGAGGCGGCTTGGCCAATGTCTGCGCGTGGCGTGCGGATGGTCGTCAAACCAGGGCCGATCAAATCGCTGCCAGTGAGGTCGTTGAAACCTGCAATGGCCAGTTGTTGCGGCACTTTGATTTTCAAACGCTGCGCTGCCAGCAAAGCGCCTTGGGCCAAGTCGTCGTTGCAAAAGAAGATGGCATCGATGCTCGGGTCGTTGGCCACTATGTGTTGCAGCATCTCGCCGCCCAATGCCATGGAGGAGGGCGCCTTGTTGGTGTAGGTCAGCGTTTTGTCATACAGCTTGGCCGCTTTGAGCGCTTTGCGCCATCCATCTAAGCGCTGCATGGTGCGTGGGTCCAATTGAGCGGCTGCAAAGGCGATGCGTTTTCTTCCTCGTGTCAACAAATGGTCGGTCAAGGTGATGGCGGCTTGCGTTTGCGAAAACCCGACGCTGTTCACCTCAGGCGACGGCGACAACTCCATCATGTGCACACAGGGAATACCGCTTTGGGCAATCAGGGCGCTGGCGGCCTCGCTGCGGTCTAAGCCCGTGACCAAGATGCCAGCAGGGCGGTGCTGCAGCTGTTCGCGCAGCAGTTGTTCTTCTTCACGGGTGTCGTAGTGGGTGATGCCGATCAAGGTTTGGTAGCCGGCGTGGCGCAGTGTTTTTTGGATGGACTCCAACACATCCACAAACAAGTTGTTCGACAACATGGGGATCAGGACGGCCACGTGATCGCTGTGGCGTGAAGCGAGTGCTCTTGCGGCAGGGTCTGGGGTGTAGCCTAATTTTTGGGCGGCGGCTTTGACGCGCTCGGTCAAATCGGCGGCCACCGCGCGCTCGCCGCGTAACGCACGCGACACCGTGATCGGACTGACCTTGGCCAACTCAGCTACATCTGCCAGCGTGACGCGGCCTGTGGCGCGGGATCGTATCGGTTTGTTCTTCATTGCGATTTAGGGGTTTGTGCTAGGTTAGCTCGCATGTGATTTGTTTATGATAGCGCTATCCGAGAGCGGGTGGTGTGATGGTTTTCACGCATCGCTCTCTCATTTTTTACCAAACGGGATAGCGCTATCCATAATTCAAACATGCAGGGTCCAGTCGTCATCATGGGCGTCGCCGGTTGCGGCAAGTCGAGCTTTGCCGCTGCGTTGTCAAAGGCTTTGGGTTGGCAGCTGATTGAAGGTGACGAATATCACCCCATGGAGAACGTGAACAAAATGCGGGCGGGTATACCGTTGACCGACAAAGACCGAGCCGGTTGGTTGTGGGTCTTGTCGGAAGCCTTGGTCCAACAGGGCCCCCACGCAGTGTTGACGTGTTCGGCATTGAAAAAGTCTTACCGCGACAGTTTGCGACGTGGTGTACCTGATTTGCGATTTGTGCATTTGGAGCTAACTCGGGAGCAATCCATTGCCCGAGTCACGCAGCGACCCGGACATTACTTTCAACCTGCGTTGGTCGACAGCCAATTTGCAGCATTAGAAAAACCCATCAACGAAGCAGGCGTGATCACAGTCGATGCAACGCTGCCCATTGAAACTATTCAAGCTCAGGTCTGTGCTTGGTTACTCACGAAGGAATATGTATGAGAAAGCTTGCACAGACCATGATGGCCTTGTGTTTGGGCGTGATGGCCGTGGCCGTGTTTTTTAACGTGGTCTTGCGCTACGGTTTTGGCAGCGGCATTGCGGCCAGTGAAGAGTTGTCGCGTTTGTTGTTCGTGTGGATGGTCTTCATCGGTGCGACCGCGGCCTACCCCGCAGGCGAGCACATGGCCTTCACCAGTTTTGTGGCGGGCTTGCGCAGTCATCCTAAAACCCTGCAAGTCTTGACGCTCTTGATTCGTGTGTTGGTGGTGTTCAGCTGCGTCCTGTTGGGTCGCGGCGCATGGCAACAAGTCGAAGTGGGCTTTAGCAGCAACTCGGTGGTCTTGGGTTATCCCAACTGGCTGCTGCCCTTGCCCGTGTTGTTGTCCTCTCTGGCGATCGGCTTGATGGCACTCAAAGAATTAATACAAAACAAACCGATGGACTTTGACCACGGCGTGGACGTGGAGTAAACAGCATGACACCAGAAGCACAAGCCTTCATTGTTTTTTCGGCGGGCATGTTGTTGCTCATGGGCATCGGCCTGAACATGGCCTTTGCCTTGGTCCTCACTGGCGCTGGCATGGCGTGGGTATTGGATTTTTGGGACACCCAGTTGTTGGCTCAAAATTTGGTCGCCGGCGTGGACAGCTTTCCGTTGTTGGCTGTGCCGTTTTTCATCTTGGCGGGTGAGTTGATGAACTCGGGCGGCATCAGCCGTCGCATCATCGACATGGCGCAAGCGTGGGTGGGGCACATCCGCGGCGGCTTGGGATTCGTGGCGATTGGCGCGGCTGTGCTCATGGCCAGCATGAGTGGCTCGGCCTTGGCCGACACCGCGGCGTTGGCCACCATTTTGTTGCCCATGATGAAGCGTCAGGGCTACCCCATGCACACCTCGGCGGGCCTGATTGCATCGGGCGGCATCATTGCGCCGATCATTCCACCGTCTATGCCGTTTGTGATTTACGGTGTCACCACCAACACCTCGATCTCCTCATTGTTTTTGTCCGGCATCGTGCCTGGACTGATCATGGGCATTGGTTTGATCGTGGCCTGGAAGCTGCAATTGCGCGACATGGATTTGCCTCAGGGCCATAAGTTGCCTTTGGTCGAACGTTTGCACGCCACACGCAAAGCCTTCTGGGCCATGTTGATGCCACTCATCATCATTGGCGGTATGAAAACGGGCATCTTCACGCCCACCGAGGCTGCGGTGGTGGCCGCGTTTTATGCCTTGGTCGTGGCCTTGGTGATCCACCGCGAAATGAAACTGATTGAAATTCATGAGGTCTTGGTGCGCGCTGCCAAAACCACCGCGGTGGTGATGTTCTTGTGTGCCGGTGCCCAAGTGGCGAGCTACATGATCACCTTGGCTGATTTGCCCACCGTGCTCACTGGTTGGTTAGGCCCCTTGGTGGAAAGGCCCCGTGTGTTGATGGCGGTGATGATGCTCACGCTGGTGTTGATCGGCACCGCACTCGACCTAACGCCGACAATTTTGATTTTTGCGCCCGTGATGTTGCCCATCGCGGTGAAGGCTGGCATCGACCCCGTGTATTTCGGTTTGATGTTCGTGCTCAATGGCGCGATTGGTTTGATCACCCCGCCTGTGGGCACGGTGCTCAATGTGGTGGCCGGTGTGGGGCGTTTGTCCATGCACCAAGTCATCAAAGGTGTGACCCCATTTTTGGTGACCTACCTCATCATCTTGACTGCGTTTGTTTTGTTCCCACAAATCGTGACCGCCCCTGTGGCCTGGATGCGATAAGTTTTTAACCCAAGGAGACCTCCATGACTTTTCTTCGTCGAACCCTGATCGCTGCAGCCACTTTGGCCGTGGCGAGTGCCTCGTTGTCTGCCTTCGCGCAAGACATCAAACCTCGCTTGATTCGTTTTGGCTACGGCTTGAACGAGCAAAGCAACCAAGGTCGTGCCGCCAAGGTGTTTGCCGACCATGTGGAGAAAGCCTCCGGCGGCAAGATGAAAGTACGTGCTATTGGTGCGGCGGCTTTGGGCCCTGACACGCAAATGCAGCAAGCCTTGATCGGCGGTGCACAAGAGATGATGGTGGGCTCCACCGCCACCTTGGTGGGCATCACCAAAGAGATGGCGCTGTGGGACACACCCTTCTTGTTCAACAACGTCAAAGAAGCCGATGCCGTGTTGGACGGCCCCATCGGCCAAAAGGTGATGGACAAGTTGCAGGACAAAGGTTTGGTCGGTTTGGCTTATTGGGAAAACGGTTTCCGTAACCTGACCAACAGCAAGCGTCCCGTGACCAAGCTCGAAGACCTGAACGACGTCAAGTTGCGCGTGATGCAAAACAACGTGTACCTCGACAGCTTCAAACTCTTGGGTGCCAATGCCGTGCCCATGCCGTTCTCAGAGTTGTTCAGCGCGTTGGAAACCAAAACCGTGGACGGTCAAGAAAACCCCTACAACACTATTTTGTCCAGCAAGTTCTATGAAGTGCAAAAGTACCTCAGCGTGACCAACCACGTTTACAGCCCCTGGATCGTGACCGTGAGCAAAAAGTGGTGGGATGGCCTCAGCAAGACCGAACAAAAAATCTTGCTCGACGCGGCCAAAGCCAGCCGCGACTATGAGCGCAAAGACACCCGGGAAGAAGCCGCCAAAGCCCTGGGTGACCTGAAAGCCAAAGGCATGCAAATCAACGAACTGTCGGTGGCCGAAGTGAACCGCATGCGCGACAAGCTCACCCACGTCAATGCCGGCATCGCCACCAATGTGGGCATGGACTTGTGGAACGACACGCAAAAGGAACTGACCCGTTTGCGCGCTAAGAAGTAATTTCTAACTAACGTGCCATGAAAAACGCCACCTTCGGGTGGCTTTTTCTTTGCTCGCATGTTTGTGGTCTCAGCCCGTGTTGCGCAAACCCGCCGCAATGCCGTTGATGGAGATATGAATGCCGCGTTGGGCTTTCTCATCACGGTCTTGTGGACGCTTGCCTTCGCGGAAACGACGAATCAACTCGACCTGCAAGTGGTGCAGCGGGTCGATGTAGGGGAACCGATGGCGCATCGAGCGCTCCAGCGCCGCGTTGTTGACCAAGCGTTGCTTGTCACCAGTGATCAACTTCAAAGCATCAGAAGTGCGATGCCATTCGGCTTCAATCAAGCCAAATATTTTTTTACGCAGACGCGCGTCGCTGACCAACTCGGCATAGCGCGACGCTAGTCCCAAATCACTCTTCGATAACACCATGTCGAGGTTCGACAACAGCGAGCGGAAGAACGGCCACTGGCGTTGCATCTTTTGCAACAGGGCCAGCGCATCTTTGGGTTTGAGTGTCGGGTGATGGTGGATGAACTGGTTCACCGCCGAACCAAAGCCCAACCAACCGGGCAAGGTCAAGCGACATTGGCCCCAGCTGAAACCCCAAGGAATCGCGCGCAAGTCTTCGATACGCGGTTGCGCGTTGCCACTCTTGGGGCGCGCAGCAGGACGCGAGCCGATGTTGAGTTCTGCAATCTCACGCAAGGGGGTGGACGCAAAGAAATAGTCGCTGAAGCCCGGTGTCTCGTAGACCAAGCCGCGGTAGGCCGCCATGCTGGTAGCCGACAACCACTGCGCCGCATCGAGGAACGCTGGTGGCGCAGGCTTGGTGGTTTGCAACAGCGTGGCTTCTAGGGTGGCAGCCACCAAGGTCTCCAAATTGCGTCGCCCGATTTCAGGGTTGGCGTATTTAGAGCCAATCACTTCGCCTTGCTCGGTCAGGCGAATTTGTCCGCGTACCGTGCCGGGAGGCTGCGCAAGAATAGCTTGGTAGCTGGGGCCGCCGCCACGTCCCACGGTGCCACCACGACCATGGAACATGCGCAGCGTGATGTCGTGTTGCTTGAACAAACGGTCGAACAATTCGACCAAAGCGATCTCAGCACGGTACAGCTCCCAGTTGCTGGTGAAGATGCCGCCGTCTTTGTTGCTGTCCGAGTAACCCAACATGATGTCTTGCTCTGCACCGCTGCGTTTGACCAAGGGCGCCACGCCGTCAATGGCGTAGAAGCCGCCCATGATGTCGGCGGCTTGGCGCAAATCCTCGATGGTTTCAAACAGGGGCACGACCACCAAATCGCAGGTCGAGGTTTTGCTATTCAAGGTGCCGCGCATCAAGCCGGTTTCTTTTTGCAACAACAGAACTTCGAGCAAATCGCTCACCGTTTCGGTGTGGCTGATGATGTAGTGGCGGATCGCGTCTTGACCAAAGGTCACCAGCATCTCGCGGGCGGTTTCGAAAATTGCCAACTCTTTGAGAGCCAGCTCGGAGTAGTGGGCACCCATCACACGCAAGGGGCGTGCATCGTGCAGCAGCTGGGTTAGCACCTCCACACGCTGCGCTTCGCTGAGTTTGGCGTAGTGTTTTTCGACGCCCGCCGTGGCCAGCAACTCGGCGACGACCAATTCGTGTTGGTCAGAGCTTTGGCGCAAGTCCACGGTGGCCAAGTGAAAGCCAAACACCTCGACCGCACGCATCAGCGGGGTGAGGCGCTGCGCCATCAAGGCGCTGCCGTGTTGGGCCTTGAGGGACTCAGCGATCACCCGCAAATCAGTCAACAACTCTTGGGCCGAGGTGTAGGGGTTTTGGGGGGTGACCGCATGGCGTGCGGCATCACCGCCGGTGAGTGTTTTGAGTGTCGCAGCCAAGCGCGCATACATGCCGGTGAGGGCGCGGCGATAGGGCTCGTCTTGGCGGTGGGCATTGGTGTCGGGTGAGCGTTCGGCCAAGGCCTGCATCTCGGGGCTGATGTCGACCAACATGGCCGACATAGACAGCTCGGTGCCCAAGAAATGCAGCTCGGTCAGGTAGTGACGCAAGGCCACGTCGCACTGGCGGCGCAAAGCGTAGTGCAGGGTCTCGGCGTTGACATTGGGGTTGCCATCGCGGTCGCCACCAATCCACTGCCCCATGCGCAAGAAGCTGTGGACATGGGCCTGGCCCAACTCTGCCTCGAGGTCGGCATAGAGCTTGGGAATCTCGCTCAAAAATGTGGACTCGTAGTAGCTCAACGCGTTTTCAATTTCGTCCGCCACCGTGAGTTTGGTGAACCGCAGCAAACGCGTTTGCCACAGTTGCAGCACACGGGCACGGAGCTGCATTTCGTTGGCCGCGAGTTCGCGTTGCGCCAATGCATCGGTGGCCGACTTGTTTGGGGTGTGCAGGGCCGCGCGTGACTTGATGTCATCCCGCAAGGCCAACAGCTGTGCGATGCCGCGCTCGGCATCCAAGATACTTTTGCGTTGCACTTCGGTGGGGTGCGCGGTGAGCACCGGCGACACATGGCTGTGAGCCAGGGTTTGCACAATGCTTTTTGGGGCAATGCCTGCCGATTTGAGACGACTCAAGGCCATGTGCAAGCTGCCTTCTTGCGTATGGCCCGCGCGTTCGTGGATGGTGCGACGACGGATGTGGTGGCGGTCTTCTGCCAGATTGGCCAAATGGCTGAAGTAAGTGAAGGCGCGAATCACACGCACCGTGGCTTCGCCACTGAGCGAGGCCAATAACTTCTTCAGCGCTTTGTCTGCGCTGGCATCGGCGTCGCGACGAAAGGCCACCGAGAGTTTGCGCACTTGCTCGACCAACTCGTAGGCATCACGACCTTCTTGTTCGCGAATCACGTCACCCAAAATGCGACCCAACAACCGAATGTCTTCGACCAAGGGGCGTTCGTTTTCTTTGGCTTGTTGGGTTGCGCGTGCGGCTGCGGAGAGTTTGGTCTTGGCTGAAGAGGTTTTGTCAGTCATGGCAGTACAGGTGGGTACGTGAAGGTCGTGCGCGTTTGCCTTGTGAGCAAGTCGCGCGGGGAAAACAGGGTGAAAGAATTAAGCTTTGAGTCGGGCGGCTGCAGCGGCTTCGATGTCCTTGGCCATCTTCTTGCCTAACTCCACGCCCCATTGGTCGTAGGCGTGGATGCCCCAGATGGCGGCTTGGCAGAACACCTTGTGTTCGTACAACGCCATCAAGGCGCCCATGCTGCGGGGTGTCAAGGCATCCACCCAAATCGTGGTGCTGGGCACGTTGCCGGGGTAGCTGCGGTGTGGCGCCAAGCGTTGGACGTCGGCTTCGTCCAGGCCGCTGTCGCGCAATTCTTGGATGGTCTCTTCAGGCGTACGTCCCAGGGCCAACGCCTGCGCTTGGGCTTGCATGTTCAGCAACACCACGCGGTGGTGTTCAGCGGCAAACGGCAAGGGGCTGCGCTCGGTGCGCAAGCCAATAAAGTCCATCGGCACCAAGTGTTTGCCTTGGTGAATCAACTGGAAGTAGGCGTGCTGGCCGTCAATGCCCAAGCCGCCCCACAACACCGGTGCGGTGGCCACTTCGACGGGGCTGCCATCCACATGCGTGCCTTTGCCGTTGGACTCCATGTCCATCTGCTGCAAGAACGATGCGAACTTCCCCAAGGGCGAGGCATACGGCGCAATGTTGTGGGTGGTGGCGCCTAAGAAGTTGCGGTTCCACACGCCAAACAGCGCCATCAACAAGGGCAGGTTTTGATCGGCTGTGGCGGTGAGGAAATGCTCGTCCATGGCACGGGCACCCAACAGCATGTCTTGGAACGCAAAGGCGCCAATCGAGATGGCCAATGGCAGGCCAATGGCGGACCACACCGAGTAACGACCGCCGACCCAATCCCAAAAACCAAAAGTGTGTTCGGGGGTAAAGCCTTGCGCTGCAGAAATTTGGGGGTTAGCCGTCACGGCAATCAGGTGCTTGCCGAGTTGGTCTTCAGGGCAACCGCCATCGCTCAACCAGCGCTTGGCGGAGGCCGCCAAGGTCATGGTTTCTTGGGTCGTGAAGGTTTTGCTTTGCACCACAAAGGCCGTGCGTGCGGGGTTGAGGTAAGCCAGTGTGGTGTAGAGGCTCCAAGCGTCCACGTTGGACACGTAGTGCACACGCACCTTGTTTTTGAAACTGTCGCGCGTCAAGTGGCTCAACGCTTCGGTGGTCATGCGGGGGCCTAAGTCAGAGCCGCCAATGCCGAGGTTGACCACGTCGGTGATGGACTCGCCGCCAAAGCCTTTCATCTGGCCTTCGCGCACTTTCTCGGCAAAGGTACAGACGCGGTGCAACTCATGTGCCACCTGCTTGGAAATTTCATGGCCCCAAGGCGGGTTCGGCACATGGCTGCCGCGTAGGGCGACATGCAAGACCGCGCGTTGCTCGGTGGCGTTGATCGGTTCGCCTTTGAACATGGCCTGCGCTTGGGCCATCACATGCGACTCGTCGGCCAAGGCCAGCAGTTGTTGCATCACCTCGGGCGTGACGCGCTGACGTTCGTAATCGATGCTGATGCCTGCACCATTGGCATGTAACTGCGCATTGCGCGCGCTGTCTTTGAGCAAGTCACGCAGATGCGGTTGCGGGCCTGTGGCAAGTTGTTGCAAGGCTTGCCATGCTTGGCGCTGGTGGGGAGGCACGAATGGAGTCATGGCTGAATTTTCGTCAAATTTACAGGGGTTCTTGCGCCCGTCGAATGAAACTTTTGAATCTGATGTTGAATTAACTTGCGTTGGCCACGGCGGTGGCTTCTCGCGCCAAACGGGTGATCTCGGCCCAGTTGCCAGCTTCCACCACATCCACCGGGGTCAGCCAAGAGCCGCCCACCATGGCGACATTGGGCTGTTTCAAAAACTCACTCATGTTGCTCAGCGACACGCCGCCGGTCGGACAAAAACGCATGTCGCCCAAGGGCCCACCCAGGGCTTTGAGCATGGCCAAACCTCCGGCTTGTGCGGCCGGAAAGAGTTTGACCAAACCAAACCCATGGTCGCGGGCGACCATCAGTTCACCGGGCGTCATCACGCCTGGCATGAAGGGCAGCTTGCAATCCACTGCGGCCTGCACCAAGGCCTCGGTCATGCCGGGCGAGAGCGCAAAGCGGGCACCCGCGGCTTGCACCCGTGCCATCTCGGGTGCTCGGGTGACAGTGCCAGCCCCCACCTGCATTTGCGGCACATGCTTGGCCACTTGCTCGATCGCAGGCAAGCCTGCTTCGTGACGCAAGGTGATTTCCATCACATCAATGCCGCCTTCTAGCAAGGCATGCGCCATCGGCACAGCTTGGTTGGGGTGCGTGATGACGATCACAGGCACCACGCGCGAGGTGAACGCAGGGCGCGAAAACGCAGGATTGTTGGAGGTGTGGGAAGCGTTCATGGAGATCTCGATGTGTGAATGGGGTGGGTTCAGTTCGACATGAACAAAGGCGAGGCACCTTCTTCTGCCAGTGTGGCATGGGCGCGGAACAACGCAAAGATGTCGCGGCCTGTGCCGTGCTGGTTGCCTGACAAATCCGGTGGGGGCGCGGTGCGGGCGACGAGTTCGGTGTCGCTGACTTCGAGCATCAGGGTTTGGGTGTCGCAGTCAAGGGTGATCATGTCGCCGTCTTGCACCTTGCCGATCAAGCCGCCGTTGACGGACTCAGGGCTCAGGTGAATCGCCGCGGGCACCTTGCCCGAGGCCCCTGACATGCGGCCATCGGTCACCAATGCCACCTTGAAGCCTTTGTCTTGCAACACGCTCAACGGTGGCGTGAGGCGATGCAACTCGGGCATGCCGTTGGCCTGGGGGCCTTGGTTGCGCACCACGGCCACAAAGTCGCGCTCGAGTCGGCCTTGCTTGAACAACTCACCCAGTTGTTTCTGATCGGTGACCACCACCGCCGGCGCTCGCACGCGGCGGTGTTCGGGCTTCACAGCCGACACCTTGACCACCGCACGCCCCAAGTTGCCTTGCAACAAACGCAAACCACCATCCGCGCTGAAGGGGTGGGTGAAGGGGCGCAACACGGCTTCGTCCGCCGACTGCGTGGGCACAGGGCGCCAATCGAGTTGCGCGTGGTTGAGCAAGGGCTCCACGGTGTAGCGATGCAAACCTTGGCCCATGATGGTGTGCACATCGTCGTGCAGCAAACCGGCGCTGAGCAACTGCGCGATCAAAAAGCCCATGCCGCCAGCGGCTTGGAAATGGTTCAC
>JACCDY011053905.1_pt1 | contig 33647 bp, 23 predicted proteins | sample 7446391 | NCBI WGS metagenome assembly JACCDY01 (sample SAMN15323451, study PRJNA562643) | freshwater metagenome | isolation source: river surface water | place: USA:Blue River Watershed | collected 2017-08-18 | reverse complement strand
CTTCTGGTACTTCTGGAGCTAATGGTTCCTCAGGTTCTTCGGGAAGCACCGGAACATCAGGATCTTCTGGTAGCACTGGTACATCAGGTTCTTCTGGTAGCACAGGAAGCTCTGGATCTTCTGGTACTTCTGGTTCTTCTGGTAGCACTGGTTCTTCTGGTACTTCTGGAGCTAATGGTTCCTCAGGTTCTTCGGGAAGCACCGGAACATCAGGATCTTCTGGTAGCACTGGTACATCAGGTTCTTCTGGAGAGGATGGTGTATCAGGAGGGCAGAACCTATTTTTCAATCAGTCAGTCTCACAAGGCGTAAGCACATATAAAGAGTTGGGTGAATTTACAGACGGAGCAGCTCAAAGCACTGTCGCGGTGAATTTGACTGCGAATCAGCAAGATGTTTTAGTAGGCGGTGGATTCATCACGGATCCTGGAGTCCCTGGGGTTGCGGTAATACCTAATGGTTTATGGCACGCATATCTTTATTTTACAAAAAATGCAGTCAACGATAATTTATCTGTTTATTATATTGTTTCAAGTTATACTACAGGGGGAACAAAGACAACATTATTCACATCAGACGTAAGTCCGATAGGATGGGATCAGAACAACACGAATCCCGTTGAGATAAAAATAAATTCTGTAGCAACAACTGCGGTATTGGCTACTTCGGACAGAATCGTAATCGATCTGTATGTTAACAATAATGATAACGCAAACAGAACTGTAACTTTCTACACAGAAGGAACTTTACATTATTCATATTTAGTAACTACATTAGCAACGCCTGCTGGTACATCCGGTAGTTCTGGAACTAGTGGATCTTCAGGCACTTCAGGCTCTAGCGGAACTTCAGGTAGTTCAGGTACATCAGGAAGTTCAGGAACATCTGGAACTGATGGTTCTTCAGGAACCTCTGGTAGCACTGGTACTTCCGGTTCATCAGGTAGCACTGGATCTTCAGGATCTGCTGGTACATCTGGAGAAACCGGAGCATCTGGATCTGCTGGTACATCTGGTTCTTCTGGATCTACAGGTACCTCTGGTAGCACTGGTACTTCCGGTTCATCAGGTAGCACTGGATCTTCAGGATCTGCTGGTACCTCTGGAACTGATGGATCTTCAGGAACCTCTGGTAGCACTGGTACTTCCGGTTCATCAGGTAGCACTGGATCTTCAGGATCTGCTGGTACATCAGGTACGTCTGGTTCTTCTGGTAGCACTGGATCCTCAGGATCTGCTGGTACCTCCGGAGCTAATGGTTCCTCAGGTTCATCAGGTAGCACAGGGACATCTGGTACATCGGGGGCATCGGGATCTTCTGGAACGTCTGGATCTACAGGAACATCTGGCACATCAGGTTCTTCTGGTTCTTCTGGAAGCACTGGAACATCAGGAACTTCTGGAACATCTGGATCTTCAGGATCGACTGGTTCTTCAGGATCATCTGGTAGCACAGGGACATCTGGTTCTTCTGGCACCTCCGGAACTTCTGGAACATCTGGATCTTCAGGATCGACTGGTTCTTCAGGATCATCTGGTAGCACAGGCACCTCCGGATCTTCTGGTACCTCCGGAGCTAATGGTTCCTCAGGTTCATCAGGTAGCACAGGGACATCTGGTTCTTCTGGTACATCAGGATCATCTGGCACCTCCGGAGCTAATGGTTCCTCAGGTTCATCAGGTAGCACAGGGACATCTGGTTCTTCAGGATCGACTGGTTCTTCAGGATCATCTGGTAGCACAGGGACATCTGGTTCTTCTGGCACCTCCGGAACTTCTGGAACATCCGGATCTTCAGGATCGACGGGTTCTTCAGGATCATCTGGTAGCACAGGAACTTCTGGATCTTCTGGTAGCACAGGTACATCAGGAGTTGCTGGTACATCGGGTTCTTCTGGATCCACTGGTTCTTCAGGATCAACCGGTACATCAGGTAGTTCAGTAGCTGTTTCTGGTACTAATAATACCTATGTTAAATTCACATCCGCGAGCACAGTAGGTAATTCATCCTATTCAGTTAGAGATAATACCACCAATTCTGCTCTTAACTTAGGTACCCAAGCAAATTCAACGAGATATGGCGAGATAGCTCAAGCAGTGGCAACAATATCATCTTCCAATGATATTCAGCACGGTAAAGTGATGGCTAAATATGCAATAGCTTCTGCTTCAACGCAAACACTTAACCTTAACACTGCAACAGACAGGATCACAGTTCCTAGTAACTCAGTGATAGGTTTCATAGCTCATCTTATCGCACAAGATGACAGCAACCAAAACGTTGACTTTAGAAGATATGAAGGAGCCATTAAAAATATTGGAGGCACAACCTCACTAGTTGGGGTGGTAACTGAAATCACAGTCACACAAGATATTTCTTTATTCACTTGCGCAGTGACTGCAGACAACACAAATGATGCACTTTCAATCGCAGTTACCAACTCTGTAGCTAATACGATTAAGGTATTGGCAACTGTGAACATTTATCAGATCACAAAAGGATAATGATATTCTGAATTGAGATAAATAGAGAGCGATGTAATTCATCGCTCTTTATTATTATAGATGGATGAGTAATTACAAATTAAAGAATACCGACGGTATAGTCTTCGACACCAATGGCCGAGGTATTGGATTACCAACAATTGATAACATTAGTAACGCTGCTACCAGTGGAATTGTCACAGGTAGCCTGGTGTATGCTGTGGCACAAGGATCCATTTATTTTTTCAATGGCACTGCATGGGTAACTGGGACTGGATCATCAGGAACATCCGGGGCATCTAGTACTTCCGGTTCTTCTGGAACTGCTGGTAGTAGCGGAAGTACAGGAACGTCAGGTTCATCTGGATCTACTGGAACATCAGGTTCTGGGGGGAGTTCTGGAAGTGCAGGATCAAGTGGAAGCTCGGGTTCAACTGGAAGTTCTGGAAGTTCTGGATCTACTGGAACATCTGGAAGCTCTGGATCAACTGGTAGTTCAGGAAGTACAGGAACGTCAGGATCTTCGGGTTCATCTGGGTCGACGGGATCTTCAGGATCGTCTGGTGTTTCCCTTGTGTATAAGGGCACATACAACGCCGCTACGACATACTCTGCTAACGATGTAGTTTCATATAACAATAGTTCTTACGTCTCGTTACTCAATAGTAACGTGGGTAATACACCATCTAGTTCACCGTCCCAATGGGCAGTTTTATCTTTAGCTGGATCAAATGGCTCTTCCGGTACCTCCGGAGTTTCTGGAGCAAATGGATCTTCCGGCTCTTCTGGTACATCAGGTAACACTGGTGCTGCTGGATCTTCAGGTACATCTGGTGCTAATGGTGCTGCTGGATCTTCAGGTACATCTGGTGCTAATGGTGCCAATGGTTCCTCTGGTACCTCTGGTACCTCTGGATCATCCGGAACTAGGGGTTCTTCCGGTACATCTGGTGCCAACGGTGCCAATGGTTCTTCTGGTACATCTGGTGCTAATGGAGGAGCTGGATCCTCTGGAAGTTCTGGAAGTTCTGGGTCTTCTGGAGCGGGAACAGTCTATAAAAGTACATCAAACATAAGCAATGCAGGATACACAAATGTTTGTAATATAACGGGGGATGGATTAGCTAGTGCTATTAGAATATCAATTCAGGGAACTACTGATAGCGTTGTGGTAAACGTTCTTGCTGATATTCTAGTTAATCATTCGCAAGACATATTTATTTCTTCATATTCAGGAATTTATACCCAGCTAACATTAAAGGTTATAAGTAACAATAATGATGCTTTTACAGTTCAGGCTAAAAGTAATTCTGCAAATACTGCAACATTAAGTATCGAAGTATTTCCTTTAAACAGTGAATCTGTTGCTTTCAATCCTGGATCTGCCAACACAGGAAATTCACTGGAGCATGTTTGTAAATTAGGAACACAGGCAATTTCAGCAACTGGTGGGGGGAGTGGGGATTTCTCCGCCATAGGTGACGGATACTTTGGTGGAAATCTAGGAGTTGGAGTATCTCCTGGTGCTAAATTAGATGTCGGGGGAAGTATACGTCTTTCTGAAAGCGGTAGAGTAGAAGGAAGAGCATATCCATACACCACAACAATAGGATCAGGAGCAGACGCAACCACCTCTTATATAGAGGCAGGTTCAACAGCTGGTTATTTGTCAAGAATAGCCCTAGCTGGGGGTAGCGCTACAAATCCCAATACTATAATATTCTCCACAGCTAGTACTGAAAGATCTAGGATAACTTCAAATGGAGCTATGCTACTCGGAACAGATTCCACCACAAACACTGCTTCCGGAAAATTTGTTAATAGAACAGGAGGAACATCCAATCCCGATTTGGGATTAAATGGCGGTGGCTGGAGTATTGCTTCCGTTGGAGGTGAACCTGCTTTTTATTTATCTTCTAATATTGCCGCATCCACTGGTGTACCAGGATCATCTCAAACTGCAAAGGGGGGTATGGGTTTTGAATATGTTAGTTCAAGTGCACCAACTGATCTTATCTTGGGTATTTTTGGTACTCCAACAGTTGCTTCTAGCGTTAGAATATTCAATAAAACTGAAAGGGTAAGGATAACTGATGGAGGCAATGTTGGAATATTAACAACTACACCGCAGGTTGCCCTAGATGTAAACGGAAATGCTGGAATTGTAGGTGCTAATTACCTATATTTTGGTCACTCCACAGCAAACATAGGAGCTTGGCAAACAAGGACTTATTCATCAGGGGGAGCTCAATATTGGAATGTAAATGGATTCCAAATTAATAATAGTGGATATGGATCTTCCACCTGGTTTAATATTAACAGCAGTGGACACACTAGGGTTTATGAAAGATTAGGAGTAGGGGTAGATCCGTCTACTAAGTTTCATGTCTCCGGCGGTGCTGTTTTATTGGATACCGGACATGTCAATGACTATCTTTATTCGGTCAACCGATCAGTTGCTTCAGCTAATGGATCAACTACATTGATAGGAACTTTAGCAACTTCTGGAAGTTCTAATAGAGCAACTTTTGAAATTCATCATCATGATTGTGGAACTATTGAATACTCAATGTTTGAGTTTATTGCCAACTATTACATTGGAGCTACAACGGATTGGGTACAACTTCCGAGTAGGACGCAGGCACATTATGCTGGAGACAGAAATGGGGTTGTAGTTGATGCTAGATTTGCAAGCACCGGAGGAAGCTATGAATTCAGATTAAGATCTATAGGTGGGGCTTGTTCCGCCATGTCAGTAAATATAAAGATTCGATCTAATACAGCTCTGACTGAACAAAGTACTACAGGGACTGGAGGTACAGTTGCGGGTTTACTTGGATTCAATAGATATGAATTTCCGGTTACTGATAATTTATTTAAAGCAACATCTAACGGATTGTTTATAGTACCGAGTGGAAGAGTTGGAATCAATAATACCTCTCCTGGATATGCTCTGGACGTGACCGGAACAATCTATGCTTCTTCGGATGTTATAGCTTACTCTGATATTTCAGTTAAGGAAAATATCAGAGAAATTCCATTCTCCCTGGATAGATTATTGAACGTCAGAGGTGTTTTGTATGACAGAATTGATACTGGAGCTAAAAATAATATTGGATTTATTGCTCAGGAACTAGATCAACAATTCCCAGAATTAGTGGAAACAAACACAGATGGAACTAAAGCTGTTAAATATCAAAACATGGTAGCGGTACTTGTTGAAGCCATTAAAGAGCTAGCTAACGAAAACGAATCTCTCAAAGAAAGACTGAAATCTTTAGAAAATTCGATATATAAATAAAAAAAGAAATTATGCCTATTTTATCAGGAAATAACATGAAAACCATTTCTCCAGTTTCTGTCTGGTGGAACGGAGCGCCTCACAATGCCACAGTGTTAGCTTTGACCTGTAGTAACGATAACTTGTTCAATCAAGCAAGCTTTAACTACAATCTGTTCACAGAAAATGAGGGTGGATACATTCAGCTTTCCGTTGCTCAAGGATATCTTTCCATGACAGGAGAAGATTACGAAGGCTGGGCAACCAATGATTATGCTTACAATTGGGCAGCTGCTCAATTGAATTTAACTATCACTGGTAACTATGCTCCACCAGATCCTACACCTCCACCGCCACCTCCTTCGCCAGATCCAGGATCTTCCGGTTCATCTGGAACTTCCGGAGAAGCACCTTAATAGATAGCTATTCATCCTAAAATACTTAGTGGTAGTTTAAGAATCAAATCTTGAACTACCACTTTTTATTTTGTAATATATAGAGAGAATCTAGAGGAATTCCTTGCATGAGTAATTACAAATTTAAAAATTCGGATGGTATAGTCTTTGATACCAATAGTCGCGGTATAGGCATACCTACTGTGGATGATATTGCAAATGCACCCACCTCGTCAGTGCCTGCCGGTTCTATTCTGTATGCTGTTGCACAGAAAAAGATTTACTCTTTTGATGGATCAGTTTGGTTGGTTTCTGCTGGATCTTCAGGAACTGCTGGATCCGCAGGTACAGCGGGTTCGTCAGGAACAACAGGAACTTCCGGAACTGCTGGATCAACTGGAACCTCTGGCTCTGCTGGTACCTCTGGAGCAGCAGGATCATCGGGATCATCTGGATCTTCTGGGTCATCGGGATCTTCAGGATCAACAGGAAGTTCAGGATCGACTGGAACATCAGGGTCTACTGGGTCTTCCGGATCTACTGGCTCCTCTGGGAGTGCTGGCTCTTCGGGATCTGCTGGATCTTCGGGGACTGGAGGAACATCGGGTATCTCTTTAAACTGGCGCAGTACCTATTCTGCAGGCACCACATATTCTGTGAATGACGTTGTTTATCTCAATGGCACATCTTATGTGTCTTTGATTAATAATAACATAGGCAACACCCCTTCTAGTTCACCCACCCAATGGGCAATCATAGCTTTAGCAGGTACCTCAGGGTCTTCTGGAAGTACAGGATCTTCAGGAAGTTCTGGACAGACTGGTGCTGCTGGTTCTTCCGGTACTTCCGGTGCAAATGGTGCTGCTGGTTCGTCAGGTACCTCCGGGTCTTCTGGAAGTTCCGGTCAGACTGGTGCTGCTGGTTCGTCAGGTACATCAGGAGCAAATGGAGCAGCAGGTTCGTCAGGTACATCAGGAGCAAATGGAGCAGCAGGTTCATCTGGTACTTCCGGATCTTCTGGACAATCTGGTGCTGCTGGTTCATCTGGAACATCGGGAGCAGGAACCATTAGTGGTACAACTAACTATGTTGCTAAATTTACTGCTTCAACCACAATAGGTAATAGTCAAATAATTGATACAGGAAGTAATATTTACACCGGATCTGGATCGTCAATTAGCTATGGATCCGGAGAGACCTATATAATTTGGGGAGACGAGCCAGAATATTCAATAGCTCACAGTGATGCGAACTGGAAGGATATGAAAACATTCATATGTTCTAAATCCGGAAATTTAAAATTTAAATTTAGCGCATACATCCAATCAGGAACTTATTACTTTGCTTGGAGAATTAGGCAAAATGGAACATCGACAGTTGCTTCTGGAAATTATAATTCAGGACTTGATGCTGGACAATCTACTTCCGTCCATGCTTATAGAAGATTCGTTGCTTCCGTAGGTCCAATAGCTGCTGGAGATTCATTGGTACTTCAGATGATATCCTCTGATGGAAGCGGAAATCCAGTTACAGGAAACGGACAGGTTCTTTATGCAAAGGAGTTTAGAGCTTATAGTTCGGTTCCAAATGTTGAACACGGAGGATCTTCCAATGTTTGGGGACAGTGGGTTGGAATAGGAACAACTACCCCTGCAATTCCGAGGGGATCTGGGTTTTCTCCATATCTTCATGTCTATAATAACAGTTCGTCAATAAAACCTGCTATAGTAGTTTCTTGCGAGGATAGCAGCGAAGCTGGTTATATTGCTGGAGATAATGCAGGGGGTTCAGATATAGGATGGGGATGGAATGCATATTACGAGGGATCAGGAAACAACTTTTTTAATATTAGAATTGGTGACAATGGCACATGGACTGATAGATTTACTATAGACAGATATGGTAGTGTCGGGATAGGAAATACTGGACCTAGTTATAAACTTGATGTCACTGGTGACATGAGAGCTACTACATCCGCTTATTTCGCTACAGCCTCGGGTAGCGTTGGGATAGGGACGACTTCCCCAAGCGGAAAACTCCATGTTTATCTTTCAGACACAACAGGAACTATTCGTATAGGAGGGGGAAACGGGGCAGGAAATAGTCGTATATTCATAGAAGCTGCTGGAGACAATTCCTATATTGACTCTTATGGAAATAGCACTTATAAGCCTCTTGCTATAGAAGCATCCCCACTTAGATTTAACAGGAGTAGTGGTGGACAAGTAGTTATCGGAGGTGATACGAGCAGTGGCACAACTTATCTTTATGATGCTTATACGGATGCAAGCAGTGCATATTATCACGGGCCAACTCTAGTGATTAGAACTGATAGCTCCGTTACTGGAACAATCGACCAATCCCCGGTTTCTTTATTCATACATAACAATAATGGCTCAAATAACACCTGGACAAAACTTTCGCTAGGATCCAGAGAAGCATCGGGAGCAGGAAATACTGTTTCTATAGCTGGTATTGCAGCAAGAAAAACATCAGGTACTGCAAATTCTTGGGCTTCTGGAGATTTGCATTTATGGACTAAATCAGCATCAACCCAAACTAGCGTCATGGTTTTAAAGTCCAGTGGTAACGTTGGAATAGGTACAGATTCCCCTGGTTATAAATTGGATGTTTACACAGCAGGTGCAACATCTGCTATCAGGATAAATGCTGATGCTAATCAAAATAGTCAACTTAGACTTGAAGAAGCAAGTTCGGTGAAATTTGCTATTACATATGTTCCTGCTGATGATTCAACTCGTTTTTTCCATAATACTGCTGATCTTATAACATTAGATACCAATGGTCTGGTGGGTATAGGTACAACTGCACCAGGTCAAACATTGGATGTTTTGAGGAGTACAAACGGTCCATCAACTATAAATGTTAGAAATCCTAATACTGGAAACCTTGCACATGCTGGATTGTATATCGGAAGTGATGCTTCTACAAATGTTGGAGGTATCATAACATTTAATTCTACTGCTAGCGGTTATTCATTTCCTTACAATCCTAATGGAACATACATTTATAGTAATCGTACTGGAGGAATAGCCATCAACTCAGAAGCTGCTGGTCCTGTTTATCTAGCTACTAATAATACCTCAAGATTGTATATTACAAGTGGGGGTAATGTCGGTATCAATACAACATCTCCCCAATCCCTTCTCAATGTAAATCTAGGAGCAGGAAATTCAACATACGGAACCCCAGCTATTTGGGTGGGTGGTACATCTAACTATGATAGCTTAACTTTAGGAATTAAAGGATCATACGATGCTTTTATTGCAACATATGGAAACGATTTGCACATCTATTCAGGAAACTGGAAAAGTACAGCAACTGCTACTGAAAACCATAATATACATTTTTATACATCTCAGAATGGATCAACTAACTGGAATACTCCAAAAATGTTCCTTCAGTATGATGGAAATTTTGGAGTTGGTACTACCTCTCCACTTGCTAGAATTCAAGCTTTCAAAGACGGAGGTAATGGAAGTGGGGGATTAGCAGATTTTGGTGTAGTTGCAACATCAACATCATCTAGTGGAACTTATCAGGCAACGATCGGTGCCATGAATACCCAACTTGGGGGATATGCGAATTTAAATTTGGGTGATTCCGATGGTATTAGCGGAACTAGATATTTTTGGCACATCAGTAAGAGATTAACCTCTGCTAACGAATTAGGATCTGGTGCTAGAAATCTTTCTTATTACTGGTACGATGGAAGTGGCTTTACTATTAAGTTTGCTTTCGGTACTGGAGGATCTTTTTATGCTGCTTCCGATGTTGTTGCCTATGCTTCTTCTGATATAAAATTAAAAGAAAACATAGTTAAAATAGATTCAGCTTTAGATAAGATATCTCAACTTAATGGATATTCTTTTACATGGAATGATAAACAGACAACATACACTCCAGGAAAGAAGGATCTTGGAGTTATAGCACAAGAAGTTGAAAATATATTTCCGGAAATAGTCAAGGATAGAGAAAATGGAACTAAAGGAGTTATGTACGATAAATTGGTTCCTGTTTTAATCGAAGCCATTAAAGAACAACAGGTTCAAATAGAGGATCTCAAGCAAGAGATCCAATCCCTTAAAAACAAATAGGTAGATTCCTACCACCGATATATAACTGATAAGAAAAGACTGTATAGATGTCAGGTTATAAAATTAAAAATTCGGATGGTATTATTTTCTCTGCAGATGGTAAGGGCGTAGCCATTCCGATTGTAGATTCGATTAATAATGCATCTAATTCAGTTCCTGAGGGTTCACTCATTTATTCATCTGCTGTCAAACAGATTTATAGATTTGATGGTACTGCTTGGCAGATAGCTGCCGGATCTTCTGGTTCGTCTGGATCTGCTGGATCTGCAGGCACTGCTGGTTCTTCGGGATCAACGGGAACTGCTGGTTCATCTGGCACCTCTGGTTCATCTGGTACCGCAGGTACTGCTGGATCTTCGGGATCTGTGGGTACTTCCGGATCTTCAGGTACAACAGGATCTTCTGGATCTGCTGGTAGTTCAGGAAGTTCAGGTTCAACTGGTTCATCTGGTTCTGCTGGGTCCTCCGGATCAACGGGATCGTCAGGATCTGCTGGATCTGCTGGTTCATCTGGATCTGCAGGCACAGCGGGTTCTTCCGGTACAGGAGGTCAGTCAACTCCGGGGGGATTAGCAATTCAGTATTCAAATACCTCACTGGAAACAAATACCTGGGTTAGCACGCAAATCGCATACAGTCAAGCGAGTTTAACAACCAATGCTGGTACACTTTACCTTTCAGGTACCGACGGAAACAATAATGCGATCCAAAACGGATCCACTGCAACGGTACTGGATCAATTAGTCGAAGTTGCTGGAACAGGTTCTCTAGGACATGTGCTAGTTATTTTCGAACTTGGCGATAGATCTAAAGTAAACTTTTATAACTACACAACCTTTGCAAAAAGATATAGCGTTGGTAACACTGATGCATCAATTACTGGATTAACCTATCTTGGTGGATCTGCAACAAATAGTTTTTCGAAACCGTGTATTAGTTTTAGTATAGTGGGAAAAACCGGTCAGCTAGGTTCCTCTGGCTCTTCTGGAAGCACTGGTACCTCTGGTTCTTCTGGAACTAGCGGTATTGAGGGCGGGGGATCGTTTACTATAACTAGTTCAGGTTTTAATTATCTAGTTACTGGTTACGGAAGTTCTTTCCCAACTTTAACTTTGGTTAGAGGTCAGCTTTATTATTTCGATGTGCTTGGTATATCTGCATCGCACCCTATTGCTCTAAGATTATCTAGCGGCAATACTGCTTCTGTACCAGGTACAACTAACAATGATCCAGTAAACGGAAAATACAATACAAGTGTTCCAATAATTTATAGAGTGCCTTACGATGCTCCTAGTAGCATAGTTTACCAGTGTGTCGTTCACACTGGGATGATTGGGACTATTAATATTGTAGATCAAAGTGGAACTTCAGGATCTTCCGGATCGACAGGAACATCTGGATCGACAGGAACTTCTGGATCTTCTGGATCGTCAGGGAGTACAGGAACTTCAGGAAGCACAGGTACTTCTGGTACGTCCGGATCATCAGGAAGCACGGGATCTTCAGGATCAACAGGAACCTCTGGATCTTCTGGATCTTCAGGAACCTCTGGATCTTCTGGATCTTCAGGATCAACTGGAACCTCTGGTTCTTCTGGAAGCACAGGTACTTCTGGTACGTCTGGATCTTCAGGTTCATCAGGTACTAGAGGATCTTCCGGATCTTCAGGAAGCACAGGATCCTCTGGAAGCACGGGAACTTCTGGATCGACAGGATCTTCCGGATCTTCAGGAAGCACAGGAACCTCTGGATCTTCAGGAAGCACAGGTTCTTCTGGATCAACGGGAACATCCGGAACCTCTGGATCTTCCGGATCGAGCGGTACATCAGGATCTTCAGGAAGCACAGGAACTTCTGGTTCATCTGGATCAACCGGATCTTCAGGATCAACAGGATCTTCAGGATCGACTGGTACATCGGGATCTTCAGGAAGTTCTGGCTCTTCTGGAACGTCTGGGGCTAATGGATCTTCGGGATCAACTGGTACATCGGGGTCCTCAGGAAGTTCTGGTTCTTCTGGAAGTACAGGTTCTTCCGGATCAACTGGAACATCTGGATCCTCTGGAAGTGCAGGGTCTACCGGAAGTTCTGGATCCAGCGGGGTGAGTGCACAATACATAGGTACCTCATCGCAAAGTATTAATTTATCCACATTAGTAGTTGGTAATAATACAACTCTCACTGTAACCACCGGGCTTTCTTATACAGTTGCACAGGGGGTAATTGTCGCTAATAGTATTAGTAACTCATTTACTGGGGATGTTGTAAGTTATAACTCTGGTACAGGTTCATTAACTTTAACGGTTTCCGCAATATATGGATCTGGTACATATTCATCTTGGACTACTAATCTAGAAGGAGCTTCTGGTGGTAATGGATCCTCTGGATCTTCTGGAACATCTGGAAATACAGGATCCTCTGGAACCTCAGGTAACACCGGTGCTGCTGGTTCGTCTGGTACATCGGGATCATCCGGGAGTTCCGGATCAACAGGATCTTCAGGATCTACTGGTACATCAGGTAGCTCTGGATCAACAGGATCTTCAGGATCTACTGGTACATCAGGCAGTTCTGGGTCCTCAGGATCTTCTGGACAAACTGGAGCAGCAGGTTCTTCTGGTACTTCTGGATCATCGGGATCATCAGGATCCTCCGGAACAAGAGGATCTTCTGGAACATCTGGATCTTCTGGACAAACAGGTGCTGCCGGATCTTCTGGAACTTCCGGTGCTAATGGTGCTGCTGGATCTTCTGGAACATCTGGATCGTCTGGACAAACAGGTGCTGCCGGATCTTCTGGAACTTCCGGTGCTAATGGTGCTGCCGGATCTTCTGGAACTTCCGGTGCTAATGGTGCTGCTGGATCCTCTGGAACATCTGGCGCTAATGGTGCTGCCGGTTCTTCTGGTACCTCAGGAAACTCTGGAGCTGCTGGATCATCTGGAACATCTGGTACTTCACCAAGTGCATCAGCCTATGTAGCCAAAGCTGGGGATACTATGACCGGTAGTCTATCATTTTCAAATAGCTCCGGTATTTTCATTAACAGATCAGCTGGAGCTTCTACAGGAATCAACTGGTACTCCTCGGGTTACAAAACCTGGACGATGTATATGTCCCCTGCTGCAGCCACTAATTGCGGTCCTACCGGTGACATTACTGCTCCAACTGGAACTTACGTTACCTCATGGGCTCAGAGATCTTTCATCGAGAACTCCTCAGGATATGGATGGACCTGGGAATCTGGATCAGGTTCTACTGGGCAGCCCTCTCTGGTGGCTGCAGAACTCAGATCCTCTGATGGACTTTTCAGAGCAGCTGGTGCGATTTATTCAGGGAGTAATCTCGTATTACATGCTGGAAATTATAATTCATATTCACCCACGCTAACAGGAACAGGAGCATCAGGAACTTGGGGCATTTCAATAACCGGTAATGCAGCTACTGCAACTACATTCTCTACCGGTAGAACTAATTACTTTGGAGTCACTGATGGAGCAGTTGCTGGACAGCTAATGTGGAAGAACTATGGAAATCTTCACACAATATTTGATTCTTCTGCAGGAACAAGTCCCAGTGGAACCTCTGTTAACAGATGGACCCCTGACTATCCAGTGGAAAACAACGCATCCATAAATTCATGGGGATACAATCCGGTTCTCATGGGATGGAACGGATCTAACACTTACGGAGTTAAAGTAGACTGGGCAAGGTATTCTGTGAGTGCAGGATCTGCAACTTCTGCAACTTCTGCAACTTCTGCAACACAGGTAGTTACCATACAGGATGCTGCACCATCTGGATCTAATGGACAATTATGGTGGGAGAGTGACACAGGTAGATTAAAAGTTTACTATAGTTCCGCTTCCGCTTGGGTTGATGCAACATCAGTTCCTGATATGTCCCTTTACTATCCTAAAGCAGGTGGGGTCATTAACGGTGACGTATCTGTCCAGTTAACACTTACTGTGTCCGGAAATACTCTCGTTGAAGGTACGATTCGTTCATATAGTGATATCATAGCTTATAGCAGCTCAGATGTTAGATTGAAAGATAATATCAGAGTTATCGAATCCCCGATTGAAAAAATATCTAAAATAAGTGGTGTATCATTTAATTGGAATGATAAACAATCAGTGCATGAAGTGGGCACAAAAGATTATGGAGTTATCGCTCAAGAGATCGAAGAGGTATTGCCAGAACTTGTAACTACAAGAGATGATGGATATAAAGCAGTACGCTATGAAAAAGTAGTACCGTTACTTATTGAATCGATTAAAGAACAGCAATCGAAGATAAATGAATTAGAAAATATAATAATTCAATTGACCCAAAAAATTAATAGTTTATAAAATGGCATTTTCCTTTCCATCATCACCAACTACAGGAACTCTATTTGTTGCACCCAGTGGTGTTGTATATGTTTGGGATGGAACCTGGACAAATAAAGGGGACACACAAACAACCAACCCGTTTGGTAGTAGCTTTTTGTATAGAACTATCTATACAAAGGGTTATATGAGTGGAGGATATAAAAACAGCTCCCCCTGGAGAAACGTAAATAAAACCATCCACGCTACAGACATGACAACCAACTTGGGGGATAAGCTGGTTTACAATAGTAGTTATGTCGGCGGAGGATTTAGTGATTATAGAACTTACGTCTATCCTAGCACGGGACAAGTAGGAGGTTCTGGTACAATAGTAGAGTCGATGAGCATGTCATCTGAAACAATGTCTTCATTAGATTCTGCTAGATATTTAAAAACCTCACGTACTGACTGTGAGGCTTTGTTGACACCTTCTTTAACCTCAGCTTATATTGTTGGCGGTGGGACAACAGCAGTTGATAGGCATAACTTTACAACAGATATTATGCTTTCTGCTGGAACAGCCCCAGCTTCTCCTCTATCAGGAGGTACTGGTGGTGGACTTGGTGTTTTATTTGGTCAGTTTAAAGCTTGGATTTCTCAAGGAGCGGGTTCTTCCTTTACTTGGGCCACTGAAACATGGGCTACTGGAGGAATGAGTTGGGCATCAGACGGACAACCAAAAGGTTTGTCCAGTAAACATGGACATGGATACGGGGGAACTGGTTCATATGCTGGATCTGTAAATCTTGGTAAGTATAGTGAATCAACAGGAACAAATCTTGCAACTGTTGCTAGAAATAAAACTAACGGGGAAGAAAACTGGGAGATTGGGCAGAACTGGGGGTATATGCTTGGTGCATATGATGGTGCTGGCCAGAATAACGATGCTGGTAGACTTAACTATCTCACAGATGTTTGGACAGCATTAGGTAGTGACACTCAGCCAAAAGGTCATGATGGATGTTCATCCGGGTCATGTGCTACAGGCTCTGCAGTGCTTGTTGGTTATTAATTAATACACTATTTGAAAAATTAAGGTGAAATGAAATATTTTATTATAAGATTTTACAAAGAGATTCCTCAAATCCCAGGAATGACTTCTCTTAGCTGGTTTGATTCCTACGGTATTTTTTCCGTTACCACAGAAGCAGAGAGTGAGTTACTTGCTTTAAATGTTAGCATGGAAGAAATCAGCGAGGACGAAGCTATAATTGGTCCTAAATTTTATGGTATTTCCAGAGACTATCGAAAGGCTTATTCTCAAGTAGAGGGACTAGAGCCCGATGAGGAGGGTGGGTCTAAGACTAAAGTTTATCACACAGATCACACTAGAGCTGTTACATTAAGCTTGATGAAGAAGATTACTAAGCGTAGAATTGTTGACGAGTTTAACCGTAGGGAAGATCAAACAAACAAGGAGACCGTTCTTGCTTCTGTTGATGCCGCTACTTCTATCTGGGATTTAAACATCCTTAGAGAAAATCTTTTAGGAGTAGAAATGCCGGTGTATCAAGCTGCCCAGATGGGACTTCTGGATGAAAATGGGATAAGAGTTCCTCCCGTTGATTATAGTAAAGGATTCTAATTAAACATAAAAAACGATGAAAACAACGAAAATGCTATCGCTAATGTTAGCAACTTTGTTTGTTACTACATTGTCATTTGGTCAATACAGTAACAGCGCAATTAAACAGGGGTCTGAGCAAATCCTTAAAACACAGGACACAACAAAAAACCAACTACAAGAAATCGTTGTAACCGCTAAAAAGGTTCCATTGATGACCAAGGTAGGACCTTACGGTCAACCTCTTTGGACAACAATGAGAATGTTTGGATCAACAAGGGTTTATGTTATGAACCCTCCGGGTACATCCATGTACGAGAAATGGTTCGATATTAGACAAAGGAGGAATGGTCCAGCTCAAATCAGAATGAGAGATGAATTCACATTTGGTTTAGGTAAACGATTACAATTGGATTTATATTCACACACGGTTTATGATGGTTACAATGGCGATAAGGAATTTAAATGGAGAGGATTCTCTTGGGAGTTCAGATACGCTTTAGCTGATTGGGGTAAAATATGGGGTAACCCTACATTGTATTGGGAAACAAAAATGCTAGATGGACGTTGGGGTATTGAACCTAAATTATTATTAGGTGATAGAATAGGTAAAAACGGTATATGGGGGTTCAATGCAATTTATGAAGGTAATCTATCAAGAATCAAAGAACTTCGCGAAGATGAATATGCATATACAGTATCGTATGCTAACATTATCAATAATGATTTAACTTTAGGTGTATCGCATATGTTTAGATATAATGATTTTGCTGGGAGATCTCAAGAATGGTATCTTGGACCATTATTGCAATACCGTTTTAGTAATAAAGGTTACTTAAACATTGAACATATGCCAGGTCTTAATCGAGATGCTAAACAATCAAGAACCACAATTATATTCGCATGGAGATTTTAATCAAAGGACAAGAGTTCCTTGTCTATTTAATATTCATTATGTTCGTAACAGGTATTCTCAAGGAAAGAGGATATCTGATGGACATTTTCAGTTTGCTTGAACAAAAAGTTAAATCCAAAAAGATAGTTGTTTTTTTGGTTTCGTTATTTGGTGGTGTACTTCCGATCCCAGGACGTGTTGCACTATCAGCATCCATGCTGAATAGCATTGCTCCGATTGATAATAAAAAGCGCAAGAAGTTTGGTATTATCGATTACTTAGCAACTCATCATTATTACCTATGGTCCCCATTAGAAAAAACTGTAATTATTCCAATGGCAGTACTTGGATTAACTTATACTAAATTCATGGCTTATATCTGGCCACTGCTTTTAATTACTTTTTTGTATATCACTTATTATATTTTATCGTTGGATGACGATGAGATCGATATCGATATTAAAGACGATCACATCAATTGGAAAAACATTCTTTATGTTGTTCTTCCATTTTTAGCAACAATATTGGTAAGTTGTTTTACTGACTACTATTTTATTGCATTTATCTGTTTCACATTTTATCTAGTTGCATATTCAAAATCGTGGAATAAATTATTCGATTATATTAATTGGGAATTAATTTGGATTGTAGCAGCTGTAATCATTCTTGGTAATTTGGTAGGTAGCTATTATCCTGCAATGGAAAATTATATTAAACAATATAGCACACCATCGGGTATATTATTTGTTTCGATGCTAGGATTCTTAGCATCGTTCCTTTTAGGATCTTCTGCGAAGTATGCAAGCATTGTTAGCTTGTTGACTAGTGTGTTTGGTATGCAGTATTTTGTTTTATTTTTCACGTTAGAATATTCAGCATATTTAATATCTCCCTCACATAAATGCTTACCAATAGGTCAAAAATATTTTCATACAGGATTCATGACTTATTTAAAGGCATTGATAATTTGGATATCTATTATGATAACTTATGCGCTATTAACTATTTTGTGAAATATTAATTAAAAGAATATGGAAAAACAAGACATTTTAAAACTGGTAGAAAGTCACGGAGGCTGGAGCATGAGTGATTTTCAGAGTCGCTATTTTGTAGTAAACTCACAGGTTACAGATTACCGTAGAGTTAGACAAGCTTTATTAGAAATTGAAACCCGTATTTCTGCTAAGAAGCAAATTGTTCGCGATTGTAAAAGATCAGAAATTAAACTCAAGATTAAAGAAAGGGATCTTGCACTTCAACAGGATGAGCTTGAAAAAGAACTCATTCTTTTAGATATTGATCAACTTCAGTATGACATTTCAGTGTACACAAAAAAACTAAGAGTTGTAGAAGAGGAGATCGATGGATTTGTAAAGCTTGTTTTAGAGATTGTTCCTAGCCTTGCAGAACTGGAGACCTATAAAGAACATAATGAAGATCTTGAAAGAGAATACTGGATTTATCGAATGGCAAAACAAGCTAGTGTAGATATGGTAACAACTGGAAGAATTGGTGCTGGTAACTTAGATTCGATTGCTATGATGGCACCTCAGGATCAAGCTCTTACTATAGGTTCTGCTTTATTGAACTCAAAGAAGCTTACCTCAGGCATCAACAGAATCGAAGAAGCACTTAGTACTAATAACAACCTTCTTGGTAGCAACTTCTCCGGATTATTTGAAAGGGGAGATCTTATTGGAATGATATCCGATAAAAAGGAAAAGACTGATGGCGAAGATATTTAGTCTGCCAATTAACCCCAAGTTATCTGAAACACAGTTTATAGAGTTTGTAGACTTTTGCGAATCCTATAAAGATTATATTTCGGATCTCTATTTTACCTGTAGGGTTGCTCCGTTTACTCAGGATGCAATGGGGGATGTTTTTGCTTCAGCGGAAGATCCTCAGTACATGATTGATACAGCTCTGTATATCCAGGAAAGAACAGGCATTACCGCTTCAGCAACTTTTAATAACATTTCGATTAGACCAACACAGGAGAATTTAGATCTGTGGATCGAGTCATTTAAACCTTTATATGCCAAAGGTATTAGATTGTGTACCCTACCTTTTAATCACTGGCTTTTAACCGGACAGATTCAAAAAGAATTTCCCGAGTTGGAAGTTAGAGCTTCTATTCTGATGGACACAAAGACTCCTACAGATGTCTACAATGTGGTAACAAGTGGTTTTCATTCTGTGTGTATTGACAGAGCTTTAATGAGAGACCATGATGCCATAAAAAGCATAGTGAAGATAAAGCGTAAAAAACCTTTTAAACTTGTCTTATTAGCTAATGAAGGTTGTTTAGGTAAGTGTCCAGTAATGTCAGAGCATTATCATTACAATAATACCAGAACAACAGACAGTCAATACTTTAATAATCCTATTAGTAGGGTGTCTTGTCCTAAATGGGACGTTACCAACAAAGCTGTGGTATTAAAGACTGCAGATATTCCATCTTGGAAAGAAGACTGGGACGAATTCCTTGAAATGGGTGTAGACATTTTTAAAATGCACGGTAGAGAAAATGTTAGGAAGATCTATGAGTCCATGGAAATCATCAGGAACTACGCTGAGAACAAGACTATGCTTTATGAGATAGATCTCAAGATTAGTAAAAACGATGCTAGTAAATGGAGAAAGATTATTAAGACCTGTAAGTTTGAATGTTGGGACTGTAACTTTTGTGACAGGATAGCTGGTGGAGATCTAAATGACAAATCAGTTAGTGTTGCAAATATTTTAGTTAGTAGTGTTAACTCAGAATTTAAAACATCGATCTCTGGATTATCTAGTCCTAGAATCGATAAACTATTAAATGAGCTTGGTAAAATCTCAACCACATATCTTGAGATTGGGTGTCTTAGCGGTAGAACTTTTGCAAGCACTATTGCAGGTAACAAGCTTAGTGCTTATGCGGTGGATCTTTGGAAGGAAGGAATATCTGCAGAAAATGGTTCAGTTGACATAACAGTAACAAAGAATGATTTTGTTAGAAACATCCTACCTTATAAAGGGGAAAATAAAATTAAGGTTTTCAATTGTGATTTTGTTGATGTGGATAAATCCAGTATTAAAAATGTAGATCTGTTTCTTTATGACGGCGATCATTCTTATGAGAGCACCAAATTGGCGATAGAGTACTTTGCTGATACATTTGCCGAGGAGTGCATTCTAATTTTTGATGATGCTAATTGGGATGGTGTAGTAAAAGGTGCAATGGAAGGAATTCAGAAAGCTGGTTTAACTATTCAGTACGAGAAAAAAATGCTAAATGAAGTGGAAGACGAGAGGATGTGGTGGAACGGATTATATATAGTGGTAGTTAAAAAATAATTATACGGATATTGATTTTCTTTAATTGAAACAATCCTTTAGAAAAAACTAAAATATAATAATTGGAAATTATGATCAAGACAACATTTAAATTAGGCGAAATTTTAATTCTCTCCGAGGAAATTCACGGATTGCAAGATCGTCAAACTGGGGAGAAAGTTCAGATGGGTCTCTTGGACGAAAAGATCAGTTTAGTTCAAAAGTATTGGTTAAATGATCTTGGTAAAAAAACCAAGGGATTTGTCGACGAGATTGAACCTCTTCGTAACGAATTAATCAAAAAACATGGTGATGAAGGTCCTGATGGAAGCATAGGGGTTTCTGCATTTCATGATCTTAAAAACGGGGATGGTGAAGTAGTAGGAAAGGTGCCAAATCCAAAATGGGGCGAATTCCAAAAGGAATATGATGATCTCTTAGCACAAGAAAGAGAGGTTGAGCACCATGAATTTTTACTTGGAGAATTCTCCGAAGTAAAAACGGAAAACCGATATTCTATTTTCATGGACAAAATTATTAAGCCCTAAATAGAGGATTTTATAGAATTTTAAAAAGCATTGCTCTTGCAATGCTTTTTTTGTGTACCCCACTTTCCAATACGTGATATATAAATCGAATGTAAAGTCTCTGAATGTCCGGGTACAAAGTCACGAACACCGATGGTATAATTGTTGTCTCAGATGGTAAAGGTTTAACGATTCCGGTTGTCAACGGCATTGGAAATGCTTCAAACACCGCAAACGTTGGCAGTATCATATATGATTCATCAACTCAACAGATCTATAGATATAATGGATCTGAATGGCTAAGTGCTGCAGGATCATCAGGTTCCAGTGGTACATCGGGAACAAGAGGATCTTCTGGTAGCTCAGGATCTTCTGGTAGCTCAGGGTCCGCGGGAACTTCAGGTACTGTTGGAACTTCTGGTTCATCAGGATCAACTGGTACATCAGGATCCTCCGGATCTTCGGGATCTGCAGGAACATCAGGGACTGTTGGATCATCAGGATCAACAGGATCTTCAGGCAGCTCTGGTAGCTCTGGATCCGGGGGAACTTCAGGTACTGTTGGAACTTCTGGTTCATCAGGATCAACTGGTACGTCAGGATCTTCTGGATCTTCTGGATCTTCAGGTTCTTCGGGCACTGCTGGGGTAAGTGTAGCAGGTGGTTTTAGCTTGCAATACAGCGGTACTAATCTTAATTCCACTAGTTACATTAGCGGACAAATATCGTACAGTAGCGCAAGTTTAACGACGAATAGCGGAGATCTTAGAATCTCTGGAACCGATGGTAATAGCAACGTTTTGCAAAATGGAACTAGCGCAACAATTTTAACCAGATTAAATACACTTTTCTCATCTGCTAGCTCGATAACGTTACAGATTTACGAACTTGGGGACGTTTCGAAAACAAACTTTTATACATTCAATAGTTTTTCTCAAGTCAGTAATGATGCAGTTTTCAATACGCTAACTTATATTGGAGGTTCGGGAACTACAAGTTTTAGTAAACCGTGTCTTTCCTTTATCATAGGAGGTTCCTCAGGTTCCAGCGGAACGTCAGGAACCCGTGGTTCCTCTGGCAGTTCTGGATCAACAGGTACATCTGGATCCTCTGGTACATCAGGTAGTTCTGGATCGACAGGTTCTTCTGGTTCTTCTGGTTCTTCTGGACAGACTGGTGCTGCTGGATCTTCCGGTACATCTGGGTCAACAGGTTCTTCTGGCTCAACTGGAACATCCGGTAGTTCTGGATCTGCGGGTTCTTCTGGTTCTTCTGGACAGACTGGTGCTGCTGGATCCTCTGGTACATCTGGATCCTCTGGTACATCAGGCAGTTCTGGATCGACAGGTTCTTCTGGTAGTTCTGGATCGACAGGTTCTTCCGGATCGACTGGTACATCTGGATCATCTGGAACATCAGGCAGTTCTGGATCGACAGGTTCTTCTGGTTCTTCTGGACAGACTGGTGCTGCCGGATCCTCTGGTACATCTGGGTCAACTGGAACATCAGGATCCTCGGGATCTTCTGGAACAAGAGGCTCTTCTGGTAGTTCTGGATCGACAGGTTCTTCTGGATCAACTGGTACATCAGGTAGTTCTGGATCGACAGGTTCTTCTGGTTCTTCTGGACAGACTGGTGCTGCTGGATCCTCTGGTACATCGGGGGCTAATGGAGCTGCTGGATCCTCAGGAACTTCCGGAAATTCGGGGGCAGCAGGTTCTTCTGGTACATCTGGATCCTCTGGACAAACTGGAGCTGCGGGATCCTCTGGAACTTCTGGAAATTCAGGAGCAGCAGGTTCTTCTGGTACATCAGGTGCAGGAACTATTAGCGGTACAACTAATTATGTTGCTAAGTTTACTGCTTCAACCACAATAGGTAACAGTCAGATCTTTGATAATGGAACAAACGTTGGTATCAATACAGCATCTCCAACTAGAAAACTTCACGTAGTCAGTTCTGACTGGGATAATTCCGCAGGTGGGGGTGCAATATTCGAAAACTCCAATACTGTTGGATCTGGGATTACGCTAAAACCCTCAGCTAGTGCGGTTACAAACGGTACCAACGGATGGGCCATTTATGCAGGAGGACCGGGAGCAGCTATTTCGGACGGGAACTTTGGATTTTGGGCTCATGGTACAAATGAAGCCAGATTAGTTATTCAACGAGCGGGTAATGTTGGGGTAGGTACCACCTCCCCGATTGTAAGATTACATGTCACAAATTCAGCAACTCTTCCTGCGGTAGGAGCTATACAATCTGACAGTAAATTGGTTGTTTCAGGGACTGATGGAAACATAGATCTTCTTTCAATAGACGATAACTCAACAGTTTCAAATTCTATCGGTATGGGAAGATATAATTCTTCCACCGGTGCAATTATTCACAAATTTGGAATTGTTACTTGGGCTAACACCGGGGCAACTGGTTCTAACACCGGGGATAGAATCGGATTTCATTACGGAACAAACGCTTCTGCGTGGGATTCTGGCGAAATAATGACAATAAGAGCTAACGGTAATGTTGGAATTGGAATAACATCCCCTGCAAATAAATTACAAATAGGATCCGTTGGAGCTTCAGGGTTTGGTGGTAATGATATAGCTATTGGTAACGGAACACAGGTAATGGCTTTTTACCAGTCCAGTACGGTTTCTACCTGGTATACTAACAACAACTTCTCTCTCATGCCTTCAGGAGCTGGTAGCACGGGTAACGTTGGAATAGGAACAACCTCCCCGTCATACAGATTAGATGTGGCAGGAGAACTTGGAGTTAATTATACAAATGCTATAGCAACACTTCAAGGAGGAACGGGATACAGCATCATCAGAGCGTATGCAGGAAACGGCACTACCGCTAGTATTGTTGAATTTCAGATTAGAAATAGAGCGGACGGGGGAAATTTCAGTACTATCGGAAATTATAGTAATCATGATTTCAGAATACGAACCAATAATACAGACAAGGTTACTGTTCTAGCGGGAGGAAATGTAGGAATAGCAACAACGACACCAAGATCAGTTCTTCAAGTAAGAGGAACAGTATCCACTGAGCAAAAATATGATGGTAGAGAAGATGGATTAGTTCTTTATTATCCTTTTGCAGAAAATACTGGAACAACTGCTTATGATAGAAGTCAGAGCGGAATGCTGGGCACTTTAACTAATGGCCCAACTTGGGGAGCTGGAATTTTTGGATATGGTGTGGTTCTGGATGGATCAAATGATTATATTAGTGTTGCTGCCCCAGACTCTTCCATTTCCTTTGGTACCACAATGACCTATGCTATGTGGATTTATCCAACTAGTACTACTGCTCAAAGATATTATTTGTTCGATCCTAGAGGTGACGGGAGTACTTCTGGAATGAATTCATATTTTCTTTTCGACAGGGTTAACAGCAGTACAGTCACATTTACAGTCGGTAATACAAATCTAGAAGTTATCTCTAGCAACGTCACGATGGGTGTTAATCAATGGTTCCACGTGGCAGCAACTCGAAGTGGAAGTACCTGGAGAATTTATCTAAATGGTGTAGAAGTTAAAAATGGAACATCAGATTCAACATCATTAACACTCTCTAATAGTTTTAGAATTGGTTCATATTCGGGAGCGGGTGCAGGACCTGTGTATTATTTTGCTGGTACTCTTGACGAAGCAAGAATGTATACTAGGACATTATCTGCTAATGAGATAATGACATTGTACGATGAGGGGAAGGCAACAGGCTCGCCATATACGAATGCAGATAATAACGTTGGAATCGGTACAACATCTCCGAATAGCCAACTATCAGGAACCAAAGGTTTATCCATAGTCGATGGAACAAACGCTGCACTGGGTCTTTCCAATGGTACCAATCACTGGCTAAATTACCTTTCTGGTACAACTTACCGAATTTGGAACAATAGTTCCAATGAAGTGATGACCATCCTTTTAAACGGTAACGTAGGAATCGGGACTGTGACCCCGGCAGAAAGACTTCACGTTGATGCAGGATCCTCTGTTGTTAGATTGGTAAGTTCCACATTTTCCGGAATTGAATATCACAACACAAACGGAACATGGAAAGTCTATGTGGGAACAGAATCTGGAGGCGGTGGAGCAAGATATAATTCTGCAGATAGTCAACACAGTTTTTACAATAATGGATCTATTGCTTTAAGAATTACTTCAGGAACGAACGTTGGAATTGGTACGACATCTGCAAATAGACAATTGACTTTTGTTTCTAGGAACGAAGATGCAATTCAAATTAGAAGATTAACCACATCACAAGGTAACGTTTCTGTTGGAACTGGTATATCCTGGACTTGGACTAGCGCAGGAACCGATGATGAAACATGGGCAGCTATCAGAGTTATCATGCCAGGAAGCGGTAATTCTAATATGACTTTTTCAACCACTCCCGGCAGTGGTGCTACAAATTTAACAGAGAGATTAAGAATTGCTGATAATGGTAATATAGGAATCAATAACACCTCGCCAAATTCCAGAATGGATATTTTGGTTGATACCAGGAGTGGATCGCATTCAAGTTCTCAGGCTTTGTATGTGACTGCAGATATGGGAACTGGGCAGAGCGGGACAGCAACCGGAAATATAGAATTCAGACACTCTAATGCTAGTCAGGGAATTGGCTTTGGTTATAATTCAATCTATCAAACAGGGACAAATACAAATCAGGAGCTAAATATTCTTTCTAGGGGATCTAGCCCGATCACTCTAAATTCACATGCTTATAGTACGGGTAATGTCGGAGTAAATAATGCTACACCAACATATAAATTTGATGTTAGCGGGGACATGAGATCTACCACCTCTGCATATTTTGCAACTTCATCGGGAAGTGTTGGTATCGGGACAACCTCTCCGAATGCTAAACTTGATGTTGTTGGTGGTATAACATCAAGAGCTGAAAGGGTATCTACGAGTCAAAAACACCCCGTTGGTCACTATAGCACCGGTGAAACTGTTTTCGAAATAGACCCAACATGGACGCAAGCTCAACTTCAAGATTTCTTTGGATCCACTAATGTGGCTTGGGAGGCAGATTCAACTGCGCCTGGATATTGTATTAGAATTACTGGATCAGTCAATGTTAGCGGAGCATATAATTCTGGATTTCCTTATATTCCGGTAGATTCTAGCGGTGGCGATTGGTATTATATGGAATGCTGGATCCGTAACGAAGCGGGATCTTCCATCGGTCATTATATGGGAGGTACAGATTTCAATGCTTCCTTCTCAAGTCTTGGTGGTAATCCAGGATCTTTCACATATAACGTAATGTTGAATTATAATCCAGGAACTTCCTGGACTAAAGTAAGTGGATATTGGAACGGATTTGGATCGGGTTGGCAGAGTTCTGGAACCGGAAATACAAACCAATGGGTTTCCGGAACTAAATATTTTACTCCGCAGGCACTATTTAATTATAGTCAATACGGTGGAACGATTAGATGCTACATATCAGGATGGAAATGTATTCGTGTAAGTAATCCCGGAAATAGATATTTCTCGAACAGCATTTATGCTTCTAGTGATGTGGTTGCTTACTTCTCTTCCGATATCAGATTGAAGGACAATATTAACATTATACAATCTCCGTTGGAAAAAATATCCAAACTTAGGGGAATAGAATTTAATTGGAATAACAATCAGAGCATTTATCAAGTAGGAAAAAGAGATCTTGGTGTGATTGCACAGGAGGTAGAAGAAGTTTTACCAGAACTTGTTGAAACTAGAGATACTGGATATAAAGCAGTTAAGTATGAAAAGCTTACCCCTCTTTTAATTGAAGCCATTAAAGAACTCAATCAAAAGGTGGAGGATCAACAATCTCTTATCAATTCCTTGCTGAACAAGCAATCATAAAAAGGGTCCCATCATTTAGTGGATATATAAAACGAAGTAATATAAACACTAGATTTGTCCGGTTACAAAATTAAAAATACTGATGGGATTATAATCAACGCTGACAATGTCGGTGTTGCTATACCCACGACCACTTCAATCAATGCAGCTTCAACCAACGTTCCTGAAGGTAGTCTGATTTATGCATCGGATACTAAACAAGTTTATCGTTTTAATGGCACTAACTGGTTAGTGGCTGCCGGAACCTCAGGAACTTCGGGAACTAAAGGAAATGATGGAAGCAGCGGAACTTCAGGCAGCACAGGATCTTCAGGAACTGCTGGTTCTTCTGGATCAACTGGAACGTCGGGATCAACCGGAACGTCAGGGTCTTCAGGATCAACCGGAAGCTCTGGGTCTTCAGGATCAACAGGAACATCAGGATCTTCGGGGTCTACTGGAAGTTCTGGTTCATCAGGATCAACGGGCACATCAGGATCAACGGGCACATCAGGTTCCTCTGGAAGTACAGGTTCTTCCGGTTCATCTGGCACTGGTGGATCTTCAGGAACTGCTGGATCATCCATCCCCGGTGGATTCAGTATTTTATATGCTGGCACTAATCTGAGCTCCACAACTTATGTCAGTGGACAAATTTCATACTCTTCTGCTAGTTTAACGACCAATAGTGGGAATCTAAGAATCTCTGGCGTTGATGGCAATGGGGTAACAATTCAGAATGGATCGACTGCGACGATACTTGATCAATTAATCCTAACTGCAGGATCTGGATCTGCTGGGCACATTCTAAGAATCTTTGAAAGAGGCAATTCATCTAAGGTCAATTTTTATACTTATTCCGCATTTGATAAGCGAACTACTCCTACCAATACTGATGGTATTTTTAATACTCTAACTTATATTGGTGGTAGTGGAGAGAGCACATTTGCAAATCCTGTTATAGGATTATCAATAGTAGGAGTGTCTGGGTCAGCTGGCACATCAGGTAGTTCTGGATCAACTGGTACATCTGGATCATCTGGATCAACTGGAACATCAGGTAGTTCTGGAACATCTGGATCTTCTGGGCAAACCGGTGTTGCTGGTTCTTCTGGTAGTTCCGGATCATCTGGAACATCAGGTAGTTCCGGATCATCTGGAACATCAGGTAGTTCTGGATCAACTGGAACATCCGGTAGTTCTGGATCCTCTGGTACATCTGGTAGTTCTGGATCAACGGGATCTTCCGGATCAACTGGATCATCCGGTTCAACTGGTACATCAGGATCCTCTGGATCTTCTGGAACGAGGGGTTCTTCAGGTAGCTCAGGATCAACCGGATCTTCAGGATCAACAGGATCCTCAGGCTCAACTGGTACTTCTGGATCCTCAGGAACATCGGGAGCTAATGGTTCTTCAGGTAGCTCAGGATCAACCGGATCTTCAGGATCAACAGGATCCTCAGGCTCAACTGGTACGTCTGGTAGTTCTGGTACATCTGGAGCTAATGGTTCTTCAGGTAGCTCAGGATCCTCTGGATCCTCTGGATCCTCTGGATCCTCAGGCTCAACTGGTACTTCTGGATCCTCAGGAACATCTGGAGCTAATGGTTCTTCCGGTAGCTCAGGATCAACAGGATCCTCTGGATCCTCAGGATCCTCTGGATCTTCTGGAACAAGGGGTTCTTCAGGTAGCTCAGGATCCTCTGGATCTTCAGGTAGCACTGGTACATCAGGATCATCTGGAACATCTGGAGCTAATGGATCTTCTGGTAGTTCTGGATCTTCAGGATCTTCAGGTAGCACTGGTACGTCTGGTAGTTCTGGTACATCTGGAGCTAATGGTTCTTCCGGTAGCTCAGGATCAACAGGATCCTCTGGATCCTCAGGCTCAACTGGTACTTCTGGATCCTCTGGATCTTCTGGAACGAGGGGTTCCTCAGGTAGCTCAGGATCAACAGGATCTTCAGGTAGCACTGGTACATCAGGATCATCTGGAACATCGGGTAACACTGGTGCTGCTGGTTCCTCAGGTACGTCTGGATCTTCAGGATCTTCAGGTAGCACTGGTACATCAGGATCATCTGGAACATCGGGTAACACTGGTGCTGCTGGTTCCTCAGGTACGTCTGGATCAACTGGTACATCAGGATCATCTGGAACATCTGGAGCTAATGGATCTGCTGGTAGCTCAGGATCTTCAGGATCTTCAGGTAGCACTGGTACGTCTGGATCTTCTGGAACATCTGGAGCTAATGGATCTTCCGGTAGTTCTGGATCCTCTGGATCTTCAGGTAGCACTGGTACGTCTGGATCTTCTGGATCTTCCGGAACGAGAGGTTCCTCAGGTAGTTCTGGATCAACAGGATCTTCAGGTAGCACTGGTACATCAGGATCATCTGGAACATCGGGTAACACTGGTGCTGCTGGTTCATCAGGTACGTCTGGATCAACTGGTACGTCTGGATCTTCTGGATCTTCCGGAACGAGAGGTTCCTCAGGTAGTTCTGGATCAACAGGATCTTCAGGTAGCACTGGTACTTCTGGATCATCTGGACAAACAGGTGCTGCAGGGTCATCTGGAACATCGGGTAACACTGGTGCTGCTGGTTCTTCAGGTACGTCTGGAGCAAATGGTGCTGCTGGTTCATCTGGTACTTCTGGAGCTAACGGGGCATCAGGTTCATCAGGTACATCCGGAGCTAATGGAGCTGCTGGATCTTCTGGAACATCAGGATCTTCAATCACAATTTCTAATAACACTGATAATTACGTTCTAACTGCAACTAGTGGAAGTACGATAAACGGTGAGGTCAATCTCCAATTTGACGGAACAAGATTAACTGTTAACTATGGAGGAACATCTAACGGACAACATGTTTTCTTTGATACAACCTCAGGAAATGGAGGAGCAATGACATTTGGCCTTGGAACCTCAGTTGGTCCACACATAGTTGGAAACACTAATACTGACGGAACAGCTCGGGGAGCATATGGCGGATCTAGAATGTTTTTTAATGCCGGCGGATTTAGCTTTGATTATTCCGGTACAACATCAGGTGCAAGAACATGGACAACTTTTGTTGATATTAATACTGACGGGGTTTTAAGTATTAGAAGGGGAAGTTCGTCTAATGATAATGCTCGTTTTTATAATACAGATGGTAACTATTCATACATCAGAACAACAGCAGCATCCAATACTAACAATACTTGGTTTGATGCTCCACTAGGGGCAACTATCTGGCTAGGGTGGGACAATCCAGGACAAGCAAGAACTGCATCAACATTTTCACAAGTATATGTTGGTACGGGAAGGGGAACTATAAATGAAACAGTTTTATTACGTAGAGGGGATATAGAGGGAAAGGACGGAGCTGGTACTGTTAATTACAGAATTGTAGCAACAGGTGCTCTCGGAAGTCACACATTTTTTAATTATGGAAATGTTGGAATCGGTACTGCTTCTCCGTCACAAAAACTTGAAATATACAATGGTAATTTACTTTTAAACGGAGCTTCCGAATCTGTCAATCCTGAAATACAATTAGCAGACGGAGGGGGTTATGGAGTAGCAGGAGCAAAAATTGTATACGGTAATAATGATGGTTATCTTTACATAGATCAATATTGGACTGATTCTAGCTCTGGTATCAAATTTAGAGTAGCTAGAGCCGGAACAACTGTGGATGCTATGACCATTAGGGTTAGCGGTAATGTTGGGATAGGAAACACGTCTCCTTCAAACTTATTAAATGTAGGAGCACAAGCTCATACATCTCCCAGCGACACTAATAGAATTTTAAATTTCTATTCGGTCGGATCGGAATTACATAATAGTGTTACTCCGATGTCCGTTGGAAATAGTAATACTAGCACATCCCAGCCCCAAATGGTGGGATTATCCCTATTCAATAGAAGTACTACTAATAACACTTGGTCTCCGATGATCACATTTGGTGGGCTTAGTACGAGTGGTAACTATATGAACGGAGCAGCAGGCATAGCTGCTCAACTTCCAGCTAACACCGATGATACCAATTTCAGAGGAGGTAATTTAGTATTTTACACATCAGGAACTGTTTCTGCTCAAAGGGGACTTTTAGAAAGAGTTAGAATTTCCTCTGATGGAAACGTGGGAATCGGTACTTCTTCACCGACTGCAAAAGGTTTAACAATATATCAAGGGGGATCTGACAGAAGGATTCTGCTGGAATTGAATAGACCAAATACCGCGGGATTACAGACTGCGATAGAGTTCACAGTTGGCAGTAGTATCATGGTTGGTAGGATTCAGCACGAATATGTTGCATCTAACTACAATCATATGTCATTCACTCTTAGAAGTGTAGGAGGAGGTGATATAATCCCGCTATGGTTAGAAAATAGTGGTAATGTTGGAATTGGTACAACCTCCCCGGCGGTAAAACTCCAGGTGGTAGGGTCAAATTCCACCGAAGGCCAATTGTATGTTGGTAATACAGACGTAACATACAGCGCAGGAATAAACTTTACAACCTCTGGTACAAACAGAGGATTTGTAGGATGGAGACATACCAATTCTGGGTCACCTTATTCATTAACAGGTATTCATTTATTTAATACTGATAATTCCAATATTGTATTTGGTACTAATGGTGCAGTAAGAGCAGTAATCGATCTTAACGGTAATATGGGAATAGGGACCACGTCACCTTCTTATAGACTAGATGTTGCTGGTCAAATTTGTATGCACGACGAGGCTCAGGATATTGATGATAGATTTTACGGGGGCACTTTTCTCAGAGGTTGGCAAAGCTTTAATGCGGGTAGCAATTCAAGTATTTCTTATACAACTGATACTACTTGTCCGGTTGGAATCGAAGTAATTTCAGTTAACACCTATGTTTGGGCTAGAGGTCCAAGGTTAAGATTAGATAAGACACAAAACTACGAGGTTGAAATCTGGATCAAAAGGCACACCGCTAACACTGCAGGTACTTTTTATTTTGTGGTTTCTAATTACGACTCTTCTGGCAACGTGATTGGTGGAGATGGTACAGATTGGCACTATCCAACTAACGTGACGCCTCCATCAACATCATGGACTAAATATTCATTCGTAGTTGGTCCTTATGGCGGAACTAAAGATCACAGTTCATCAGCAAGATATATTTCTGTGGGATTCATTGCTAACTACACTGGAGGAAATGATGTGATCTATCTGTCGGGATTTAAATGTCGTCCAATTCCGAGATACAACAACGATGCCCTGACTATTTATAATAGTGGTAGCATCGGAATTAAGAAAAATAATCCATCTTATGCGTTGGATGTAACTGGTGATATTAGAGCAACATCGGATATTATTGCTTACTCTGATATTTCTGTTAAAGAAAATATTAGACTCATAGAAAATCCTCTAGATCGAATTAATAAAATTAGAGGTGTAAAATTTGATAGAATAGACACTGGAGAAAAAGACAATCTTGGATTTATTGCTCAAGAGATAGAAGAGGAATTTCCAGAACTAGTTTCCACTGATGATGATGGTAAGAAAGCAGTTAAGTATCAAAATACTGTGGCAGTTCTGGTTGAAGCAATAAAAGAACAACAGATTCAAATACAAGAGCAGAAAGTTCAAAATGGATTACTCCTTAATAGAATTGAATCTCTAGAATCACAATTACAAAATAGAGGTATATAAGGGGTAAGTTATATTGATAGATGTCAGGATATAAAATAACGAACTCAGATGGTATTATTTTGGCTAGCAATGGAAAGGGATTAACTATCCCTACTGTTGATACAATTAATAATGCCTCCACATCAGTTCCAGTTGGTACAATCATTTTTAGTTTAGCGGATAACAACGTGTATCGGTTTAACGGTACCGCGTGGTTAATTTCTGCCGGTACTTCTGGAACTGCTGGATCTGCAGGTACTGCTGGATCTTCTGGGTCATCAGGATCTTCAGGTTCAACCGGTACGTCAGGCTCTGCAGGAACTGCAGGAACTGCTGGGTCATCAGGTAGTTCAGGAGCAGCTGGATCTTCAGGATCCTCAGGATCAACTGGTAGTTCTGGAAGTTCTGGCTCAGCGGGATCTTCCGGTTCAACAGGATCTTCAGGTTCGGCTGGCACATCAGGATCTGCCGGATCTGCGGGTTCGTCAGGCACTGCAGGATCTTCCGGTTCATCCGGAACAACTGGATCATCCGGTTCTTCCGGTGTGACTGTACCTGGCGGATTTTCCATAGAATATTCTGGCAACACTGTGCAAGGATCAGGATATGAAACATCTAAAATTTCATACACCGGAACCAACATGACAACCTCTGCAGGTACCCTGTTCATTTCAGGTACTGATGGAAATGCTAATGTCATTCAAAACGGAACAAGCGCAACAGTATTAGATCGATTGATTGCTTCAGCTGGAGATGGAACTAGAGGACACATTTTAAGAATCTTCGAAAAGAACGATTCCACCAAGATAAATTTTTACACATATACAACTTTACAAGCAAGGACAACTCCAACTAACACAGATGCTGCATTTACAGGATTGACCTATATCGGAGGTACAGGAGTTACATCGTTTAGCAAACCATGCCTGGGATTAGAAATAGTTGGAGCTAGTGGATCCTCCGGAACATCCGGAACTAGAGGTTCATCCGGATCAAGTGGTAGTTCAGGATCTAGTGGATCAACGGGTTCATCTGGAAGCACTGGAACATCAGGATCTTCAGGATCGACGGGTTCTTCCGGTTCTTCGGGTTCTTCGGGTCGGACCGGTGCTGCTGGTTCTTCTGGTACATCCGGTGCAAATGGTGCTGCTGGTTCTTCTGGTACTTCT
>JACCDY010599066.1_pt1 | contig 33687 bp, 38 predicted proteins | sample 7446391 | NCBI WGS metagenome assembly JACCDY01 (sample SAMN15323451, study PRJNA562643) | freshwater metagenome | isolation source: river surface water | place: USA:Blue River Watershed | collected 2017-08-18 | reverse complement strand
CACCTCACCGACATCTACCCGCCCGGACGTCTTGATAAGGATTCAGAGGGGCTGCTAATACTCACGAATGATGGCCGCGTAACTGGACCCCTCCTTGATCCGAAAGCTGGCAACGAGAAGGAGTACGAGGTCACCGTTGATAAGCCGATCAATAGCTGGTTTCTGAAGCACATGGCTGAGGGAGTGAAGATCGAACACTACACCACCAAACCAGCCCAAGTGCGCATGACCGATCCGCGAAAACGCCGTTTTCATATCACGCTCACCGAAGGGAAGAAGCACCAGATCCGCCGCATGTGCGCAGCCCTCGGCTACCAGGTACAGAACCTTAAACGAGTACGTATCATGGATATTGAGCTCAGCAAACTGAAACCGAACCAGTACCGTAAACTTAGTGATGTAGAAGTTGCAGCATTCTTAAAGAAACTAGGAATCAAGTAATGACTATGAAAATGCCCGCGAGCAGAACTCGCAGGCATTTTCATCCACCTTTGCTTTACTCACCCGGGCAGGCTGCAAATTCACAGTTGGGCCCGCTGCGGCCGACCGCACTGCCGTCGGGACAGAGCTTAGCCTCCATGGTACATGAAACTGGTTCGCGAATATCATCACCGAACGTTTCATCAAAATTAAGGTAGGCGTAATAACCGAAGGCAGCGGCGGCTATTACAAATATGATGAATTTAAGCATAGCGACGATGGCGTTCGTACCACACTCCAGCAAGCACCAAGAGTATGATGCTGGGTACGTAGTAGTACGGTGAGGCGAGCACCATAAAGAACGGCTTGTCGAGGAAACGTTTCACTTGGTAGATCTCTTTAAGTGTTTCGAAGAACCCGGGACCGCGTGGGTCAGGCGTCACCCCCATCACCAAGACGTACTTGCCCACATTGTCGCCATTACTCACCTCAAACAGGTACGCTCCCGGTTCGAGGGTCGCTTTGTAGTTGCCGCCGAGCCGATACGCGTCTCCAGTCTTCATGTCGTAAAAATCTTCCCAGGTGGCATCGCTCGAGCTCAAGCGCGCTACCTCCGCTACGCCGCGCTCCACTTCACGGACAATAATGCCAGACATAACTTGGTTGGCCTGTCGACTATCTGGTTCCATGATCTGCAGCCTGAGTACCTGCGGTTCATCGAGCGTGAAGCGAAACGTATGGGGAAAATCGAGCAGGGTGCCGTAGTAAGCCCGCAGGGTTACAGGGTCATCGACTGTGATCACAGAATCAACCGCAGGTGGTGTGAGAAAGACCGGATCGTAGGCAAAAGACAGTCCGGGCACAAGGAGTAATGTGAGACTGAGCACGTACTTCATGTTTTCCATGATACCAGACGGCGCGGCCTACGGCCGCGACGTTATCTACTCATCGTCGTAGGTAAACCAGCCATCGATCATGCTCTCCACCTCGTCTTTCAGATCAAACGCTGAGGCCTCGTCGAGGAGAGTCGTCGGAGTAGAAACGACTGGCCAGAGCGCCAAAAACTGCTTGGCGAGCGCAGAGTCGGTGAACTGCGTCGCACACGTATCGAGAAAGTACTCTTCACCCTCGTAAATGAGACGGTAACGGTAGTCATTGCCGTCAACCTGTGAGACACAGCGACTACCTGAGCTCTGCAAGGCCGAAAAATCAGCCACCTCAAGGGCCGTGTGTAACTGCTCGTACACGTCTCGCGGCAATGTGCCCTTGATCGGATCAGGTTCACGCTCATCAAAAGCATACCCGGCCGTGAAGTGGTAAGATCGGCTCTCGTCGAGCGCAAAGAGATCACACATGGCTAACTGCCGTTCGCAGCCACCGTACATCTCCCCCATCAACGCAAAATCGGTTTCCTCTACGTTAAGCACGTCGTCCTCGATCCGGTACTCAGGAGCAAAGACCGTAATGTACAAGTAAGCACCACAAAATAAACCGGTAACAAACGTGAGGACAATAAGGACAACATCGCTTCCGCGCATAGAGGAATTATATACTATCGCGCCTCTACCCAAACACTTTTCCTCCATTCGCTGAAATACGGTATGATGGTCCCCACGGAGAGATGGCAGAGCGGTTTAATGTACCGCCTTGGAAAGGCGGCGTGGGGGCAACCCTACCGGGAGTTCGAATCTCCCTCTCTCCGCTGACCGGGATGACCCACCCCAAAATTTGGTTTCTATGTTTTTGTTGAGCCGTAATTTCGAGTTCGAACTCGTGTTTTCTGGTATCTAAAGTCGTCAAGTTTGCATTTCTGGAGACAATCCTAAGGGATTCGAACTTTTTTGCGAAGAATCCAAAAAGAAAAAATCAAAAGAGACGGAACTCTATCCCTCCCGGTTTTGCTAGTCTGGCGAGCATTAAACCAAATAACCATATTACAAAGCCGGGCAAAATTGTAATCAAGCTTAACCAGTGTAACATCACCAAAGTCCAGACAAAATTCCCCATAGCTGCGCCGCCTATGACGCATACACCTGGGTCACCTCCACCACCGTCGCACATAAAAATCAAACTGAGTCCTATACCTACAAATGCAATCAAAATCGGTCCGAGAGCAATTATTCCACCAGTCCACTTAAGATATTTTGATATACGTTTCATGCAAATTAAGTATAGCATGTGAATTTATTGTGCACTGTCAAAAAAGTTTGAAATGTACTCCGGATCTCTACGCAAGAACAGAAAAACACCCACTCGGGTGTTTTTCTGTTCTGGCGACAATGTGTTTTTTTACACACGGCATATGTAGTTGTACAATACGGTACATGCGAGTTTTCGTGCTTACCGTTATTACCCTGTCATTACTGCTCTCTTACGGCAGTATGCTATTGGTGAGTGCGCTCAATTTCCACCATACCTCTGACGCACACGGGATGACGATGGGTCTGGCCGAATGCCCGTTCATGGCGCATGAAGAGACGATCTGTCCGATGACGGCTTTTGACCACCTCACGGTGCTTCGCCACCTCTTTGAGACGATCGTACCGAGCATCGTCACGTTCACACTCACGCTTGGTGGTGTACTAGTCTCGCTTCTCTTTGCCTCTACGCTGACACCCCTGCTGCGGCTCCAGGCACACACATTCTTGCGGTGGCGGCAACGCAGCTCGTACGCCTTCCCCTACCGCCTTTTTCAAGAGCTCTTTGCGCGCGGCATCTTGCATCCTAAATTATTCCCGTCCCCACGTCCACTGAGATTTAGTATCTAACTGGAGAATACCTATGAACAACAATACATTGCTGATCGCGCTCGTAGCGCTCTTAGTCGGCGGCACTGGGGGCTACATGGTGGCGGAAAATCGGCCAGTTCTAAACAGCGCTCCTAACCTTGTAAGCAACACGGTACCTAGAAGCATGCCCCGCACACCCGGTGGATCGATGATGGGTAACGCTGATAGCTATGCCGGCATGGGCATGATGGGAGGTATGGGCATGATGATGGTAGCAAGCGAGAAGGAGTTTATCACTGAAATGATCCCGCACCACCAGGAAGCTGTCGATACTGCCCGAGAAGTACTTGCTCGTGGTGCCACCACCCCGGAAGTACGAACACTGGTCCAGAATATCATCAGCGCGCAAGAAAAGGAGATCGCCGACATGAAGTCGTGGTACCTGGCTTGGTACGGCACGCCGTACCAGCCATCAGGCACGTACAGACCAATGATGCGTGATCTCTCAAACCTGAGCGGAGTGGAGCTCGACAGAGCGTTCCTCGAAGATATGGTGATGCACCACATGGGGGCCATCATGATGGCGCACAGCGTACAGTCGTATATTGAACACGACGAGGTACGTACTCTCACGAACGCCATCATCAGATCGCAGTCAGACGAGATACAGCAAATGCGACGGATACTAGCCGGGTTCTAGGTCAGAACCTAAACCCTCCCCGCACGAAGCCAGTTGCGCGCACTGCGTAGCTACACAAAGCGACCCGTTGTCGGGTCGCTTTGCGTTTCGAGCAATGGTTGTACTTAGCTCTGGTAGATCACCGTACCGTTGTGTGTACACACGATAGCAGTGTTCTGGTATGACGGCATAGCTGCCATATCGGCACACCATGCTTGGGCTACAGCGGTCGTGACCGGTACGTAGCTCTGAGCGATGATGATGCCATTGCTTGTTACCGTAAAGTAGTTCGTTGTACTCGCACCGAGTACGCGCGCGAGAACGAGCATACGGAGGTGTGCGATCTGCTGCTCGATACCGTGCAGGGTAGCTGCATTAGCACCACGAGCTGACTGTGATTCAGCCGCTGCAGTGAAGCTAACCGGAATGAGCATGAACGCGATTGCAATTGTAGCGATGGTTTTCATAGTTTTAAAACAAGGATGAAGATGAATAAACCTTGTAACTCCCATATTATCATATCTTTGACTATTTGTCAATATTATGTTAAATGGCTTCGTGTAGCCTTTCTTGGTAACGGCAAAACCCCGCACACAGACCACGTGTGCGGATTTAAGCCAGCACCTGCGTATTACTTACAATCGGCGCAGCGGCCGCGGTGTGTCGCGAGCTCAAGGATCGCGGCGAGACCGACGAGGATGTAGACAACCTGAGTGAGCATCGTACCTTCACCGAAGATCATGGTGACCAGATTCATATCAAGCGCGCCTACGAGCAGCCAATTGAGTCCTCCGACAATGAGGAGGGTAAAGGCTACCATGTGTACCGTCTTATTATGCATATGTTGCGTGGTTACGTACCTACTAACTCCCTTTCGACACTTTAATTGTACTCCTGTTTTAGACGTAGTGCTCTTTAGGGTGGTACTAAGTCACAGGCGGCCGGGACAGAGTCCCGGCCGCCTGTGACCACTACTTAGGCAGATCCATATCGCGTAAGATGCGAATACGATCGGAAGCAGGCGGATGCGTCTGAAACAGCCCGCTGATCTTTTGGCCAATGGAACGCTTATCATTCCCAAACGGGTCAGCAATAAAAAGGTGAGCCGTCGCATTATTCGCGCGCTGCATTGGGCGACTGTACGCAGAAATCTTTTCCAGTGCTGAAGCTAAGCCTTCTGGGTAGCGGGTCAAGAGTGCGCCTGAGGCATCGGCCAGGTACTCACGCTTACGGGAGATAGCGAGCTGGATAAGCTGTGCGGCGATCGGGGCCAGGATAATGCCGATGACGCCGAGTACCAGTACGATAGCACCTGCTTTGTTGTCGCGATCTCCCCCACCCCACATCATGGAGCGGAGGAATATATCAGCCAGCATGGCAATGCCGCCCGCCAACACCACCGCGACGGTCGACACGAGGATGTCACGATTGCCGACGTGAGAGAGCTCGTGTGCCATCACGCCTTCGAGTTCGGTGCGATCCAAGATCGCCAGGATGCCCGTGGTCGCACACACGACGGCATGCTCAGGATTGCGCCCCGTCGCAAAGGCGTTTGGAGCTGCATCATTCACCACGTAGACTTTTGGCATTGGGAGTCCGGCAGTGATGGAGAGATTTTCGACAATATTGATAAGGTCGCGATGCATTACCGGATCAGCCGGTTGTGCCCCGGTCATACGGAGCACGAGCTTGTCTGAGGCCCAGTAGCTGTAGATGTTGGTGAGGAGTGAGAAGCCAATGGCGACATAGAGTATCGCCGGGTTGCCGTAGATGGTGCTCGCGAGGTAGCCAATCGCCACAATAATCACCAAAAACCACGTCATTAACCACCACGTCTTTCGAATATTCTTTCCTTGCTCTGTGTAGAGTGTTGCCATGGGTACAGTATACCAAAAGTGTCAATGGGTGAAAACCAGAACGGGGCGCGACGAAGCCGCGCCCCGTTCTCTGCACTTATCTCTAATTACTTATTTCGTCCTCAGTCCCTGCGGAGTCTCGTTACTCTGGTAGTTACTATCGTCAGACCAGTGCAAGAAGTGACGGAACTTATAGAGTCCTTTTTTCTCGACGTTTTCTTCAATCGCGAGTTTAATATCAGCGGGAGAGATCTCAAGGTGCGCAGCGAGCGCATCGAGTACGACCATGAGATCGGCGTACTCGGCGAGAAACTCGGCGCGATCACGTACGTGCGCGAGCGCGTGCGCCTCCTCAATCACCTTCTTTAAGAGTTCTTGCTCAAACTCAGCGGTATCCTCAATGATGCGCACCTCGCACGCTTCACCCTTCCCTTCGATCTTCTCCTTGATGCGATCGCGGACTAACTTGTTGTAATAAACCTTCCCCATAGATAGTATGAAAGTTACACGAGTGACTGTGCGGGTGGGACCGCCTCGACGGTCGCCGCTGTCCCGCTGCGACGGACCATCATTTTCTCAAGCAGTTCGTGGTTAAAATTGCTCGGCACGGAACCCTCTGCCGCATAGATGTACAGTAGAGTCTTTAGAATGCCAGCAAGAACTGAAGCAATGAGTGAGAGCAATATCAAGAGACCAATAAAAACGAAGAGAACGAAGAGCGCGAGCGTGTTCATCGCATACGCCAGCACTGCAAGAGTAAGCCCCGCACCAGAAGCTACAAGCAGGAGGCAGACGAGCATCAGGATGAAATTGTAAGAAATATTACTGACTGCAGTTTCGCCAAACGTCTGTTTGAACACTGCGGCCGACTTCGGAACGGCGCTAAAGGCAGAAATATCGTCTATCACCATTGCTGGTACTACGAAATACGTCATAACGCGCCAGGCGGTGCCGAGCATCAGCGCAATGATCCGTCCCAGCGCTTCCGATCGCTCAGCGATCGTATTGAGGATCAGACCCACGGTGCTGGTGATAAGCGACCAGATAAACAGAGAAAAGAAATGGGCAAATGCCCGAGCCATACCCTGTCCGAGCGTCGCGTTGCCCCCGTGGGCGCGCACGTACACCATGTGCGAAATTATCGCCTGTGAGAAAGCCATGATACAGGCCCCGACCACGTAGGTGAGGAACACGAACGCAAGCCAGATCGGTGAGTCTTGGGGCAATTCTGTTTCAAGACCAAGAGCGACCAGCACTGCGCCGGCAATGATCACGCCAAAGAAAACCAGATTCAAAAAGAGTGAAATAACTGGGACCCACAGCAGCTCTTTGTCGAGCATCATGAAACGCCAAGTCTCTTTGAGGAGGATCCAGCCAGCTTTAAACCGACCAACGGGCTGGCCGTTAAGTGAAAGCAGCGTGCGAGCGGACATGGTAATAATTTAGAAACTTACCTTAACCACATCGCGCTCTTGGCTGTCGGCAGCGAGCTCAAAGTACTCCATTTCCCTGAACCCAAAAAGATTTCCAACCAGGCTACTCGGAAATGACTGCAGCTGAATGATCAGATCGCGGACGTTGCCGTTATAGAAGCGGCGGGCAGCTTGAATCTTATTCTCGGTGTCAGCGAGCTCAGTCTGGAGCTGTGCAAAGTTTTGACTCGCCTTGAGGTCTGGGTAGCTCTCAGCCACCGCGAGCAGCTTACCAAGCGCTCCACCGAGCGCTTGCTCCGCCCCGGCCATGGCCTGTATTTGCGCTGGAGTGATATTGGCTGGATCTACGTGCACCTGCGTAGCAGTCGCGCGCGCGGCTGTTACTGCGTCAAGCGTTTCGCGTTCATGAGCAGCGTAGCCCTTTACCGACTCGACCAGATTTGGAATCAAGTCATAGCGGCGCTTCAGCTGTACATCAATGTCGGCCCACGCTTCCTTCGTACGCTGCGTTAGCTTCACGAAACCATTATAGGTAAAAATTGCATAGAGCACCCCTAGACCAAGAGCACCGAGAATAATCCACGTAATCATAGAAAACTTACAGTTAGGTTATAAATCCAGTAACAGTGTCCATTCTACCATTCATCCCCAGTGGAGCAAGAAACTTGGTTGCGTGCACGTAAAATTAGTAGTACTCTCCACGCGGACAGTACAGGAGTAAACGATGTTCTTCAGATCGGTACCAGAGAAACCAGCCGACACTCACACGCGTGACGTCTTCATCAGACAGCACTGCTTCGATCTTGCCCGGCTCTATTCCCACGCTGTCGAGTTCGGCGACCAGAAGTTAGGGAGTACCCACTTTCCACGTGAATGCACCAAACCCGTACTCGAGGTGCAGCAGCTCTACCCCACTGCGAAAATTGCTGACCGTAAGAAGCAACTGGCAGGTAGCGCCGTGGCGTTCTTCTTCGGCGGCCAGCTACGGAGTGATGATGTGTTGTCAGCGCGCGAGTATCTCGAGTGGCTAGCAACCGTGCTCACCAAACTCACCAAGAACACGCAAGTGATGCTCGACAAGATGGCGCGACTGGCGCTACACGAAAATGGGGTAAATCTCATGCAGCAGCATGAGTGCATGACACCCCATCACCGGCGACGTTGAAACAGTACCGTTAGCGGGCCTTCACGGCCCGCTTTTTTAGTAACGCACCAGCGACCCTTGATACCCAAAAGAGCCCCGAAGGGCTCTTTTGTGGTGCACAGTGTATGGTCCCCTCAATCGATTCGCGATGAACCAGACGTGAAGCTGGTAAGGAATTTTTTCGAGTTGTACTTTGCGGCTTAAGAAACGCTCGAGATGGCTCAACTCTGCGGCGTGACAAAGTTGTAATGGAGGCGATAGCAGACCTACCGTGACAAATACAAGTGCTGTCGCAGTAGAACAAACAAACTATATTTGCAGTGTTTCTTTAGTACATGCCACCCATTCCCCCGCCCATGCCACCCATATCAGGCATCATTGGCTTCTCAGGCTCAGGAGCGTCAGCTACTGCTACTTCTGTCGTCAGGAAGATCGCTGCCGCTGAGACAGAGTTTTGCACTCCCGCCCGCTCTACTTTCACCGGGTCGATGATACCAGCTTTGATCATATCCTCAATTAAAACGCCTCGGGCTGCATCGTAGCCAGCATTGCCGCCCATTTCTTTTACTTTCTCGACGATCACCGCCCCTTCGTCGCGACCGGTATTGTCAACAATTTGTCGCAGCGGCATCTCGAGCGCTTTCAGAACGATGGTGTAGCCTACCTTTTCTTCAGCGGTGAGTTCTTTCTTGGCGAGCTGGTTCTTCTCAACGTGTGCAGCTGCTTTCGCCAAACTGGTACCGCCACCTGAGACGATCCCCTCTTCAATCGCTGCTTTCGTAGCTGCCACGGCATCTTCGATCTTGAGCTTGAGGTACTTCATCTCAGTTTCTGTCGCTGCACCAACGCGAATCACGCCGACACCGCCGCCAAGCTTGGCGATGCGCTCTTCGAGCTTCTCCTTGTCGAACTTTGATGACGTCTTCTCAAGCTGCGCGCGGAGTGCTTTGATACGCTCGTCAATGGCGTCTTTTGTTCCGGCACCGCTTACGATCGTCGTGCTGTCTTTCGTAGAAACAACCCGGCCGGCCTTTCCCAGGTGCGCCAATTCAGCCGTTTCGAGCTTGAGCCCCAACTCTTCGGCAATGACCTGCCCTCCGGTCAGTGCGGCAATGTCCTGCAAAACTTCTTTCTTGCGGTCACCGTACCCCGGCGCCTTGATGCCTAAGACCGAGAAACCACCCTTGAGCTTATTGACCACGAACGTCGTGAGCGCCTCGCCTTCGATGTCGTCAGCAATGATGACGAGCTCCTTCTTACCTGACTGGGCAATTTTTTCCAGAAGCGGAAGGATCTCTTGGACTGATGAAACTTTTTTGTCGGTGATGAGAATAGCAGCGTCTTTGTACTCGGCTTCCATGCGCTCTGGGTTGGTCACCATGTACGGTGAGACATACCCGCGATCGAATTCCATACCCTCCGTGAACTCTGTTTCGATACCAAACGCCTTTCCTTCCTCGACCGTAACGACGCCGTCCTTCCCGACCTTTTCAATCGTCTCAGCGATCTTGGTACCGATCTCCTCATTTTCAGCCGAGATAGTGGCTACCTGCTTGATTTCCTCAGTCGTCGAGATCTTCGTCGCTTGTGCCTTTAAGGCCTCGACCACGTCGGCTGCAGCATGCTCCATGCCGGCACGAACCGCCATAGAGTTGAGGCCCATGGTGGTCTGGCGCAGTCCTTCGTTGATCAGGGCCTGTGTGAGCACGGTCGCGGTTGTGGTACCGTCGCCGGCCAGGTCATTGGTCTTCTGGGCGACCTCCTTGACGATTTCGGCACCCATGTTCTCAAACTTGTCCTTGAGGTTGATCTCCTTAGCGATCGACACGCCGTCGTTCGTGATGGTTGGACCGCCGTAGCCCTTATCGAGCATAACGTTTCGGCCTCGGGGACCGAGGGTCACCTTGACCGCATTAGCGACCGTATCAACGCCGCGCTGCAACTTTTTCTTGAGTTCTTCTCCAAACATGACTTCCTTTGCCATACGCTTTGCAATTACTAACCTAACTAATTAACCGATGATGGCACTAATGTTGCTCTCACTCACCACAAAGTACTCCTGGTCACCCACTTTTACTTCTTCGTACCCGTACTTTGAAAAGACGACCCGATCGCCAACTTTTACATCCATCGGAATACGCTTGTCGGCATCTTCATTCCACTTACCCTGTCCGACCGCAACAACAATACCCTGCTCTGGTTTTTCTTTCTTAGCTGAATCCGGAATGATAATGCCCGACGCTGAAACGGTACCCGCTTCTGCATCAGTCAGCGGTCGTACGACGACCCGATCGCCTAATGGTTTGATTACTACATCTGACATACAATACGAATAGTCCACTTATGTAATTAAGGTGCGAGTGATGCCGACGCGAAGTGAGCATCCAAGACGTCCCCCGCGCGCGTATTATACGGAGCATTGTTCGGTCCGTCAAAAATGCTCAGGTTTCAAGGTGAGTAACGTGTAATCCCGATAAGGAGTTGCTGACAATTTCGAAAACGGGTAGGTTTACGGATCAACGTTTCTCTGCTATACTACCGGTCATGGAATCAATTATGACTGTTGTGCCGTACGCGCAGATCGTCCTCTCCGTTCTCCTCGTAGCAGCCGTGCTACTGCAGCAACGCGGATCGAGTATTGGCGGCGCTTTCGGCGGTGACAACTTTAGTGCAACCTTCCACAAGCGACGTGGTGGCGAACTTTTCCTTTTTCGTGCAGCATTAACACTAGCTGCACTCTTGGTCGCGAGCGTTCTCTTGACGGTAGTTATCTAAGACAAAGTACGGATTCACCCGTGGCACCCCACATTCAATAAACTTCATTCGTAACGGTTCCGTTTGCGTGTTTTACTCCATGAACCAAGCTACTAAAACTTCTCGCCAATCCCTCTTGTCGCGTTACTTTGCGTTCCTTGAACGTCGTTCAATCGGGGACCGTCTTATTTTTCATGCTGTGCTAACTGTGTGTGTCGGTGCATTCTTATGGACCCTCGTCGCACTCAATGAGCGCTACCTCACCGATACGCCGATGCGCGGCGGTACGCTCGTTGAAGGGGTGGTGGGCACGCCGCGCTTCGTCAATCCGGTACTCGCAGTGACGCGAGCCGATCAGGACATGGTATCGCTGGTCTACAATGGACTGATGAAAATTGCCCCCGATGGTGAGCTCGTACCGGACTTGGCAGAATCAGTGACGGTCTCGGAAGATGGGCGCGTCTACCATGTGACACTGCGCAGTGACATTTACTTCCACAATGGTAACCCGCTTACTGCGCGCGATGTGGCGTACACCATCGGCCTGATTCAGAACCCTGAACTCAAGAGTCCGCTTCGCGGTAACTGGGATGGCGTGACGGTGGCCGAGGTCAGCGAACGTGAGCTGACCATCACCCTGAGTGAACCATATGCACCCTTCATTGAGAACCTCACGGTCGGTATCTTACCGCGAGGCGTGTGGGATGCACTGCCGATCGAGCAGCTACCATTCAGCCAGTACAACACGGAACCAGTCGGCACCGGCTCATTCGCGATTGAAGAGGTGCTGCGCGATGAGACAGGTTTGATCAACGCCTATGTACTCACCGCAGCGCCGTACGGGAGTGACGGACCCAATATCCAAAATATTATGCTCCGCTTTTACCAAAATGAGGCAGCGCTCGTCGATGCGCTTGAAGCAGGCGAAGTGGATGGCACGCCGAGCCTATCACCGGAATCGCTAGCGACCCTCGACTTACGTCCGTACCAGGTGACCGAGCATCCGCTCCCACGCACGTTCGGTGTCTTCTTCAATCAGAACAAGAGTGCTGCCCTGCTCGATCCGGCGGTGCGCGAAGCCCTTGAGGTAATGATTGACCGAAAAGAGTTGGCCACACGGGTGACGAACGAGCACGGTATCCCCACCAGCACGCCTGTGCCGCCGGGGTACCTTACGGTAGAATCAACCAGTACTGCGGCTACCAGCTCATCCACGCTCTCGGAGCGGATCGCCACCGCTGAAGCAATTCTTAAAGCTTCAGGCTGGAAGCGAAACAGCAATGACCTGTGGGAAAAGACGATCGACGAGGAAACAGCGACCTTAAGCCTCACTATCAGCACCAGCAATACGCCGCTCTTTGACGCTACCGCAACTGTTTTGACAGAGTGGTGGCAAGCTCTCGGTGTTGAGGTGGCAGTAAATCAGTACGAACAAACGGACCTTGTACAGGCTATTATCCGCCCGCGCAATTACCAAGTGCTTCTATTTGGCAGCGATGTCGGGCGTGCTCTTGACCTATACCCATTTTGGCATTCATCGCAAAAGGATGACCCGGGGCTCAATATTACCCAGTACACCAACATAGAGGCAGATGCATACCTCAAGACCATTCGTACCGCCAAAACTGCCGCTGAGCGCGATCAGGCCATCATTGCACTGACCCGCCTCTTGGCGGAAGAGCGACCAGCTATCTTCCTATTTACGCCAACGTTTACGTACCTCCTCAGTCCCGACGTTACACACCCCGAGCTGAAGCGTCTCGGTAGCCCGAGTGACCGCTTTTCTAATATTCATGAGTGGTTTACGAGCAAAGAGCGTCTCTGGCCCATTTTCCAAAATTAGATCACCGATTCCTACCACCACCTAGTGAGGAGTCGAAAGTTTCGCTCAGCTGAGAGAGATTTCCGACTATTCACTAATAGTAATTAATCAATTTCAGTAATGATATGAACAACGAAACACCAAATAGCAACAATTCACCGCGGCAGCATAGCCGCAGTCAAAATGGTCAGCGCGGTCGCCGTCGACCAGGTCAGTTCCGTAGCGCTGGTAATACACGGCGCCGAGAAGCCAGCGGCGAAAGACCACCTCGGCCAGCCGGACGCCCTGTGCGCACCCCACATACTGCCGCTCCGGGCATGGGTGAGCGAAAAGATACCCCCAGTAAGCGCCGCAGCGGCCGTGGTGGCGCCAATCGTAATCGCAACCGTCGCAAGATGACGAACCCTGCGCTCACACATCGTTTAGCGACCACAGAGCACACGAGTGCCATTCCAAACCTTGAAAGCGAGGATGCTATTCGTATTATTACCCTCTCCGGTGTTGAGGGTATCGGACGTAACATGATCGTGATTGAGAACACGCACGACATCATTGTTGTCGATGCAGGCTTTCAATTCGTTTCAGAGGCCAGCGACGCGCCGGGTGTCAATTATATTTTGCCAAACACGCAGTACCTCGAAGAGCGACAGCATAAGATCCGCGCCATGATCGTCACTCACGGTCACCTCGACCACATCGGCGGCATTCCGTTCATCATGGAGCGCATTGGTAATCCACCAATTTGGACCCAGTACCTGACCTCGCTCATGATCTTGAAGCGGCAAGAAGAGTTCCCACACCTAGCACCCGTAACAATGAACGTCGTCAAGGAGGGGGAGACGTTTACTGTGGGGACCATGAAGATCAAGACATTCCCAGTCACCCACTCGATCCCCGATGCAATGGGAATTGCTTTTGAGACACCGCATGGCGACGTGGTAATCACCGGCGACATCCGCCTTACCCACGAAGGTGGCGAAGTTGACCGCCTCGAACGTGAATCGTGGGAGAAGGTAGGTCAGAACAACAACCTCGTAATGCTCTGCGATTCAACTAACGCTGATCGTGAAGGCTTTTCAACTCCTGAGAGCTTTGTGTTCGAGGCACTCGAGAACATCATCCGCGACGCGCGCGGCCGGCTGATCATCGGCACCTTTGCCTCCCAGTTTGAACGACTGATCCACGTCATTAAGATGTGCGAAAAGTACGGTAAGTTTGTCGTGCCAGAAGGCCGCAGCATCAAGACGCACATCGACATTGCCCTCACCGCGAAGATGCTCGAGGTAAAGCCGGGTGTCATCATCAACGTGAACGACATGCAAGACTATCCCTCTGACCGCATCGTGGTCCTCGCCACCGGTGCGCAGGGAGAAGAGTTCGCGGCACTCATGCGCATGGCAACCGATAAGCACAAACAGATTGTGCTCAATGAGCGCGACACCATCGTGCTCTCTTCATCAGTTATTCCTGGCAATGAGATCGCAGTCCAGATCCTCAAAGACAACATCTACCGCAAGAACGTGCGCATCATCAACTACAAGAGTGCGGCGGTACACTCTTCAGGACACGGCAACGCTGGTGAGCTCAACTGGGTGCGCCAAGCGGTGAAGCCGAAGTACCTGATTCCTGTGCACGGCCACCACTACCACCTTAAGAGCCACATGTACGCTGCCATTGAGACTGGCTTCCCGAGAGAGAACATTTTCGTGCCCGACGACGGATCGATCATCGACATCATCGGCGGCACCGAAGTGATCGTTCAGAAGGTGAAAGCTCCAAATGAGTCAGTGTACGTAGACGGCTTCACCGTTGGTGCACGACAGGAAGTCGTACTCCGCGATCGTCAGTCGTTGGCTGAGCAAGGCATGTTCGTCATTATTGCAACCGTCAACACCCGTACCGGCAAGTTGCGTAAATCCCCCGATATTATTTCCCGCGGCTTCATTTACTTGCGCGAGAACCAGCAGATCCTCTCTGAAGCACGCGTGCTCATTAAGCGTACCGTTGAACGCTACACCGAGCGCCAAAACCCGGTTGACCTCGACTCGGTCAAGGATGAACTAGCTGATACCGTCAGTGGCTTCCTTATGCAGAAAACAAATAAGAGTCCGATGGTGATTCCGGTATTAATTGGGATCTAATCAATCACGTGCAATGATCAGGGTACTCGGCCGACGCCTTTGGCGCCGGCCGTTTCTTTTCCCCGCGATCTACCCAGACGACACCATTTGATTGCTACAATAGATAGCACCGTATGCTGCTCTTTCGCCACCACCCTTTTGTGAAGCAGGGCAACCCACCAAAGTTTTGGTTGACCTACGTCCTTTCTGTCATCTTTAATTTCCATGGACTATTGGTTGCTTATAGCAACTCGAGCTACATGGAAGGCTTCACGAGCCCTGAAGTGGTTGGCCTCCTGTACAGCATCTCCTCAGCACTGGCAGTTTTGGCATTCCTCTTCTTCACTCGTATTCTTCATCGTTTCGGCAACGTTCGACTCACACTTTATTTAACCCTCATTGAGATGTTTGCCCTCATGCTCCTCGGCTTTGCCTTTGGCGGAGCGACGACCATTGTGGCATTTGTCGTCTTCATGACCATCAATCCCCTCCTCTACCTCAACATCGATATCTTTTCTGAAACCCTCACGGGTAAGAACGAAACTGGTACTGGCAGCGCTCGCGGCCTTGCCCTTGCCCTAATGAGCACCGCGGCGGCACTGGCCCCTTTTTCTCTCGCACTCATCGTTGGTGACGACACTGACAGGCTGCACCTCGTGTACTTCGTGTCAGCTGGTATCTTTACTTTTTTTATAGCGCTGGTAGCTATCCACTTTCGCACATTCACTGATCCACATTATGAGCACCTGGACGTACTCAAGACTCTGGCAGGGTTCTGGCGCCGCCGCCATCTCCGCAATGTTTTTTTTGCGCACTTTATGCTGCAGTTTTTCTTTTCCTGGACAATCATCTACATACCCCTCTACCTTGCTACCGGCATTGGCTTCTCGTGGGATATTATTGGTTCTATCATCGGTGTTGGATTGTTGGCGTACGCTGTGTTTGAGTATCCCATTGGCCTCTTAGCCGATCATCGGTACGGTGAGAAGGAAATGATGGCACTTGGTTTTGTGATCCTCGCTCTTACCGCCTCGTGGATCTCTTTTATGGCCAGCGCCAGCATTTTAGCTTGGATGCTCCTCATGTTCATCAATCGCGCCGGTGCCTCGCTCGTTGAAGTCACGACCGAAAGCTACTTTTTTAAGCATACTACCGGAAGTGACGCAAACATCATCAGCTTCTTCCGATTAGCACGCCCCTTAGCGCTCATGGCTGGCTCCTTGGCTGGTAGCGTTGCGCTCCTGTACCTGCCGTTTAACCTCATTTTTATTGTGCTCGCACTGGCCATGGCCATGGCCATTTTCTTTGTTATTCCCCTGTGCGATACACGCTAGCCAATCTACGTGGGGAGTGCGAAGCGCTGTCGACGTTTCTCGATTAACCCTTCACGTACCAGCACATCAAGTTGCCCCTCGATGCGAGTGCTAGAGAATGTTGCTAAGACTTTTTGCAGGGTCATTCGGGTCGTAGGACCCGCTACCAGCGTACGTAAAATTGCCCCGCGCAATTGTCGGTCACTCCCTGCAAAGGGGCGCTGCTTTTGGTAGCTCCTCGCGCGCACATTGTGGTTGCCAACCGTTTTTTTAAGGTGACTGCCGTAATCCATGATGGCTGCATACCAGCCGCGAACATTTTCTGTCGGCAGCGTTTTTCGAACGAGGGCCAGTATCTCAGCATCATGCACCTTTGTCGCATCAAGCGGCCAAAAATGGTAGAGGAACACCGTGCGCACATTGGTTTCAATCAACGGCACAGCTTCATTGTACGCAAACGCCAGCAGCGCGCCTGCGGTATAGGGGCCGACCCCGGGAAGTGCCTTCAGTTCATCATACTGACGAGGAAAGCGACCTTGGTGCTGCACATCGATCTCACGCGCACACTGCCACAAGAGCTTGGCACGACGGTTGTAGCCAAGTCCCTGCCATACTCTGAGCACTTCGCCAAGCGGCGCCTGGGCGAGTGCCCCAACAGTTGGAAATCGTTTTAGAAATGTTCGGTACTTTGGCACAACGCGATCCACCTGGGTCTGTTGGAGCATTACTTCCGACACGAGAATCCGGTACGGACTGTGAGTCTTCCGCCACGGCAGATGGTGCCGACCGTTGGTGGCATAAAATTGCCAGACCGTTGCGCAAAAACGCTGTTCTTTTTTAGAACAGCGCGGCGGTGCTTCCGGTATGCTTTTCAATGTAGGCTTTGACATCGAATTTACGCTTACAGCCATTATAGTTCATGTAACGAATCTTCCCAAATACCGGGCGGTTGCTCCACGCGCGATCATGCAGTCCACCAATTGACCACAACACACCGACGTAGCCATTTGGGTCGCGGCCATCGAGTTCATAGCGGTCATTTAAGGTAATTGCGATCTCGATTGCTTCCTCAGGTGATTTTGTCCACTCGAGGATCTTTTTCGCCCAGTACATGCGCAGGTAGCCATGCATCTTACCGGTTTTTACCATTTCAAGTTGCGCGGCATTCCAAAGCGGGTCATGGGTTAGTGCTCGTTCAAATTGTTCTGGCGTGTAGAGATACTCCCGCGCATCTTCCCGATGTGCATCGAGTGTTTCTTTTGCCCAATCTTTGAGGCCAGCAAAGCAATCATAGCTGGGGTTGTACAAGCAGAAGTTTTCAGCCAGCTCGCGACGGACAATGAGCTCTTCAAGGAACGCGGCTTTAGCATCTTGATCACGGCGAACTTTCTCTATTTCATGTGCAATACGCTGCACGCTCAGGTGGCCAAAGCGAATGTACGGTGAGAGGTCGGAAATCGACCGCTTGGTTGGGTCATTACGCTCGGTGTGGTACGAGCTAAGACGCTCTGTAATAAACTGTCGTAGCATAGCCGCGCCGGCTTTCGGGCCTGGTTTACACCACACCACCGGTGGGACTTCAGCTTCGTACGTACGTAGCTTCTCTACACTGGCCCAATCAATCGTGCCGCAACCAGCTTTACCATATTCACGTGGCCGAAGGGCACGCTTTGAGCCACCCCAGTCGTGTGGGTGACTGACTGTTTTAGGGATCGCACCACTAAACTCTTGGTACAGCTGGCGTACTTTTGGACGAAAGGTATGCGCTGCAAACTCTTCTTTTTGGCTGGCAATCCAACATGGAATGATGTTATGTGCATCAACCTCATGAACCGGAATGTCCACCCCCTGCGACACCTCATCCCACCACCGGCGCATCTCGTGGAGTGGCGAAAAATCGGTTACCAAGAGGCCGACCCCGTGCACGGCTACAAACTCAGCCACTTCCTTTTTCCAGTCCCCGCTCGTGACAAACAGTGGAATATTGAGGTCCTTAAGCTCCGCGGACAGCTCTTTCAGACCACCGGTTAAAAAGTGATGCTGGCGTTCACTTGTAGCAATGAAGTTTGTGCCAAAATGTACCAAGACACCAAGCGGCACCTTAGCCATTCTAGCTTTCTCGGCTGCATACAAGAGTGCCCAGTTGTCGTGTGCACGAAAATCACGTCCCATGACATAGACAACGGGGCCGTTGCCCTGCTCACCAGGACGCAGGACTCGTGCGCGACGTTGATCGAACCCAGTGTTCCGCATATAACATAAATGGTATGTCTACACTAGAATAGCAAATCAGGCTAGCTCGTACACAACGTCTTTACGCTCTACCACCACTTCCCACCCCATTCGCTTCGCATGCTCATAGAGTGCCCGGTTTGGGTTGAAGCAGATCGGTCGCTCAACTAACTCCAGCATGGGAATGTCACCCTCGGTGTCACCAACTGCTATTGAACCAGCACTAGTGTATGCACCATGCTCTAAGACACGTTTGACGATATTAGCCTTATTCTCAATCACCTGTATGGCCTCAACCACGCCAGTAAAGCGGTCAGTGGGTCCGATTTCATAGATTCGACCATACACTTTATCGAAGCCGTACTCGCGGCAGAATTCATCCAGGATCGACTTCGGTGATTGGGAAATGGCGACGAGATAAAATCCCTCACGTTTGAGCGTGGCGATCAGGTCGCGCGTGTAGCGATAGACACGGTGGCTGTACTCACCTACGACGACCCGGCCAATATCGGCAACGGTACCGTAGTGCACACCTTTGATATGCCTGAGAAAGACCGCGATGACAGCTTCGATGTATGCCTCGTATGTTCCTTCTCGATTCAACCAGGCAGCGTGCTGCGAGGCGTAACCCTCTTGTGCATCCGATGGAAACACTCTCGCCGCGACCAGTTCGTCAACGAGCCGAATCAAGAGACTCGACCGAAATACTGTGCCGTCAATATCAAAGAAAGCAATCTTTTGCATAGCTGCAGTATAGCAAATTATGACACCACAATGAAAACCGGCCTGAGTTCTCGCCAAAGCGCGTGATCCATTACTTGCTCGGTATACTGTCCCTCATGGGTCAAGCCGACCCCGGTGATGGTGATCGTCGATTCAGGTGAGACTCGCTCGACGTATGCCACGTAGCCTATATCATCGATAATGTACTCCATGATCGAACCAGAGTGCGGAAAGACGTCGATGCGCACTCCTCTGATGCCACGAAGCTTGCGTTGCCAAGTACCAGCAATGCGACCCCACGATTCAACCCACGGCACCATGCGTCCGGTCTGCCTAATCCGATACGTAACGTACTCAACACCCTGGAGCACTGTTTTGGTCTGTCCGCCGAGAAAATCATCGTCTATGAACGTACGGAGCTTTAAGGTTTCAGCATCCTCTGCGCTATAGAACCGGCCGCGAAAAAATTGCGGAAACGTAGCGGCTTCTCCCCCAATCGCCTCAGCTGGCACCCAACCGGCTACTGCTCCTGCCCTCACGTGCATGAACCGGCCGCTGCGTCGCCCAACAGCTACCGACATACCCGGGTGCAGCACCGCAACCCGGTTGTCAAAAGCGACCGTCGGCTCGTGGTACACCGCTACACGCTCCAGTATGCATGCTGCATGAACCGCTGTGTCAACAGATGTAATTGCAGGTGCGTCGTCGTGGTCGTCTTTGGGCGGAACACTTGGATGGAGCGGGGGCAAGAGTGAGGCTGTTGCCGCCGGCGCTGGTAAGATAAATTGGTGCCCCGTTTGCCGTGCACTCCTAGTGCTGTCAAATAGTGAGAGGAGGAAGTACCAGAGATCGAGAATGACGGCAGAAAGGATGCGCATACAATCACTCGGCTCTCGTATGGAGCACTTGGTACGCACTCCTCGTCAGGCCACCGAGCGTGAGCGTAAAGCACAGCGCAAGAGCCACTATGCCAAGAACTGGAATAAACATGAGTGCCTGCAACGTCGCTGAACCAACCAGAATGGTCGGGAGACTTACCTCAAGCCGACCACGGACGTACTTGCTCAAAAATGCTCCCGCCACAACACCCATGAGCGCGAGTGCCAACGTGTATAGAACAACCAGTCCACCGAGCACCATGAGGCCGAGCAGCAGACCAAGTACCGTAACAAGGAGTAGCATTGCAACGATCGGAGCACCAAATAGTGCCGCTGCGCCCACACCCGAGGCGATCAGTATTGATTCATCAACACGCTCCACGAGAGCCTGAAGGCCACGCTTAAAGAGTAGAAATAGCGAAAGCGAGGCAAAGAGAACGACAAATAACGGGGTCAGCACAGCCCGGGCAGTTTGACGAGCATCAGCAGACTCCGTCGACTGTTCGATAATACTGCCTTCCACCACGCTCCCCTGCGACCGCTGCAATGGTACGGCGCTCGCGTAGCTGACAGTGCCAGCTACACTGGCTTTATCGCCAAGCGTGAGACCAGCCGGTGTACGTACATCTATGTTCTGGCCAATCTGACCATCGACGCGAATGCGCTCAGCGGTACCGTATAACGACCCGGCGACGACACCCTCGATCGTCGCATCGCCGCCGAAGAAGTACACGTTGCCAGCAATTTTTGCTGAGGAAAGTACCTGGAGCGTTCCAGCAACGACAAAGACGTCGCCGCCGACCGCTTCAGAGATGACGGCTTCACCAGCCACAATCCGAACATCATCGGTGGTGGAGGCATGGAGCTGTGCAGCACCGGCGAGCAAAAACACATCACTACCGATACTACCATTGATCAGTGCGGAGCCTGCTATCGCAACCATGTCCTCGGTAACTGCACCGGACATGGTCGTACGACCAAACGGACCAACTGAGACGTAGTAATCGCCATTAATTACTTGATCAGCTTCAACTGAAATATCCTGCCCTGCGCGCAATACGGTCTCAGCACTAGCGGTGACTGGCAATACGAAGATAAGGGCTGTCAGTACTCCTGTCGTAAATTTCATACTAGTGATTATGCGCTAAGATATGCCTCTTGTCCATAGCTTTTTGGACTGGCGTACGTTGGAGCGTGAAGCGCCGCAGCTTAGATGCAGCCCATGAGCGACGCTGATTCGAGGACGCTGGGAGCTGCGCCACGTTTGATCTCAGTCACTCGAGCTGAACCGAGCTTTGCTTCAGCACACGCGATCATGTCAGGTGTAAACGTAATGGTCTGCTCATAGCCCAGTGACCTCAGTACACCTTGTTGTGCTGTAGGCAATGTGCTGATATCGATCACGAGACCGGTAGCTGGAACACTGTCGGCTACCGGAGTTTCACTGACCCTGCTATTTGCAGCATCACCGCTTTCATGCTGGCTTGGGGTAGTGACAGTGTCTCTCACTGGACCCAGACCACTTTGACGCTGGTACAAGAAGTACGCGATCGCCACCATAGCGACCGTCAGCACCAAGAGTAAGAAGAGGATGACTCCGCGAAAAAATGTCATTCCGCTAACTGTACCACAGCGGCATCATACGTGACAGGGGCTTGTAAAATAGTGGCAATGAGGACACCCAGGAGGATTATAAAGAGCATTGAGCAAAATAGAGCAACGCGCGGCCGAGAAAGTTCGCGCGCACCACTGTACCAATTCCTCGTGTAGAGAAATGAGAATATGAACTCAAAAATACTCATAGGTTTTACCCAAGCTTCTTGTACAGTGTACCAGTGAGTATGAGTATACTGACACCAATAGTCAACAGCACCAGCGGTTGCTGCATGTACGCAGGCAACCGGGCTACTAGGAGATCAAAACCTTTAAGGGTCGCGACGGCACCAAATGTCACCAGTAACGTAAAGAGTACTGGGAACCGCTCGAACACCGTACGACGCACAGGCATGATGAACGAACCAACTCGATCTTCGACCTGCTCGACCGTTTCATCCACGCTTCGCAACACAGCTCGTGCAGACTTCTTTACCTTAAATTGCATTATAGACAATGTTACCGATTAAAGAGTGCCCCGCCCTGCTCCCATAATTCGGCATGTCCTTGCAACTTAAGCCAATACCACCATTCGGCACCCCAAAGATACTGTTTCGAAAAACGGGTGCGTTCGGCGTAGGAAAGTATTTCGGCAAATTTCTCTTGATTCATGCGCGAGAATTGTGTCTCGATTGGTACCGCAGTGACTGGCTCAAGGAGCCACGGTTCAGCCGAGAGTTCAATAAGCATCGTCTCTTTTTCACCATACCGCAGCCTCATGAGCGCTTCCTTGAGCCAGTAAAACCAAGGTGGTAGCACCGTGCGAAACTGACCAAGTTCAGGATTCCAGAAGTACACGTAAACACTGGTGCCAAACACATCACCGTGTCGGTACGGACCGCTCCAGAGGCCAAGGTTGCCGCTATCGGTGACAAGAATGGGTCTTGTGCTATCCAAGGAGCGCAGGTGAACCAGCTCTGCTTCAAAAAAAGCTTCGTCGAATTCACCACAGTGATCTTTAGCGAAGACTTCCAGGTACGGTTCATTTTCCAGCTGCCAGTAAGTAATGGCTGGGTTATCTTTATACCGATTCACCACCGTCGACATGTACTCCAGAATTTCGGCCTGCTGCACTTCCCAACTCTCCCTCGCTGCCCACTGTGGCACATGACACTCTGGCCAACGTGGCAAACGGCGGCCCACTGCTAGCACTACCGTAGCACCAACTTCACGTGCGCGTGCGAGCTGGTAATCAAGCTCAGAAAAGTTGTACACATCGTCGCGCGGTTCCACCATTGGCCAGTGAGCGGCGAGACGCAAGTGACGCACGCTGAGGTCATCAATGATGGCATCGTACGTTTCTTGCCAATTGAGACCGAGCTCCTCCGCGTACATGGCATTAAACGACATGCCATAGGTGATACGTGCTGGCAGAGGCTTATACGCGTACCAAACCACGAGGCCGCCCGTGGTCGCAATGAGACCAATTAAGACTATAAGAATGAGGCGAGTACGTGGCATAGGCGCTAGCGGAATAAGAGGATGAAGCCAGCAGTGATAATGCACACGTAGAGCACCTTACGAACGACAGTTGATGCGTCGAATTCGTTTTCGCCCGCAGTGTGCGGCGTGAAGCGGCCAACAATAAGGCCGAGTAAGATGATAAATACAAACTTGAGCCCATCGAGCGCCTGCACCACAGTCACCTCACCAAGGTCAGTTGCCTTAAGGAGCATGAATGCAGCAATACCTGCTATCACTTTTGTGGCCAGTACAACAAAGCCACTCTTGGTGGTAGTAGTCTTTGTCTGCGCTTTAATTTTTTCATAGTAGACCGGTACTAAAAGGAGTGATAGGGCAAAGAAGACAAAACCGATTCGCGACCAGAAAAAGCCGTCGTCAAAACTCGTCTCTTCAAATAGACCCTTCATGGCAATGTAGTGGAGCGCGAAGAAAAGACCACTATGGAACGTGTGCAGCGCCATGTTGCGCGTGAAGCGCAGCTTGGAGACCAAGAACGTGCCGAAAATGAGCAGTGCCACACCCCAAACGAAGTGTGAGGAAACGGGCGTATTCAAAAACAAGTACGACATGACAAAGGTGGCAAGTGCCGAGACGGCACCAATGACCGGCATGACGTCGGACGTATCACCGTGCTTTAAAGCGTCGTACATAGACACGAGCGCCATGAAGAACGTGTACGCGGCTAAGAACGACATGCCGACCACTTGGATAGATGGCTGCTCAACATTTTTGAGTGACGGCGCACCGAGTTCGGCCAAACCCGGAATGAACGCTACGCCGTAGATCAGTATCCAAAATCCGGTTAAGAGACACGAGTAAAAGGCGTACACGAATGGACGCGGGAGCGCCTTCTCGTCAGTCACAATGTACTTATCGAGAATTGCAACGACAGCATTCAAAAACTGACCGGCTGTCGCAAGAAGTAACCATGCCATGTGACCGTATTATGTCATTGATACCAGCTATTTTCGCCTGTTTTATCCTCAGGTGACCCGCGCAAAGGTACCTCTGCAGGCACCGCTTACGCACTATGCGCTTCGATAAGTTTTTTATAGTGCCAGGCACTCGGACGGGGCGTGCGCTCTAAGGTGTCGTAATTGACCGCAATCAGCCCGAACCGCTTCTCAAACCCTAGTGCCCACTCGTAGTTATCTAAGAGCGACCAATACATGTGCCCGCGCACGTCCATTCCGTCTGCAAGCGCTCGCGCCACACCCTTTATCTGCTCTTCAATGTACCACGCGCGATGCGAGTCATCGTGGTCAGCCACCCCGCACTCAGACACAAAGATCGGCTTTTTGTATTTCCAGAGGACTCGAAGCGCGTTATAGATGCCGTGTGGCGCCATCTCCCAGCCCATATCAGATTTTTCAAAGTACGGCCGGTTACCAAACTTTACGTAGTGGTAAAAGTTGAGCCCGAAGGCATCGCAGTGACGGTGCACTCGTCGTAAGAACGAATGATTAAGGAACTGATTTTGGACCCAGGCACGCAGCACGTTAAATGGATTCCAGTTCGAATCAAACGCTACCACGTGGTGCACCAAGCTCACCTCAAGCGAAGGATTAACTGCCTTAATTGATTCATACGCCAGAATGTGTGCGCGCACCAAATTCTTTACCACGCTGCGGTAGGTAAAGTAGGCAAACAGGCTTCGCTTCGGACGCGACTTCTCACGATCACCAGAGTGTGTGAGCTCATTGATACCCACTAGGCTGAACATCTTAAACGGTGGCCAGTTACCTTTGAGCCACCCCAAACCGGCGAAGACAATTGGTTCGTTGATGGTCGTAAGACCATCAATCTCTGCACCGAGCTCTTTGGCGATAAACTGCGCATAGCGGGCAAAGTACTCTGGCGCGCTTGTATGCTCAAAACCGCCCTTTTTGGCAAACCACAAAGGTAGCGTAAAGTGCCAGAGTGTAGTGTAGGGCTTAAGGCCGCGCGCTTGCAGTGCCCGAATGACCTGGCGGTAGTGCTCAACTGCCTCCATATCCCACTGACCTTCTTCCGGTTCAATGCGCGCCCATTCAATCGAAAAGCGGTGCGCATTATGCCCGAGTGATTTCGCTAGATCAAAATCTTCTTCGTAGCGGTGGTAGTGATCGCAGGCGAGGCCGCAGACTGGGACTCTACCCTCACGTGCTGCGTCTGCCCAATCGGTATTTTCAATCCCCCCCTCAACCTGATACGAGGCGGCAGAAGCCCCCCAGTAGAATCCGGCCGGAAAAATTTGCTTGCTATTCATAGGCGTAAGTATAGCAAAGGCCGCAGGTCTTCCTGCGGCCTTTCCCCGTGTCAGCGGAGCGGAACGTCGTGGTAGCTGTAGCTGCCAAGCTCTCCTACTCCCCGGCAGCGGATAGGAATTTGCCTCCCACCTGCTCCAATCCCAAAGAACAATGCAGGGTCAGATCCACAGAGTACGCGGACTGATCCGTGAAGGGGCAAAAGTGACATGCCGTTTATGTCCGAGAGCCAGCCCACGTACCACAGCGCACAAGGAGCGGTGGTTGGTTCGAGCACCTGAAATCGTCTCCAACCACCAAAGCGCGGCATGTGGAAAATGGGGACAAACCCTAACCACCGTCGACGCGTAGCGGTTCTGTCAACCACCCCTTGAACCATGAGTTTTGGATCAAGCCATGAAACTGCACCAGGCTTGAATTTCACATTGTTCCAGAGGTGCGTCTCCTGTGGCAGCGCTCGGTAGTCAGCTTGCAGCCAGTACATCAGCGGCCGTAAGAGCCGGTCAAGCACCTTCGTCCACCACGGGAGTGGATGGACGATGATCCTGTGGTCAGCAGTGATACTGACCCACGAGCGATTGGCCATCTATCCCTCCTGACAGACTTCCCTGCCTTTCATTATAACACATGTATTGAAAATATCAATGGTTTCCTACCACAACCCCATCAAGTCTGTACGCTAAGGATCGAAGTCAATGAGTGGTGTGCCGATATCAGCCTGGTAGTGTAGCCAGTTCTGGTAGAGCGCGGCAACCACTTCAAGGTCAGCGACGGCAGGATCCAAGGCTTGCTGTGACAGCTCGATACCGTAGGCATGTGCAAGGAGCGCAAGACTGGGTCGGCGATTCTGCGCACCGTAGTAGGTCACCTGGTCGAGAAGATCAACGTGGCGGACACCGCGCTGGTGTTCAAGGCGTCGACCTTCGAGTAAGTTCACCGTTGGTCGCACACCGCACACCGCGCTTCGCTGTAAGAGGAACGGTACCAAAAAACGACGGCCGTTGTAGGTAACAAAGGTATCGTACTGCTCTGCGCCATTCCAAAAAGCCTCAAGTATGGTTGCTTCGGTGCGCTCGTAGGTACACACATCTGCTGGTGTTTGGATGCCATGTGCGGCGGTGCGGTAGAGCACGCGCTCGGCTCGCTCAACATCGTACAGTGCAAGTGCCGAGAGTGTAGCTGTCCACGGTGAGTAGGTTCGCTGAGCAATTGCCGACGCACGAAGTCGATCACGCTCCGTCTCAGCCACAGCTGCTTTGGGTACCCACGCCAGCAAGAGCTCCTGCACGCTCGGTGCTACCGTTTGCCAGGGTGGCGCTTCTGTGGCAATTGTAAGCACGAGGGTCGCCATAGCGATGTATGGTATTTAAAATGTAAAGCTTTGTGGCGTAGCTTTAAAGCAACCGATCATGAACGGGCGCTCTGCCCCGATGCTGTAGCGGTAACCGGTACCGCTGAGGTAACCACCGCACTCATCCACCTCCCCTTCGTAGCGACCGTAGATTGGGTAGCCGTCACGCGCGTAGCCGATCAAGCTTTCACTATCGACGTTTCGCCAAATCGCTGCATCACTGTTAAGGAGCAAAATACCGCTCCCTGTGACACCAACCACCTCACTTGGCACACACGATGCGACTGGGAGCGCGGTGGGCACTACCGGTAACGCTAGGTACGTTGTTCGGACCATTTCAGCAGCCTGCTCTGTCGTGGTACTCGCTTCATCGGCGGAGGTAGGCATTGCTGCTGCTGACTCACTATAGGCCACCCGATAGCTCCCTTCAACAGCGACACGGACGTGGCCCATCGGCCACGCTGCAATGCGCGGTAAGACATCGTCTGGGTACAAGCACCGATCAACGGTGTGCGTGGGTGCTTGCGGCGCATCAGTCTCAGTAATCGGAATATCCTCCACGAACGTATCGGGTTGTGGAGTGATACTGCTTGTATCGAGTGCCAATTTTTCGCGCAAGCGAGCCACATTGGCAGCGCGGTCGACAGCTGTTTCGCTTCCAGTCGTCACACCGCCACCAGAAACAAATTCCGGTATACTCGCCACATCAAAACCCACTGACCACGTCGGTGCCTGCTGGCGGGCAAGGGTAAAGAGTATCGCGAGCGCGAGTACTACCAAGCACGTCAAAAAAAAGACTAGATCGCGTGTTCGAATCATTGCACCATCATACCAAACGCCGGCACCCCTTGGGCGCCGGCGTTTCTAATAACCACCTACCTCCGTTTTGTCGGCTTCTTAGTCGCTTGCCTTTTCGGTGGTACTCGCTCGCTCGCTGCACGAACTACCTTTATGTCAACGAATTGCTCAATTCTCCGAATGTCAGCCAAAAGCTTGGCACGATCAACGTTATAGAGATAGAGGTTAAAAATTGAACGGCCGCCGTGTCGTGCAAAGACAGCTCTATCACCAACTTTTTTATTTACTTCAATTTTATAAAATGAATCGAGCTGCTCAATCTTTTTAATGCCCTTCATCTCGGTAATAGTGCCCTCTTTGGGGGCAAACCATTTCATGTACAGTGCATTCCCATTGCATTTCTTTGGGATCTTAGGTGTCCGCGGCAAACGAATCAAAATATCATTGAGAGGATGATCGATATTGCACGAAAGCTGGTAGAGTACGTCACGTGCACCGCCCATGCGAGGACCAACCTCGATCACTTTCCACTCACTGTCGATCTTCATGAGCTCAGTATGCGTTGTCGTGCTACGCAAACCTAGTGCATGGATCGCCGTCTCAGTGACAGCTTGTGCTCGACGAACTGTCTCACCCTTCAGAGGTGTTGGCGTCATCTGGATGTAACCGTAAAAATCTTGCCGACCGATATCTCTTCCAGTTTTAACCCGTACGAGCGGGAGGTGATAGACGACCCCACGTGAATTGACGTAGCTATCGATCGAGTACATATCTCCCTCCATGTACTGCTCAGCAATAACCTTCGGGACCTCGATTCGTTTATCGTTGGCGTACGCTCGCTCGAGTTTCTTAAAGCAGGTCTTGAGCGCGTGCTCGAGCTCATCCTCATGGAAACAAATGGTCACGAATAGGCTCGCTGCTAAATTTGTTGGTTTAATGATCATCGGAAAACCAACTTTCGCGATAATGCGGCGACGTTCCGCTGTTGTGGTGTCGCGCACGCGCGTGAACTTCGGCGTGATCTTTGGATCGTAGAGCTTGAAACGCTTGCGCATTTCATACTTATCGGTCGCCCAGGTCAATGATTCACTCGTTGGAGTTCGTAGGTAGGGAACGAAAGGAATAATTTTTGCAAACCGCGCAATGTTTGCTTCACTACGACAGCTTATTGCTACGAGCTGATCTTGGTACGGTAAGAGCGCTTCCAGAATTTTGCTGTTGCTACTGAAGTCAACGACGAGAAGTATGTCACACTCGTAGACCCGATCAGGGTTATACGATGCCGCATCAATGATGAACATGATGCGAAATTGTTTACCGACCGATGTACCGTACAGCTCTAGGCTGACGTACGATGAAGCTTTTGCCGGTGAAACGAAAGCGACAATATTTTTTTGTGGCTTTTTTTGTTGCTGTGTAAGCTTGATGGACATATATACAACACAAAAGCTGCATGACAGAGAAAACATCAATGCAGCTTGCGTGAATAACGGCAAGAGTATACCCTAAAAACATGATCTTGTACAGTTATCATCCCTTGCCCTACCTTGACAGGGTACCGTCAGCCCACTAGGCTTCTTCTCATGCGCACCATTTTTCTCCTCAATGCTGGAACACGCACCCGTCGCTCATTTGAAAGCGGGCTTTCCTCTGTGCCAATTCAGCATCTCAAGACAAAGCAGATAATTGCACACCTTACCACCGGACGAGCACCGTGTTTCATTGCACAGAGCACTGCCATCGATTTTACCGACAGCTATGTCTTTACGCGCCTGCGCGCTGACGATGCACTTTTTTGCGGTATTCTCTACGAACATTTGCAGGCTCTTGGTACCCCGGCATCGGACCCAATCACACTGGCCTACCCGCACGCAGAAGAAAAAATTGCTCAGATGCCACGCTTTTGCCGGGCTGGTCTTCGCATTCCTGATACGATCATAGCCCGCGAAGAGAGCTACGAAGCGGAACGAACCTACATTCTTAACCACATCAGCTTCCCGCTCATTTTCAAGTTGGACGGAAGCCAGGGGCGTAACGTACACCTCGTACAGTCAATTGCGGAGCTTGATGAACTCGTCACTAGAAAACCACCAAAACTTCGTTTCTTGCTACAACCGTACATTGCTAACACCTTTGATACACGGACCATTGTTGCCTACGGACGTATCCTCGGAACCATCAAGCGCAGTGCGGCTCCAGGCACATTTCTTAATAATGTCTCGCAGGGTGCAAACATTGAGGCGTACGGCCTGACTGCTGAAGAAGCAGACGTAGCCCTCCGGGCAACTACGCTGGCCGGCCTCGACTTCGGCGGCGTTGACTTAATACACACCCCCGAGGGACCTATCATCCTCGAGGTCAACAAGTCTCCCCAGATCAATGGTTTTGAACGTATCTACGGTAGCAACAGTGTTTTCAAAACGATCGCCGAAATTATTACGGCGCAGTTCTAGCGATACACGCATCCGCCCTTACTAGCTGCAGTCTTGTTAAAGACTCTTTCTAGATGCCAAATTCAACAGCTGGAGTTGAAGTGGTTGCGTCCACCGCTGCCGGTAGAATGCCGAGCGCTGCCTCGATCTGACTACGAAAATCAGCAAAAGTCGAGAACTCCATTTGAGTTCCATTGAGGTAGAACGTTGGGGTACCAGAGAGACCAAGATCACGGGCGGCGTTAAAGCTATCTTCAATACTGTTTTCAATCATAGCTGACTTCAAATGTCGTTTAAAGAGCTCAACATCAAGGCTGAGCTCCTCGGCGTAGGTAAGGAAGAATGCTGTGGGGTTCGCACTGTTTGACCACACGCTCTGATTCTCAAAGAGCTTGTCGTGCATTTCAAAAAATTTACCCTGTTGCCCGGCTGCCTCAGCCGCCTTAGCTGCTCCCATGGCGTTTGGATGGATTGAGATCAGTGGAAAATGTTTGTACTCGAACGCGATCCGGTCACCGTACTGATCCATGATCTCATTCACGACCGGGTAAAATTGTGCGCAGGCAGGGCACTGAAAATCGCTATACTCTACGAGCGATACGCTTGCGGCGGCGTTTCCCTTGGTGTGCGACGAAAGCACGACCCCTTCGTCAGCATTTTTCGCCACCTGCTGCGCCCACATGATTGAGGCGCCGATAGCAACAACAGCAATGGCAATAAAAATCTTTCCGAGGTGGTTTTTCATATACTTCACAAAACGATTATTCTCAAACAATGCTGCCTATCATACCAAAAGACTGGGTAGTGGCCTAGTCGGCCGTTTCTTCTTTCTCAGGTATGACTATCTGTCACTGGTTCTACTGAACCATCGCGGTGCTCAAACTGTTCATGTGCAAAGGAAATGACCATAGTCATGCCAATGAAGCCGATGAGAATAGCGACCCAGACGTGCCAAAAACTTCGATAGTTACCCAACGACCCATGGAGTCGAGGTAAGAGCTCGGTAGCCGCAATGTACAGCAGATTTCCTGCCGCCGCTGCAGAGAGTACCCACGCGAGCTCGGCAAATGCACCTGCGAGGGACAGTGTCAATACGGTACCAGCTAGCACTGTGCTCGCTGAAAGCAGGTTGCGTACTACTGCTTCTTGCCGCGAATACCCCGCGCGTAAGAGTACACCAAACTCAACGATCTCTTGCGGAATCTCATGGAGTGCAACCGCTACGGCAGTGATCACACCGACTTCTGGGGCAACTAAGAACGCGCCGCCGATCACAATACCATCAGCAAAATTATGGAACGCATCACCAATCAAAAGTAAGATTGCCGCTTCACGCTTCTCGTTATGCTCGTGGGCAGCGTGATGCAAGTGCCGGTGAATGAGGTACGCCACCGCGTAGAAGCCAATGAACCCAAGCGCCACGACAAGCCCGCCAAACTCCGGCGCTTCCTTAACAACCTCAGGAATGAGCTCGTAGAGAGCGAGACTAAGAAATACACCCACTGCAACCGGCACCACAAAGCGCTCCACCCGGTGTAGGAGCGCATGCTCACCAAAAAAGAGGGCCCCTACCGCCGAACAAAGCGCAACGAGACCAGCAGCAACCACGGCTTCAATAACCATACACGAACATGTCTTTCTTATTGCAAATAATTCGCAATAATATATCATAGCCGTACTATGACGCAAGTACACACCGCAGTCTACGCCAAAATCCAGCAGCACGGTCTTCGTCTAACTGATGCTCGCAAGGAGATTGTGGACACGCTCAGTTCAGCAGGTGAGCCGTTGACCATTCAAGACATTGCCGGAGTGACCGATGTTGATCAGGCCACCGTTTATCGCAATATCACTGTCCTCACCTCAGCTGGTATCCTCGAAGAGATCAATGCCGCTGGACACGGAGCGCGCTATGCGCTCACACCTGATCATCACCACGACCATGTTGCTTGTAAAAAGTGCGGGCGCATTGTGCATATTACCTGTACGCTACCTCACGCGCCACTACCGAAGCACAAGCAATTTGCATCAATCGACCATCACGAGGTAACCTACTATGGTCTATGCACCACCTGTTCGTAACATTCCTTTTTCTTACTCTTGGTGTTCTACCGCAGCTTGCTGCAGCACAAGCAGAAGTCCATAACGATCTCAAAGAAACCGTCGCGGCGGAAGTGGTTTCCATTAACGAAACTTTCAAGCGTGAGATTCCGGGTACTGAAACTATTATCTCCATTCAAGACATCACCATTCGCTTTGCGGAGGGCACCAGAGCAGGCGAGCTCGCTACCTTTGAAAATGAGCTGAGCCCACTTTCGCCCGGTCAGCGTATTTTTGTGAACCGCATTGAAACCATCAACGGCGAAGAGTACGTCATCCTCATGGATGTCGACCGACGGTTTGAACTCGTAGTACTCGGGCTCATTGCGGTCACCCTCGTCATTTTCTTTGCTGGGCGCCAGGGTGTGTACGCCCTTGGCTCGCTCGCACTCTCGGTAGCAGCCATTTTATTCCTCCTTGTGCCTGCCCTGCTTAGGGGATACAACCCAGCCCTCACGAGCCTCTTTATCGCCGGCATCATCTTAGCGCTCGTCCTCTACATCACGCACGGCGTGAAGCCGCGCACACACATTGCGTTTTTAGGCACATGGGCAGCGGTCATGGTGACCTGCCTCATTGCCTACGTGAGCGTACGCACCATGCACCTAACCGGCATGAGCTCCGATGCTGCTACCTTCCTCAACTTCGCCACGCGCGGCTCACTTGATTTCTCAGGCCTCCTCTTAGGGAGCATCATCATTGGTATCTTAGGCGTCCTTGACGATGTGGCGATTACACAAGCATCGGTGGTGCAAGAATTGAAAGCGGCGAACCAGGCCTTTAGGGTACGCGAACTCTATACGCGCGCCATACGTGTTGGTCGCGACCACGTGGGTTCACTCGTGAATACACTCGCGCTTGCGTACGTTGGGGTATCGCTGCCCTTAGTGCTCTTTTTTGCCCGCGCCGAAGGCAATGTGATGCATACCTTAAATCAGGAGATTATCGCCGCTGAACTCGTTCGGATCATCATTGGTAGCATTGGCCTTGTGCTCGCGGTCCCTTTTACAACGCTCGTGGCAGCCTGGTACTACGGAAACAAAGGGGCAGTGCCGCACGACCACAGCTCTCACGGGCACCAGCACCACCCTCATGGGTAGCTGGTAGTACCTAAAAAAATGAGCTACTATAGCGCCATGAGTACCGAAAAGCACAAGACACTGATCGATCGATTGAGTCGCGCCGAAGGACAAATTAAGGCTTTAAAGCGTAACCTTGAAGAGGGTGAGACGCTCGACTGTAAAGCATTTATAGCGCAGGTAAAAGCGGCGCGCAGCGCACTCCGCGCCGTCAATGAGCAGTTCATCATGAGCCACATTAGCTCCTGCCAGTCGCTACCACCCGGCGAACGTGACGAGCAGATGCAGGAAGCTATCAAACTCTTGGCGAGTGACTAATGCATACAAGCGAATGAAACAAACAGCGGCGGGCCTTTGGCCCGCCGCTGTTTGGCTACCTCTTTACTTCCCTCCCTTCTTTCTATCACTTTCTTTCAAAAACTGCTTACGGAGTCGCACCGAGACCGGACAGACTTCGAGGT
>JACCDY010176236.1_pt1 | contig 33721 bp, 20 predicted proteins | sample 7446391 | NCBI WGS metagenome assembly JACCDY01 (sample SAMN15323451, study PRJNA562643) | freshwater metagenome | isolation source: river surface water | place: USA:Blue River Watershed | collected 2017-08-18 | reverse complement strand
ATGAACGCGGCGAAGAACAGCACCGAGATCAGCTGCAGCTTCAGGAAGTCCGGACGCGCATAGCCGAGCTTGGACGTGGCCCAGCCGAGCGTGAAGACCGTGATCAGGTAGAACAGCACAAACTGGCCCATCGCCGACAGCGTTCCCAGGATCAGCGGCTGCGGATGCTTGAACACCACGTCGATCATGGGCGCCTTCACGCGCTCATGTTTTTCGAGCACGTGCTGGAATTCCGGCGTCTCGGTGATGTTCAGTCGCACGTACAAGCCGACGAACACCAGCAGCGCGCTCGACACGAACGGAATGCGCCAGCCCCAGTCGAGGAAGTCGGCTTCGGGCAGCTGCGTGGTCAGGTACAGGAAGACACTGCCGGACAGGAAGAAGCCAATCGGGCCGCCCAGCTGCGGGAACATGCCATACCAAGTCCGTTTGCCCGGCGGTGCATTCTCGGTCGCCAGCAGCACGGCACCGCCCCACTCGCCGCCCAGGCCCAGGCCCTGGCCGAAGCGCAGGAAGGCCAGCAGGATGGGCGCGGCAATGCCGATCGATGCGTACGACGGCAGCAAGCCGATGAAGACCGTCGACAGGCCCATGGTCAGCAGCGACGCCACCAGCGTGGCCTTGCGGCCGATGCGGTCGCCGAAGTGGCCGAACAGGGCCGAGCCCACCGGGCGCGCGACGAAGGCCAGACCAAAGGTCGCCAGTGACTGCAGCACGGCGATGGTCGGATCGGCTTCAGCAAAGAAGAGCTTAGGGAAAACCAATACCGCCGCCGTACCGAAAATGTAAAAATCGAAGTACTCGATCGTGGTACCGATCAGGCTGGCAAACAGAACCTTCAGGGCCGAGTTGCCCGATGGTCTGGCAGCATCGCCGACCTGGACCTCGTGGGCCGCGCCGGCTTGAGTGACCTTGTCTTGCATGTGTCTCGCTCGCTTGTTGTAGATTTATTCCAGGTCGCCGCAAGCGCCCGCGGGTAAGCATGGCGCTGACAAGCGCGTGCCATCTTGCCAGCGGCACCCATGCGGGTCAACGGAAGGATTTTCATCTGACGCGGCCGGGTGCAGGACTGGCGGCGCCATCGGGGCCGCGATCAACGATAATTCGTGACTGAAATCACAGGCAGACAGCGCACATAGAGAGTACGAGCGGGCACCGGCAGGCAGAACCGGCAACGCAGTGGCTGAACGCCGACTTTGCGAATTCCATAGGCCCGGCCACCCGCCGGGCTGACAAGAACTCACGGATCCCATACCAATAAAGGAGAAAACACCATGTCCTTCTTCCCCGGCTTCACGCAAAAAAACATCCGCACCAGCGGCGGCGTCACCATCAACACCGTCATGAAGGGTGAAGGCGAACCGGTGCTGCTGCTGCATGGCTATCCGCAGACCATGGTCTGCTGGCACGACATCGCACCGAAACTGGCGAAGCACTACACCGTGGTCGTCGCCGACCTGCGCGGCTATGGCGATTCATCCAAGCCGAAAGGCCTGCCGGACCATTCAAACTATTCGAAGCGCGCCATGGCGCAGGACATGGTCGACGTGATGACGAAGCTGGGCTTCGACAAATTCCACCTGGTCGGCCATGACCGCGGCGGCCGTGTCGCGCATCGCCTCGCCAAGGACCATGGCGATCGCGTGCAGACCCTGACCGTGCTCGACATCTCGCCGACGCTGAAAATGTTCGAAAGCACCAACCTGCAATTTGCGACCGCGTACTACCACTGGTTCCAGATGCTGCAGCCGGCACCGCTGCCGGAGAAGATGCTGCAGGGGGTCGTGCCCTTCAACATTCTCGGCCGTGTCGGTCGCGACGAACTCGACCTGTCGGCCTTCGACCCGAAAGCCGTCAAGGAATACGTACGCGCGTTCAAGGACCCGAAGGCCATCCATGCCAGTTGCGAAGACTATCGCGCCGCCGGCACCATCGACCTCGTGCATGATCGCGCAGATCGCCGCCGCAAGATCAAGATGCCGATGCTGACGCTGTGGGGAAAACAAGGCGTGGTCAACCGCCTGTTCGACTGCCTCAACGACTGGAAGGAAGTCGCGTCCAACGTGCGCGGCAAGGCGCTGAACTGCGGCCACTTTGTCCCGGAAGAAAAGCCGGCCGAGACGCTGAAGGAAATCCGCGCCTTCATCGCGGAGCACCCGATCAAGGTCAGAAAGGCCAAATAAGAAGCAAGGCAGCGTGGCGCTGCCCTGTCGTATCAACCAACCCGCAACAAGGAAACACCGATGAAACCGAACGCCGTCAAACGCCTGGGCATGGTTCGCCGCCGCGAGGACATGACCTACGAAGCATTCACCCACCACTGGCTCAATGTGCACGCTGAGTTGTGCAAGAAGCTGCCGAACATGCGCCGCTACGCGGTGAACCTGCTGCCGCCGGAATCGGCCAAGCTGCTGGGCTTCGATGGCTTCTCGGAACTGTGGTTCGACGACGAAGAAGCGCTGAAGGCCTCGCTGGCCAGCCCGGAAGGCGTGACCCTGCTGGCTGACCTGCCGAACTTCACCTCGGCGATCCAGCCCATCCTGTCGCACGAGTACCTGATGCTGGGCAAGTGATCGCCTGACATCGAAAAAAACGCCGGACTTTGCGTGAGCAGTCCGGCGTTTTTTTGGCAGCCGCTTCAAAATCAAAGACACTGGATCCCGGCTTGCGCCGGGATGACATACCGAAGGACGACTGACTTTCTGGCGTCATCCCGGCGCAGGCCGGGATCCGGTGACTGACAAGCCAGCCATCAAGCCGCGTTCGGCACCTGCGGCTGGCCGCTGACGTAACGCTGCATGGCCTTGTCGACGTTCGCGCGGTAACGCTCCACCGCCGCTTCCTTCACATGGCCGAAGCCGCGCACTTCCATCGGCATCGCGGCGATCTCGGTCGCCAGGGCCAGCTTGTCGGCATCCAGCGTCGCCAGCAGCGATTTCACCAGCGCACGATAGTCAACGATCAGCTGGCGCTCCATCTTGCGCTCGGCGGTATAGCCGAACGGATCGAGACTGGTACCGCGCAAGCCCTTGAACTTCGCCAGCACGGCGAAGGCCTTGAACATCCACGAACCGTACTCGGCCTTGACCAGATGGCCCTTGCCATCCTTCTTCGACAGCAGCGGCGGCGCAAGGTTGAACTTCAGCGTCAACTTGCCTTCGAACTGCTGCTCAAGCTTCTCGGTGAACTTGCGGTCGTTGTACAGGCGAGCGACTTCATACTCATCCTTGTAGGCCATCAGCTTGAACAGCGCATTGGCGACCGCCTTGGACAGCTTGTCGGTCTTGCCCAGCGTCGCTTCCGCTGCCTTCACCTCATCCACTAAAGCGGCGTATTGCGCTGCATATGCTGCGTTCTGGTAGCCGGTCAGGAATTCGACGCGGCGCTTGACGATGGTTGCCAGCGATTCCGGCATCCGGATCGTGACGGCCTGCACCGGCGATGCGGCGCGCTCGACAGCCTTCAGGTCCACGGCAGCACGGCGGCCCCAGCGGAATGCACGCTGGTTGGCGTCGATCGCGACACCGTTGAGTTCAATCGCGCGCAGGATGGACGCTTCCGACAGCGGCAGCAAGCCCTTCTGGTACGCATAGCCCAGCATGAACAGGTTGGCTGCAATGGAATCGCCCATCAGCGCCGTCGCCAGACGGGTCGCATCCAGATAGTCAACGTTGCCGCCAACGGATTCGGCGATCAGCGCTTCCACGTCTTCGACCGGATATTCCCAGTCGCGCTGCTGCGCGAAGTGGCCGGTCGGCTGCTCATGGGTGTTGATCACCGCGTGCGTACGGCCCGGACGCATCTTGCCGATCGCATCCTGCGCGCCGGCGGTCAGCATATCGCAGCCGAGCACGAGGTCGGCTTCGCCGGTGGCGATGCGCTGCGCGCGGATGGCTTCCGGCGTCGGTGCGATACGCACGTGCGAGGTCACCGAACCGTTCTTCTGCGACATGCCGGTCATGTCCAGCACCGACACGCCCTTGCCCTCCAGATGGCCGGCCATGCCCAGCAACGCACCGATGGTGATGACGCCGGTGCCGCCAATACCGTTGATGAGAATGTTGTACGGATGCTCGCAGCTCGCGTGCCGGGGTTCCGGCAGCGCGGCGAAGCTGTCGTCCGTCGCTTTCGCCACTTTCGCCTTGCGCGGCGTGCCGCCGGTGACGGTGACGAAGCTCGGGCAGAAGCCCTTCACGCACGAATAATCCTTGTTGCAGGTAGACTGGTCGATCACGCGCTTGCGGCCGAATTCAGTTTCCAGCGGCAGGATGGACGTGCAGTTGGATTGCGTGCCGCAATCGCCGCAGCCTTCGCAGACGGCATCGTTGATGAACATGCGCTGCGGCGGATCCGGGAATTCCTTCTTCTTGCGGCGGCGGCGCTTCTCGGCCGCGCAGACCTGGTCATAGATCAGCACCGAGATGCCCTTGACCTCGCGCAGCTCGCGCTGCACGGCATCCATGTCCTTGCGGTCATTGATGGTGACGATCTCGGGCAGGCCGGAACGATCGTCATAGCGCGACAGGTCTTCGGTCACCAGCGCGATGCGCTTCACGCCTTCGGCCGCCATCTGCTGCGCAATCTGGCGCACGGTCAGGGTGCCGTCGACCGGCTGGCCGCCCGTCATCGCCACCGCATCGTTGTACAGGATCTTGTAGGTGATATTGACATTGGCGGCGGCGGCGGCGCGGATCGCCAGGTAACCGGAGTGGAAGTAGGTGCCGTCCCCGAGGTTCTGGAACACGTGCGGCACTTGCGAGAACGCCGCCTGGCCGATCCACGGCGCACCCTCGCCGCCCATGTGGGTGGTCAGGCGGTTGTGCTCGGGGTAGATCGCGGTCGCCATCACGTGGCAGCCGATGCCGGCCAGCGCGAGGCTGCCTTCGGGTACCTTGGTCGAGGTGTTGTGCGGGCAGCCCGAGCAATACCAGGCCGGACGCGGCGGCGTGCTGACGGCGCGGTTGAGCACCTGCTCTTTCGCTTCGAGGAAGGTCAGGCGTGCCTTGATCAGGTCGCTGGTATGGAAGCGCGCGATGCGCGATGCGATCACGCGCGCGATCTGCGCCACCGAGAAATCGGCCTTGGCCGACAGCAGCCAGTCGCCGCGCGGATGGCCGGCCCACTCGCCCTTTTCGTCGAACTTGCCGATCACGCGCGGACGAACGTCCTCGCGCCAGTTGTACAGCTGTTCCTTCAACTGGTACTCAACGATCTGGCGTTTCTCTTCGACGACCAGGATCTCGTCCAGGCCCTGCGCGAATTCGCGCACGCCTTCGGGTTCCAGCGGCCACACCATCGCGACCTTGTACAGGCGGATGCCGATATCGGCCGCCATCGCTTCATCGATGCCCAGTTCTTCCAGCGCTTCCAGCACGTCCAGATACGACTTGCCGGACGCGATGATGCCGAGCTTGGCCTTCGGGCTGTCAATGGTGGTGTGGTTGAGCTTGTTGGCGCGGGCATAGGCCATCGCCGCATAAATCTTGTAGTCCTGCATCAGCGCTTCCTGCTTGCGCGCCTGCACGCCCAGCGTGTCGGTCGACAGCCGGGTGTTGAGCCCGCCTTCGGGCATCACGAAATCTTCCGGATAGCTGATCTTCAGGCGGAACGGGTCGGCATCGACCGATGCGGTCGATTCGACGGTATCGGCCAGCGCCTTGAAGCCGACCGCACAACCGGAGTAGCGCGACATGGCCCACGCATGCAGGCCGAGGTCAAGGTATTCCTGCACATTGCACGGATAGAGCACCGGGATCATGCAAGCCGAGAACAGGTGGTCGGACTGATGCGGCAGCGTCGACGAATACGCGCCGTGGTCGTCGCCGGCCACCAGCAGCACGCCGCCGTGCTTGGCCGTGCCGGCGTGGTTCATGTGCTTGAACACGTCGCCGCAACGATCGACGCCCGGGCCTTTGCCGTACCACAGCGAGAACACGCCATCGTATTTGGCCGGGCCGACGAGGTCCACGGTCTGCGTGCCCCAGACGGCGGTGGCCGCGAGGTCTTCGTTCACGCCGGGGACGAACTTCACATGGTGGCGATCCAGATGCTTTTCCGCTTTCCACAGCGCCTCGTCCAGCATGCCCAGCGGCGAGCCGCGGTAACCGGAGATGAAGCCCGCCGTGTTCAGGCCAGCCGCCGCGTCGCGCAAGTGCTGCAGCATCGGCAGACGCACCAGTGCCTGAATGCCGGACAGATAAATCTTGCCTTGTGTGGCGGTGTATTTGTCGTCGAGCGTGACTTCAGGTCGGACGATGCCGGTGGCAGTGGTGGCTGGCTGGTTGCTCGCGCCGGCTGTAACGGAAGCATCGGAAGCAGCGGAGGTGGCGGAAGCTGCAGTGGTCGCAGCGTTGCTTGCAGCGGCGTCGGTGGTACCGGCGGCCATAGGCGCGGCATCCGCCGGGCGGGTTTCGGTGTGCATCTTGTCTCTCCCAAAGGGTATTCAGTGAGTGCTTTTGCGTCGGACGTGCCCGGTAAGGCAGGCTTCAGCGATCAGTCGCCATGCCGCGGTAGCGGCTTTGTACTTCTTTTTGTGATGTTCTTCTTGTTGATGAACCTCTGCAGAATTCGGTTGGACCTGGGTGCTTCTTTTTTCTGTACTCGTTGATGCTTACTTTCCGTTGCCCAACATCACTTCCTGATGGCCGGCACCGGCCGGGATCATCGGGAAGCAATTTTCCTCCGCCTTCACATGCACGTCCAGAAAATACGGCCCCTCGCTGGCCAGGCATTCGGCGATCGCTTCCTCGAGTTCTTCGCGGCGCTCGACGGTGCGCGCCTGCCAGCCGAAGCCGCGCGCAACGGCCACGAAGTCCGGCAGTGCTTCGGTATAGCTGTGGCTGTAGCGGCCACCGTGGATCAGCTCCTGCCACTGGCGCACCATGCCCATGAAGCCGTTGTTGGACAGGATGACTTTCACCGGCGTGCGGTGCTGCATCGCGGTCGACAGCTCCTGGAGGTTCATCTGGATCGATGCATCGCCGCTGACGCAGACCACGGTCTTGTCCGGGTGCGCGATTTGCGCGCCGATCGCGGCCGGCAGGCCATAGCCCATGGTGCCGGCGCCACCCGAAGTCAGCCAGCGCATCGGCTCGTCGAAATCGATGTACTGCGCGGCCCACATCTGGTGCTGGCCGACGTCGGTCGACACGATCGCGTCCTTGTCTTTCAGATGCGCATTCAGGCAGCTGACCAGCGCCTGCGGCACGATCGCATCCGTCGTGTCGTTGAAAGCCAGCGACTGTCGCGCGCGCCAGCCTTCGATTTGCTGCCACCAGTCGGACAGACGGGTCGCGTCCGGCCCCTGTTGTTGTCTCTGCTGCACCCCGGCCAGCAGGCCCTTGAGCATCTCGGCGCAGTCGCCGAGCAGCGGGTAATCGGCCTTGACGATCTTGTGGATCGAGCGCGGGTCGATATCGACGTGCAGGAATCTGGCGTTGGGGCAGAAGTCGGACAGACGGCTGGTGACGCGATCGTCAAAGCGCGCACCGATGCAGACCACGAGGTCGGCGTTGTGCATCGCGAGGTTGGCTTCCAGCGTGCCGTGCATGCCCAGCATGCCCAGCCATTGATCGCTGGAGGCCGGGAAGGCACCGAGGCCCATCAGGGTCAGGGTGCAAGGCGCGCCGCTGGCTTCGACCAGCTGGCGGAACAGGTCGCAGGCTGCGCGGCCCGAGTTGATCAGGCCTCCGCCGCCGTAGAACACCGGACGGCTGGCCGTGCAGATGGCGTTCACCGCTGCGGCCATCGCTGCAGCATCGCTCGCGGCGGCAACGCGTGCGGCTTGCGCCGCATGGGCCGCCTCGACCACCGCCAGCTCCGCGCCTTGCGGCTGGTAAGGCTGGCTGCCGGTGACCGGGGTCAGTTGTATGTCTTTCGGGAAGTCGATCAGCACCGGGCCGGGACGTCCGCCGATGGCGGTTGCGTAGGCGTGGCGCACGGTGGCTGCGACGGCCTCTGCGTCGCGCAGCTGGGTATTCCATTTGGTGATGGTGCGCGAGATGCCGAGCGCATCGCATTCCTGGAAAGCGTCGGTGCCGATGACGGCGGTCGACACTTGCCCGCTGACGCACAGCACGGGCACGGAGTCGCACATCGCATCCAGCAAGCCGGTGGTGGTGTTGCTCATGCCGGGTCCCGAGGTCACGAAGACCACGCCCACCTTGCCGGTGGTGCGCGCATAGCCTTGCGCCGCATGCACGGCCGCCTGCTCATGCCGGACCAGCACATGGCGCAGCCGCGGCTCGCCGTGCAGCGCGTCATACAGCGGCAGCACGGCGCCGCCGGGGTAGCCGAACACGGTGTCCACGCCGAGATCCAGCAGGGTGCGGATCAGCACCGTCGCGCCATTCGGCGCAGCACCGGTGGCGGAGCTCAGTTCAGGAGCCCCGGACGGGGACAGCGGCAGGTCGGCAACGGAATTCATGCCAAGAATGTACTGTTTTCGCCGCAGAAAAGGCTTCCGAATTTTCGCCAAAAAGCCGAGAATTCAGAAAATCCATCCAAAAACCAACGTTTTCACGAAATGGAACTCGACAAATTCGACCTGGCCATCCTCGAAGCCCTGCAAAAGGATGCCCGCATCAGCCTGCAGGAACTGGGCAAGCAGGTAGGCCTCACCTCCTCCCCCTGCTGGAACCGGATCCGGCGCATGGAAGAAGCCGGCGTCATCGAAGGCTATTCGGTGCGCATCAACCCGGAGAAGATCGGCCTCACCGAGACCGTGATCCTGCACGTGACCATCGACAGCCACTCCGACGAGGCGCTGTTCGAATTCGGGCAGGCGCTGGAGGGGATACCGGAAGTGCTCGAGGCCTTCCTGGTGTCGGGCGACTACGACTACTACATCCGGGTCGCCGTCGAAGGCACGCGCGGCTACGAGCGCTTTTTGCGCGAGAGGCTGTACAAGATACCGGGCATCCGCAACAGCAAATCCAGCTTCGTGCTGCGGCGGCTCAAGCAGAGCCAGTTGCCTTTGAAGCGGCCGGTGAAGGACGAATGATCAGCCGCGCCATCGTTTGCGCGGCATGCTGCGTCAGCCGATGCGATACAACTCGTGTGCGCGCGTCAGGTGGTCGCGCACGGCTTTCTCGACGCCGTCCGGATCGTGGCGCGCGATGCACTCGAACAGGCGGGTGTGCTCTTCGAACGTGACCTTCTCCGTCCCGCTGGGTGCGCGCACCGCGTCTTCGTAGAAATTCTGCAGCCATTGCAGCAGCGCCTGCGACACGGCCACGTAGACCGGATTGCCGGAGACGCTGGCGATCGCGCGATGGAAAGCGAGGTCAGTCTCGATGAAGCGCGTCGTGTCGCCAAGGCTGGCGTGGTGCTCATCCAATACGCCGCGCAGCATCGCAATGTCATCATCCGTCGCCCGCAAGGCGGCGGTGCGGCACATGGCGACTTCGAATGCGAGGCGCGCTTCCTTCAAATGCTCGAGCAATTCGCTGTTGCCGGCCAACAGATGCACGGCGGTTTCCGAAATTTGCGAGATCACCGACTCGGCCGACAAGGGCTTCACGCGCGCGCCTTCACCGTGGACGATGGCGATCAGTCCCATGCGCTCCAGCGCTTGCAAGCCTTCACGCACGGCCGGACGGCCGACGCCGAGTTGCGCCATGAGTTCACGCTCGGACGGCAGCAACGTACCCACCGGATAGGTACCGGCACGAATGTCAGCCAGCAAGCGTTCCTGCACCTCCTGGCCTAGCTTGCGCCGGACAATAGGTACGACGGGACGTACAGCTTCCATAGACGTTTCTCGTTGACTGCTCATTAGACCGCTGGCATGATTCGCGCACAGCCGGTCATCATACCAGTAGCGCACTGCGCGCGCCAAAACGGGCGCTGGACTGAGGGCAGCAGACGACCGCACATCCGTGGCCGCTTCGCCTTGTCCTCAGATGAGCTTGCTTACCGAGACAAGCACACAACAACGAGAACCCATGAGCACTCCTGCACAGACCGCACAAGCGGCAAGCTTCCTCCTCGACCTCTGGACCCGCCGCGCACGCTGCGCCGCCATCCCCGCCGAGGCACGTCCCACCACCCGCACCGAAGGCTATGCCGTACAAACGGCGATGGCCGCTTTGCAGCCGCATGCCGTCTTCGGCTGGAAGATCGCGGCGACCAGTGCCGCCGGCCAGGCCCACATCGGCGTCGACGGTCCGCTCGCCGGCCGCCTGTTCGCCGACCGCGTGATGCAGAACGGCGCCGAGGTCACGCTGGACAGGAACCTGATGCTGGTCGCCGAGATCGAATTTGCTTTCCGCTTCGCGCGCCCGCTGCGGCCGCGCGCGACACCGTACAGCGTGGACGAAGTACTGGACGCCGTCGCCTGCGTGCATCCGTCGATCGAAGTGCCGGATTCACGTTACGACGATTTCGTCACCGCCGGTGCGCCGCAACTGATCGCCGACAACGCCTGCGCGAACCTGTTCGTGCTCGGTCCGCGTGCGAATGACTGGCGCGGCTTCGATTACATCAATGAAGAGATCAAAGTCTCGCTGAATGGTCAGCCGGTCGACTCCGGCTTCGGCCGCAATGTGCTCGGCGACCCGCGCGTCGGCCTGACCTGGCTCGTGAATGAGCTGTCGGCCATCGGCATCACCTGCGAGCAAGACCAGATCGTGACCACCGGCACCTGCCGCGTGCCGGTGACGGTCAAAACTGGCGATCAGGTCGAAGCCGATTTCGGCGTGCTGGGCAAAGTCGGCTGCCGATTCATCTGACCCTTGGCCGGCAACGCCCGGCCTCGCTCGTCCCTGCCTTGCGATGCCTGCTGATCGTTGATCTTGCTCAAAATCACTAGACCGTTCGATCAGCAGATAGCGCACTGATCCAACTTACCATTGGGGCAATGATTACAACGATCATCCCCATGGTTCGCGCGTGAACACGAAGCTCAAGGCATGCTTGCTGAGCACGCCGCTGTTGGTCGCAGCCGGGCTCATCCTCTTTTACCTTCTTTTCGGCTGGCTGGCCGTCGATCCGCTGGCTCGGCGCCTGCTGCCGTGGATCGCCGAGCGACAGCTGGACAGCCGCATGGCCGTCCGGCAGGTGCGCTTCGACCCGTTGCGGCTGCAGCTGACCGTCGACGGCCTGCAACTCGGCACGCCGGAGGGCGGCCAGCTCGCTGGCTTCGAGCGCCTGTTCGTCGACCTTGAGTCGGACAGCCTGTTCCGCTTTGCGTGGCACCTGCGCGCCATCGAACTGGCCCGGCCCTATGGAGCGGTCGAGATCCGGGCCGACGGCACGCTCAACTGGTCGGCCCTGCTCGCCAAACTGAACGAAGACAACCAGCCTTCGACGACCTTGCCGCGTGTCGTCATCGACCATCTGAAGATCACCGATGGCAAACTGGTCTATGCGGAAAAGAACCGCAGCGACCCGACCGAGATCGAGATGACACCGCTGGCGCTGGAACTCGGGCAGTTCTCGACCCTGCCCGAAGACAGGGGCGACTACCTGATCGCGGCCCGCTTCGACGGCACCGACGGCGAAGGAGGTACAGGGGGCACAGGGGGCACCCTGCGCTGGAAAGGCAACTTCGGCGTCAATCCGCTGGCCTCGACCGGCAGCATCGCCATCGAAGGCCTGCAGCTGCCCAAGCTGTATGAACTGCTGCACAAACCGGCCGCGCCCTTGGAGATCAGCGACGGCAAGCTCGGTGTGCATGCTCGCTACGACATGGCCATGGTGCGCGACAAGGGACAGACCTTCCCTCACCTGCGCCTGAACGACGCGACGGTCGCGCTCGACCAGCTGGCTGCGTCACCCGCAGCCGGCATGCAGCTGGCGCTACAGCATCTGGAGACAACCCTGCCCCGCATTGACGCGTACCTGCAGCCCAATGGCCAGATCCGCGTGCAGCCTTTCGACCTGCAGGCGCGCGAACTTCGATTACGGGTAGAGGACAAACTGCAATTCGGCATCGAACGCATCGATGCCACCGGCATCGCGCCCGACCTGCAGGCAATGCGCATCGATGTCGGCAGCATCGCCGTGGCCGGTGGCGAGCTGCGCTCGACGGCCGCCGATGGCCCGCGGGCAAGGCTTGAACAAGCCAGTCTGACCGAGATCCGCACCCATCTGGAAGGACATCGCCTCGCCGCACATACGCTGGCCTTGTCAGGCATGCAGACCGATGTCATCGTGAATGCCGACAAAACGATCAACTGGCTAGCGCTGCTGCAGACGATCGGCAGCAAACCGGCAGTCGATGCTGACAAGCCAGTAGCACCGGCCACGCCATCCAAGTCCGGCAGCAAGACGAAACATTCGACGAAGGGCAAGCGCACCACTGCACCAGAGGCTTGGCCAGCCACACCGGCAAAAGCCACGACCTCTACGTCTAATGCACCCAGCGGCCAACCGTCTTGGGCAGCAGCGCTCGAACAGCTGCGCATCGACAGGATCAACCTGCATGTCGAAGACCGGGGAACGACAAAGCCCGTGGTGCTCGACGTGCAGGATGGTGAGATCGCGATCGACAAGGCCTCGCTCGACCTGTCGCAGCCGTTGCCATTGAAATTGAAGCTGCCGTTGCGGCAAGGCGGCTTGCTGGAAGCCAGCGGCCAGCTGTCGCCGCAGCCGGCACGGGGCGAGTTGCAGCTGCGACTGGGCGGCCTGCAGCTCAAGACCTTCGCCCCTTACCTGTCGCAAGTCGCGACGCTGACGCTCAAGGGCGGTCAGGTCGGGGCGCAGGGGAAACTGTCGTTCGACGCATCGCAGACCTTCAGCGCCAAATTTGCCGGCGGCTTCAGCGTGGACAAGCTCGATATTGACAAGGAAGCCGAACGCGAACACTTCCTCAGCTGGGACAAGGTCGCCAGTGACAGCCTGCGCGTCTCGCTGGCACCCAACCGACTGCAAATGAACGAGCTGCGCATCGCCGGCATCAAAGGCCAGCTGATTATCCATGAGGATAAATCGCTGAACGTGCAGCAATTGATGCGCAGCCCGACCGGTAAAGCATCAACCAAACCCGGCGACGCCAACAAGCCGGCGCAGACAGACGCCGATGCCTTCCCGGTCTCCATCGAGCGCGTCAGCCTGCGCGGTGGTGACCTCGACTTCGCCGATCTGTCACTGCTGCCGCAATTCGGTACCCGTGTGCATGACCTCGAAGGCGTGATCAATGGCTTGTCGTCCGATCCGGCCGGTACCGCACAGGTCGAGCTCGACGGCAAGGTCGATGATTTCGGTTCGGCGCGCCTGCGCGGCTCGGTGCAGCCGTTCCGTGCCACCGAATTCACCGACCTCAAGGCCAGCTTCCGCAACCTCGAGATGAATCGGCTGACGCCCTACTCCGGCAAGTTCGCCGGCCGCAAGATCGAATCCGGCAAGCTGTCACTCGACCTTGAGTACAAGGTCAAGAACCGCCAACTGGTGGGCGAGAACAAGGTCGTGATCAACACGCTGAAGCTGGGCGAGCGCGTCGACAGCAAGGAAGCGATGAACCTGCCGCTCGACCTGGCGATCGCGGTGCTGGAGGATAGCGATGGCGTCATCGACCTCGACCTGCCGATCACGGGCAGCCTGGACGACCCGCAGTTCAGCTACGGGAAGATCGTTTGGAAAGCGATCGTCAACGTGGTCCAGAAAATCGTCACCGCGCCGTTCCGTGCGCTGGGCAAGCTGCTGGGCATCAGCGCCGAGCAGCTGGAAGCCGTCGCCTTCGATCCCGGCTCGGCCCGGCTCGCGCCGCCGGAACAGGAAAAGCTGAAAGCGGTGGCCGGCGCGCTGGGCAAGCGCGCCGCACTGTCGCTGAAAGTCGTGCCGGCTGCGGATGCCGCACGCGACAGCGCAGAACTGCAGGAATTGCGCACGCGCCGCGACGTACTGGCCGAGGCTGGCGTGAAGCTCGCCGACAATGAACAAGCAGGCCCGCTCGACCTCGCCAACGTGAAGATACAGACCGCGATCGAAAATTTGCTGAAAGATCGCAGCGGCGGCAAGCGTGGCCTGAAGATGGTCGACAATGTGAAAGACTACTTCCGCAAGTCCAAACCCGAAGACTTGCCGAAATACGCGGCGCTGCTGGAGCAATTGAAGGCGACCGTGCCCGTGCCCGACGCACAGTTGAATGAACTGGCAGCGGCGCGCGCCAAAGCCATACGCGATTACCTGGTCGAGGCTGGTCTCGATGCGGGGCGGGTGCAGGTAGCCGACACTGCGAGAGTCAAAGGGGATGGCAAGTCGGTACCGGTGGCGATGACGCTGGACACAGCCAGACGTCCCTAGGTGCGGGAGGCCAGGCGTCGGGGGGGCCGGATCTATCGAGTGCGCCCACCCGGCATCGGCCGCCCGGCGGTGCCGGACGGCTCGCCATCGTCGATGGCGGCCGAATGTCCGCCGGCGAGCAAGGCGCGGCACACATGCGCAGCATCCGGGTTGCGTGCGCCGTTACGCATCGCGCCAAAAAGCGAGCCCCTGCGCGACAGATCGGTAAAATCCTCGCTTTGCCTGAGCTGAACCATCCAGTCACACGCCCCATGGCCATCAAATCCGTCATTTACAAGGCGACGCTGCAAGTCGCCGACATGGACCGGCACTATTATGCCGATCACTCGCTGAACATCGCCTGCCATCCATCCGAAACCCTGCAACGGATGATGGTGCGCATTCTGGTGTTTGCATTGAACGCGCATGAGCAACTGGAATTCGGCAAAGGGATTTCAGAGGTCGACGAACCCGACATCTGGCAAAAAGACCTGACTGGCGCCATCGACAAATGGATCGAGGTCGGCCAGCCGGACGAGCGCCGCATCATGAAGGCCTGCGGCCGCGCATCTGAGGTGATGGTCTACGCATATGGTAGCAGCACCGACATCTGGTGGAAGCAGATCGCGAGCAAGCTGAGCCGTGCGAAAAACCTGTCGGTCTTGAAGATCACCCCGGAAACGGCAGAGGCGCTTGAACGCTTATGCGAGCGGACCATGCAACTGCAAGTGACGATACAGGACGGCGAAGTGTGGATGCGGACGGCCGGCGATGCTGTCGAGGCCAGGTTCGAGACCCTGATGCCTATGCCTTGAAGCGCGTACTTAAACGACATTTCCGTCGCCGACAGGCGCAGTCGTTTGATGGAGCACAATTGGCCACGAGCCGGATCTAGCCGTCCCCATGAAGAATGCGGAGTTCTGAATCCGAGGTGCCAACGATTTGCACCGCGAGATGGCCTTCGACAGCGGCCCGCCATTCCGGGGATTGACGATCCAGCAAATAATCCGGGACGCCGAGTTGGAAGCCATCAAAACGCAAATGGATGGCCGGATCCAGTGCCCATTCGTTGAACTCGGCCAGGGTCTGGCCCAGCGCATAGCTGTTGAGCGCGCCAGCCGTTTCAGGGATAACGCGAATCGACATAAAACTGGCGTCGCGCAACAAGGCCCCTACCGTATCGAAGAAATCCTCCGGCAGGCTTTCCAGCGTGACCGTGCCGGCGACCGTCTGCTCTGTCGACAATGCCATGTCGGATTCCAGCAGTGCGACCGTCGCCTGTGTGTCCAGCACGACGGGACTGGCGAAGCTGAGGGAGTCTACGCCGGCCGCTTCCAGCAAGTGCAGCCATTCCGCCGAATTCTGCAAAAACGCGCTGACGTCAGCGTCACCTATCCGTACCGAGTGCAGAGAATCCGCGCCCTGGGTGCTGAGTTGATAGCCCTGCCTGATCAAGTCCTGGCAGCGCAAGATACCCAATTCCTGCAGGCTGTCGACCACCACGGTTGCGTGGTTGACGTCCGTGCCCGTTTTTTGCTCAACCAGGGCCCGGATGTCTTCGGGATTGTGCAGTTGAATAATCAGGTCGACAGCCGAATCAATTGCTATGCCAGCCGCATCAAGCAGCTTCCATTCGGGCAGGCTGAGGTGCATCGCGCCACTGGCGCCGGGCGCCAGCGATAGCTTGTCAATCCCCAATTGCGACATTTTCACGACCTCGAATGGATTCGACACCAAACGATCCAGCTGCTTCTCGCTTTGCAAGCGCAGCGTCAGCCCTTCGCTGCCATCGGAAATCTTGATGTCAAGGCGATCACCATAAGTCTTCAATACGGCCAGGCTCGCGGTCGTCAGGTAGGCCAGTCCGGTGTCGGGCAGCCGAAGCTGATAGTGATGCGTATCGCTTTGAGTCAGCATGAACCTGAGGCCGAGCAGCGCGGCATCGAGGCTGTCATCTACATCGATCGCCACCAGCGACTCGGCCTTGATCGCCACCGTGCCGGCAAGCGTTTGCAGCAACGACAACGCCTCCTGGCCTATGCTGTCGGAGGCCGTCAGCTTGACGGAAAAACCGGCAGTCGATTCGGTCGGCGCTGCGATCTTGCCGGCCTGCGCCATGCGCGCCAGCTGGGCTGCGGTCAGCACGATGTCTGCACTCGCCCCCGGCTGAAATTCAATCGCCGGCAAGTCGGAGGCCATCGATTCCAGCAAGTCTAGGTCGTCATCCAGTCGACTCGGATCAACCCTGATTTCAATGCGGGCAATGTTCGACAACTCGTCTAGGGTCAGCGCCTGCAGGCTGGACAGCTGGTTGTCGTCAACCACGATTGAGGCCGGTACCATGGCGTTGGCCAGCAAGCCGGGCTCATCCGACCGCATCGCCAGTAGCGTCTGGATATCCAGCCTTGCAGAGGCATTGTCGTCACGCACCGAATCCCGGAACAAGGACTTGTCGGCAGCGGACGCATGGTTGTACACATTCGCCGCCAGCTCCCAGGCAACGAATGCCGTGACCGGGTATAGCAGCAGATCGGACACGCCGCGCACCCAGAACAACAGTCCGGAGGCATTGGACGGCAGCGCGCCTGAAGCGGATGCAACAAACACCTGCCGTCCCGGCAGCCGCGATGGTGTCGTCAGGTAGTTGAATGAAGTCGTCATACCGACATCGTCCTGGATAACCCGCCCTTGCGCTATTCGCGCAAAGCCTTGTCAAAAAACTTCTTGACGGGCCGCACAAGGTAGGCGAAGAACGTCCTGCGCTCCAGCGTCAACAATACCTGTGCCGGCATGCCGACTTCGGCACTGACCAGACCCGATTTGGCCAACTGATCGGCGTCCATGCTGACCCTGACCGTATAAAAGGCAGCGCCTGACTTTTCATCGTCGACTTTGTCCGCCGCGACGGTATCAATCTTTCCCTCGAGCGTCACTTCCTTTGAGCGGCCCGAAATGCGGATGCGAGCCGGCAGCCCGGGAACGACGCCGTCAATTTTGTGGGATGGAACGCGCGCAACAATTAGGCGTTGTTCATGGTCGGGCACGATATTCATCAGCACCTGCCCTGGCGTCAGCACGGCGCCCGGGGCGTGAACGATGACGCCAAAGACGCGCCCGTCGGCGGGGCTGCGCAACTTCAGGCGCTCTTCCTTGTCGTCAGCCGCAAAACGCTTTTCTGCCGACAGATTAAGCTCGAGATTGACTTCGGCCAGCTTCTCTGAGGCCGCTGCCCGCCGCTCGTCATCAAGCTGTATCGCCCGGCTTTGCGTCTCGTGCAGCGAGCGCTCCGCCCGCGCAATATTGACCTCTTCCTCTTGTACCTGGGCTTCCACTTCCGCCACTTTGACTTCGTACTCGACATATCCGGCTTCGGACACAAATCCCGAGTTCAGCAGAGTCTTGCGCCGCGCAAGATCGGCCTCAAGAAATTTCAACTGGCGCCGGCGTGAGTCCAGTGTGCCACGCGTGGCGGCGAGTTCATGCTTGAGCCGCTGCAGCGTCCCCTGCAGTGCTTCCTGGTCGGATAAATATTTTTTCAGCCTGTATTCGAAATTTTGCTGTTCGACGGTGATGATGCGCTGGAATTCGTCATTGGCCCGGGCCTTGGCAAGGAGGGCATCCGGCAGTTTCCACTGGGTCGCGCCGGCCAGCTCGGCCATCACGCGCGAGCGGGTCACGCCGAGTCCGAATTCACGCAAGCCCGACATCACAAGCTCGGCCGATGTGTCCGCCGAAACCAGTTCGGCCAACACCTGTCCTTGCTTGACGATCTCACCTTCATGCACCAGCACCCGTGACAAGACGCCGCCCGACGGATGCTGTACCGGCTTCTTCTGGAATTCCACGGCAATCTGACCATCGGCCGCCACGCCGCCATCGATCGGAACCACGAGTCCGATGATGACCAGCACGAGGCACACCATCCCGAGGAAGAACATCCCCCAGCGCACAGCACCTTTGTACTCGACCGGCGGTGGCTGCAGGTCATTCGCTGGCACCGCCATCAGTGAGGGCATGTTGGCCGGCGAGATGCTGGCGGGCCTTTTCAAAGGGATCGTCATACGCGACCTTCGTCGGAGACGCCGGGCGCCGCACCGCGAGCATTCGCCGCCTGAGGGAACGCCGCAACCTTGCGCGCCAGGTTGCCCAGAACCTCGGCCGTCGGGCCGAATGCGATTTGCTTGCCGTTATTGAGCAACAACACTTTGGTCGAGATTTTCAAGATGGCTGGCCGATGCGTAACGATCACAACGGTAACGCCGTTGTCGCGCAAGGTGTGCACGCATCGCTCCAGCGCCTTTTCGCCTTCCTCGTCCAGATTACTGTTAGGCTCATCCAGCACGACGATTTTCGCCTCGCCATAAATCGCCCGCGCCAGGCCCAGACGTTGTCTTTGTCCGGGTGACAATGGCAGGCCGCCATGCATGCCGATCTTGGTTCCGTAACCTTCGGGCAGGCGCACCACCAGATCATGGACGCCGGACAACTGGCAAGCGCGGATGACCTCGGCATCGTTGACCTCGCCCATACGGGCGATATTTTCGGCGACGCTGCCATCCAGAATTTCTACCGCTTGCGGCAGGTAACCGACATGGCGTGCCAGTGCCTTGCGACCGTATTGGCTCAGCTCGGCGCCATCGAGGCGGATTGCACCGCCCAGTAACGGCCATACGCCAACCAAGCCACGGCACAAGCAACTCTTGCCGCTGCCGGATGGCCCAATGACGGCAAGTACATCCCCTCTTTCCAGCGACAAAGCGATACCGGCCAGGACAGGCGGAGCCTGCCTGGAAGGTGCAATGACGGCCTGCTCCACCGACAACTGCCCGGTCGGCGTCGGCAGGTCCAAAGTCGGCTGTTCGACCGCTTCGTCATTGTTCAACAGGTTTTGCAGCCGTTCCCATGCGATGCGGGACGAACCGAAATTTTTCCAGCCCCCGATCAGCGCCTCGATCGGGGCCAGTGCACGTCCCATCAGCACGGAGCCGGCAATGATCATGCCGGAGGAGATTTCGCCATGAATCGCCAGATATGCGCCAAGACCCAGTATCAGTGATTGCGTCGACATGCGAACGAACTTGGTCACGGCAGTCAGGTCAGCCGCCCTGTCGCTGGCCCGGGTCTGCCAGTTCAACATATCGAACTGGTACTTCATCCAGCGATCACGAATGCCATCGAACATCCCCAGCGCTTCAATCACCTCGGCATTCTGGGTCTGTTGTCCCGCGATTTGCAGAGCGCGCGCAGAAGACTGATTCGACAGCTGCAGGTCACGCTTGGTCAGCCGTTCATTCGCAATGGTCAGGCCGAACAAGACCATCCCGCCGAGGATGCTGTACCACCCGACCATAGGATGAAAAAAGAACATCAGCAGCAGGTAGAACGGCGTCCAGGGCGCATCGAGAAAACCGAGCAAGCCGCCGCCCGTTGCAAATTGCCGCACATTGCCGAAATCGCTCAGGGCCTGCCCCACCGTATAGCCGCCCGGATAGATGCGCTCGATGCGAAACGCCAGCTGGTAGATGCGCGGCGAATGCTGCATGTCCATCTGGTTGCCAGCCCGGACCAGAATCCGGCTGCGCGTCCACTCGAGTGCAGAGCCCAAACCATAGACCAGAAGGATCACACTGGTCAGCACGGCCAGTGTCTCGGTACTGAAGCTGGACATGACCCGGTCATACACCTGAAGCATGTAAACCGTGGGCGCGAGCGCCAGCACATTGATCATCGCAGTAATCAATATGACCTGTGGCATAGCCTGTCTGAGCGGCGCGAACACATCCGTTCCGCGGGAAATCGCCTGTAACAGGGACTCGGCGGTTCCCGGCGCCGCCTGCCTGCGTCTGCTCATGGGTGATTCACAATCGGTGCTTTGAAAAAAAAGACCGACCTGAATAGGTCGGTCTGTCGTGCATTGGCTACATCAAACCAGGAAGCCCTTGAGTGTTTCCACGGTCGTACTTGTCGTGATGTCCGTGCCCGTCAGCTGCACCTGGAAGTGCGCCTTGGTCACGGTTTCGCCGCGAGTCTGGTTCCAACCAACGTAATAATAGTCGACAACTTCCGCATCCACGTCTTTGGTCGCGTACAGGTTATTGGTGGACAGGTCGAATGTGGCACCATTGGACGCCGCAGTGTACGCATCAAGTGCAGCCGATTCGTCGTCGACCATCGCCAACTTGGATTTGTCGATTTTCAGCAGCGTGGTGAGATCCAGCTTGTCGCCCTTACCAAAATTCGTCAGGACATAGTCGGCGACCTCAGCATCGTCGACCACCCAATTACTCAAGGACTGCAGATTGCGTAGCGGAGCCACCAGCGTTTCTGCGCTGTCGGATTCAAACGCAATTTCCATGTCGCCAACCACGCCTACCCCGAGTGCTTTGAGCTGGTTCAATTCACTCACAGTCGCCGAGAAGGTTGCGCCGGTTTCGTTATAAATCGTAGTGAAGCCGGCTTTTGCATAGTCCAGCGGTGCATATTGCAATGCTTCGTCGGCATGCAAATAAAGGGCCGAATTTGTTGACAGCCCTTCTTCAACCATCATGTCTGCCAGCTCGGTATTGAACGAGTGAGCCAGCGACTTGTTGGACAGTGTGAAGACTTTGGCGGCAGCCAATTCGTCGGCGATCCCTGCTGATGAGTCGTCAGTGCTGCTGTCCGTGCCGTGCAGGCCCGATTCCAGTCCTTCAAGGTTATTGATGGTCGCCAGCTGACGCAGCGTCGACACTTTGATGACGGCATCGTTGGCGTCGATGCGGCCATCACCGGTGGCATCTTCCAGCGTATCGTGCACAACGGAAGCGGTGTAAATACGTTCCGCACCCGTGGTGAACGTGCCCTTCAGTACGCCTGCACCCGCCGTGTAATCGTCATTGATTGCGAGATCAAATCCCGTCGAGAAGGTATCCGCCGAATTATACAAACCACGATTGAGCTGGAACGTCGTGCCCGACAACACAAGGTTGATGATGTCCGAAGCCTTGTACGTGATGCTCTCGCCGCCGATTTCGAACGTGTACTCGGAGGCGCTGATCACGATCTTGCCCACGCCCACCGGCAGCTTGTCCACTGCATCCTTCAATTGGTTGGCGACCGGGTCCATATATTGAACCTTCAGATTGCCGGCGGCGGCAAATTGCCTGAACAACGAGTTATCCACAAACATGAACGAGCCGGCATAGGCCCCTCGCGTCGGCGACAATGTGACCTGCAGGTTCTGGCTGTCATCAATCACGGACACGGAGGACAGGCCAATCGTGTGGGCGCCAAAGGCGCCATCAATTTCCTGAGTCGACGTGGAATAGGCAACTTCAGGCGCTTTGTTGTAAGCCACGGCCGACACGGTCGCATTCACGTTGCCACCGGCACCATCTTTCGACGATTGCTGCACGCTGAGGGTACCCGCTTCGGACACCGTTTCAACATTGATCGAATACGCCCTGTTTGACAACGTGACCAATACAGCATCTTTGGCTGTCGTCAGGACAAGGTTATTCTTGGCCAGCGCTGTCGTTGACGTGTTCGCAAATTTCAAGTCAGCAGTGACGCCCGCCTTCATCGCCGCTGCCAGTAGCGCCACCGGATCGCTGTTCGCAGCAATCAGGGCGGACGTGATTTCAGCGAAGAACACCGCCTCATCGCCGCTGGCATTGGCAATCGTGAATTTCAACTTGTCGCCCGCATTCAGCTTGCCGGCAGACGACAAGCCAAAATAATGCTTGGCGCCGGTCGCCGCGTACAAATCAGAAGCGACGACGTCGACGCCATCCTGATCCGCGCCCTCGCCGTTAGTCATCCCGACTTCAGAAAATACCAGGGTATCTTTGGCCATATCGCCCGGCGTCACGAAGTCAGCCACCAGCCTGCCATTGTCACCGCTGAAGTGCACGAACTGGCGCAGGGCATCCAGCGTTGCATATTCGTCCGCATCGATGCCATGGACCTTGTAGGCCCACTCATCCTGCTCGTAAGTGCTCACCGGACCCCAAGGTGCGCCGGACAAGGTATGAGCAATGTCATTCACGGCACTGTACTGGTCGGAGGACCAGGAAGTCGCGTGCAAAGTCACATCGCGTTCATCATCGGCATTCACCACACCATCGGCATTCAGGTCAAGGCCTTTGACATGAAGTTTGAGCTCGCGCTGAGTGATATTGACGACTGGCTGCCAGTCCGCATCCCAGGTCACCGTTCCGCCATTTTCGTTGGCGTAGTTCCAGGGATCACCACCAAAAGTGTCGGACGTGACACTCAGCGTTTCGCCACGGCGCCACCAATCCGTCCCATTCACGGCACTGGAGAACGAGAACACCGTGCGCTCGGTGCGCCCACCTTCGAAGGAAATATTGACCAGCGGGTTGCCTTGGTCGTCGAGGCCATCGGCGCCATAGTTGGGCGTCACCACCAGTGCGCCGGCCTTCAGCTGGGCGCCAGTCAGGTGAACCACGTACTCATTGCCATCCGAAATATTTTGGGTCACATCATCCAGCGTCACCGTCACCAACTCGGACGATGCCACCGACTTGGTCGTCAGCGTTGCCCTGCTGATGAAAGTATTCAGCCAGTTCCACGATTGCTGGAAGCTATCTGCATCCGAGTAACCTTGCGGCTGCGAGATACCGAACCAGCTGACCGCTTCTTCGAATGCAGCATCATCCATCACGCGTAGCACGACAAAATCGCCCAGGTCGCCGCCGTCGCCATCGTCGGTGGAATCATACGGGGTCTCGTCGGTGATGCCGTCAGCGCCCCATGACTGGTTGAGAAAATCCATGCGGCCGCGATCGACTTCGACGTCGAATTTGTATTCAACGCCGTTATCGTCGACCAGACGGAAAGTCAAGGGTTCACCATTGGCAGTGGCAACCAGCTGCTTGATGTTGTCCGTGTACTTGAACGCGAAGCGCGGCAGATTAGGGTCGTTGCCACCCCAGTCGCGGCTCCAGTCGCGCTCGAACGGCCAGGCATTCTGCCCATACATCTGGTAAGCATCCGGAACGCCATCAGACTGTCCGCCCCACCATGGGTTGGTATCTTCGCCGGAGGGCAAAACTTTCGGGAAGAACAGGTCTTGTTCAGCTGCCAGCGAGACTTCGCCGCCGGCACCCGAAGCCACATCGCCGATCTTGATCCGTACAGTGAACGAATCGTTATCTCCCACCAGACTCAGGTCCGTCAGCTTGACATCGGTCTTGCCATCGGTGGACCGCTGGCTGAGGAAATCCTCCGCCTTGAACACGATGTCACGCCCCACAGCCAGCTTGACAGTCGGCGCAGCCACAGTATTGCCTGCGGAGCCATCGACACCAAAGGTCTTGACCACCGCTTGCTCGAACTTGGCGCCCAGTGCTTCCAGCGAGGCCTTGGAAGCCGGCAGGAAGGTCAGCTCGGAATCATTTTCATAGGTGACGATGATGCCGGTCAGCGGCTTTTTGGGATCCACAGCGCCGGCGGCACTGCTCACCTTGACCAGACCGCCAGGGTTGGTTTCGGTGCTGAGCATCGGCATGGCATCCGTCAGCATTTTTGCGGTCATCTTCAGACCATTGGTCGTGCCGCTGATGCGATCCAGCCCGACGGACGCCAGTTGATCAAGGATGGAACCCAGGTCACCGTCGCCCCCCTGCAATGCCTTCAGCAGGTAGTCGTCCGAGATCTTCGCGCGCAGGACGTCACCGGCATCGACAATGATGTCAGCACGCATCAGCGCCCGGATCTGTCGGTCGGTCAGGGTAATTTCCTTGTTGTCCGAGGCATCGATCGCGTTCAGGCCCATGCTACCAAGCGCCGAGATCTGCGCCGCCGACAATGCGCCAATGTTTGCAGCCGTATCGGCCAGAACCACATAAGAGCCCGTGGCGAAGTTCAGGCCCGCCACCGCTATCGCCTTGGCCTGGTCGGCCGTCAACACCAGTTTTTTCTGGTCTGCCACGCTCACCGACGACACGCCAGCCTGCGCCAGCGCTGTGGCATCGGTGATGGTGATGGTTTTGAGCGAATTCAGCAGGTCGCCTGCCGTGGCCGACAAGGTGATCAAGCCAACGCCATCTGCATTGGTCAGCGCAATGCCCTTCTTGGACAGCGCGGTGATGTCGGCGTACGACAGCGCGATCGGCGAGTCCGAATCCACCGAAATCTTGGCCGCCTGCCCATCCTGGCGCGTGAATGCGAGCTTGGTGGACTTCAGGAAGTTGACAACGGCCTTGAGCGTGTATTGCTCACCGTTATTGTCCGCCGGATCGAGATCGATCACGATATCGGACGCCGACACGACACTATCGACACCCGATGCCTGCAGCGAGCGCAGGAACGCAAAGCTGACCGTTTGTCCGGAGCCATCGCCGCTGGGCAGGTCCGCCAGGCCATCGCCATCGAGATCGGCAAAACCAACGTTCACCCCGTTGGTGAAATCTTCATTTGAAACGGAACCATCCAGCCAACCCTGAACGGTGGCACCCCAGAAATTATGCTCGGGATTCGTGCCCTTGTAGCCAAACATCCAGTCAATCTTGTTGACCCAGGTCCCGGTCGACGGCACGAACACTTGTTCGCCCGCGTCATCAAAACCATTGGCATCGATATCGCCAGCGTTGCCCCAGTTACGATAGCGCAGACCCAGTGCCTTCAGGTCGCTCAGGTCGTCGACATGACCGTCCTTGCCGGCATTGGCAAAGTCGACCTGACCACCGGATCGCCAGTCGTAACTCTCGAAGGTCGACACGAGGTCAGACTTGCTCGCATCCTGCTGGTTGGCCGACAGGTTGACCGAGACGTTATCGCTTGCAGCAAAACGGAAGCCCATATCGAGCGCCGCTTGTACCAGGTCAGAGGTGACGACCAGATTGCCGTCCGAGCCCTTGAGTTCCACCTTGCCCATCTGGGCGAGGGCTGCCGCGTAGGCCTCATCGGGATTCTTGGCAGGCTGGCTCTCGCTGGCGCCGTACCACCAGCCGCCATTGCGAGCATTCTCGTAAGCCTGGTTGAACATTTCGCCCAGGACACCACCGAACCGGTGGATAACCGTGCCATCGCTGGTCTGATCAGGCTGACCGCCGTTCTGCCAGTCCGGGAAGACACTGTTTTCATCAATCCGCAGCAGCTTGGAATTGATGTTCAGCGTTCCGTCTTGTTCATCCTGGGTGAAGGTCGCGCCGCCGTTATCCGACACCAGTGTCAGGCCGTCGGCAAAGGTATTGATCGCACGCGTGACGTTGTAGTCGCCGATCGTGACGTTGTAGGCGTTACCCTGACCGATGCTCCAGGTCGCTTGGTAAACGTCACTCGGCGTCTGCAGCGAAACCAAACGATCAAGCGAGGCTTCGACACGGATATCGATGCTGTCCTTGAGCAGGCCGATCTCGGGCTGCATATCCCAGAAAACGCCGGTCGACACCAGCTTCATCAGCACGCCTGGGTCCACGGCCAGCGACTTGCCGGAGAATGCCGTAATGAATTCGCCCAGTTGCTGGGTGCGCGCCATTTGCTGGTCTTCGGTGCCCGATGCCAGCGGGCCATTACCCGATACCAGACCGGAACCTAGGCGCACGTTCAGGGTGCCAAAGCTGCTCAGATCCGTGTTGTTCGCGACCAGTGACGCAAGGCCGGCCGAATCTTCAACTGCCAAGTTGACTTTGATACCAACGTCGGTGAAGCCCTTGACGATGTCGTTGCTGATTTTTTTGTCGGTAATCAGCTTCGCAATTTGCTCGGGCGTCACATTGATCGCGACATTGCCCAGTGCCTTCAAGTCCACCGGCTTGGCCGCCAGCAGGCTGGTCATTGCTGTCAGGCCATCTTCCACAGACAGGGTCACATTGGCGATCTTTGCGCCGGCCTTCGAGATTTTGGTGAGCTGATCAACTGACACGGTCAGCCGATCCAGGCCGGCCGGATCGGGAGAATCGACGTTTACCGTGATTTCAGAGATCTTCAGACCGCTGGGCGTTTTTAATCCACCCAACGTCGTCGCAAAGAAGTCAGCATTAGCGCCCAGCAGGTCGTTCGAGCTGACATACAGCACATATTTGTCGGTCGTACGACTGGGGAGACCGGACACCGGCATCGTTGAAAAATCCTGAGTCCAGGAATATCGCTCCACGCGCGTATTCGCCCAGTCGATTCCGCCGTCGGAACGAAGGCCCACACCACCTATTCCTTGCAAGAACGCCTTGATCGTGTCTTCATTGGTTCCACCCGACGGGTCGAAGGTGTCGTAAATACGAACCTTACCGCCATCGACCCGTGCATAGACGGTCGGAACGCTGGTTTTACCGATCAGCGAGTCTTGGGTGAATATGAAAGTAGACATAGGAGGCCTTTCAAGGCTGGAAGGGGGTATATCGAACGTACTAACAAGTTTCTTACTTGTAAGTAACATCGTCAAGAACTGTATTAAGACTCATACCGAATAAATCCCCCCCCTTACTCCCCGCTTAAGTAAGGCTTTGCAGGTGGATTTGCACGCAAAATGCGACTTTCTGTGTTTAATTGATTGATTTAAAAGAAAAATCGGTGATTTTCCTCATCAACATCAACACTTTCAGAATCAGCAAGCATGCATATCCGATGGGACGATTACGAGAATGTAATGTTCTGCTCTCTTTCCGGACAGGCGGTTGCCCCATCCGACAAAACGCTTGCACCGGTGTTGAACTCGACTTTTATTATTGATTGAGCAATTGAGGATTAGCGCCGTCAGGAAACCATTTCCGAGTTCGGCCATGCACTGGACGCACCGAGGGGCCAAGGCTTGTTGAAGGGCGCCTCGTGGATGGCAAAAGGCCTTCAGTGCGAACACCTGTCGCCGGCAGATGATCTCCATCTGCCCTAAAATTTGCACCTATCTACCGGACTGCAAAATGCTCAAATACCTTGTGCTGGCATCGACTCTTTTCGCCTCCTCGTTCGCGCTGGCTGGTTTGCCCGAGCCCGGCGACATTCAAAAGGATGGCGATTGTCCCGCGAATTACGTTGCCAAAGGCAATCAATGCCAACCCACCGCACAGGCCAGGTTCGCATTCGTCAAACATGAAAACTGCCCCGATGCCTATGAAGTTCAAGGCAACTACTGCGTCGCCACCGCACAGGCAAAGCTCGCCATTCGCAGGGCCGCAATGAGCTGCCCTTCCGGCTTCGAAGCGATCGGGAATTACTGCGTATCCGAAAAATGACCAGCGCCCGGCCCAATGCCGGTCAGTGCAGGCAAGTCCCCGGATCTCCCTTGCAGGGCGCGCCTCAGCTTGCACGCCGAGGCCGTTTCGCTGGCGGATCGCAGACGATCCGGAACCCCAGCGTCGCCATGCGCCGGGATGGCGTATCGAGGCCGATAGCCTTTGGCATGTCATCCCGGCGCAAGCCGGGACCCCGTGGCTACACCCCAAGCATGTTCGGATCGTCGTCCCGCGGCACGCCCCGATGCGGAATCGGGATTTGTGGCACGTCGTCGTAGCTGAAGTCGGAGCGCTGGTAGCGCAAGTCATTACCGATGAAGTAATGAATGCGGACCACGTCGCGCGCCATGGTCCAGCAGCCCCAGTAGGTAATGGTGTCGCGCGGCCCGTTCGGGTCGAGCAGCCGGGTCAGGTAGGCGATCCTCTCGCCGCCCGGGCAGCCCTCGTGCCGCTCTGCAGTCAGTACCACTTTCCCGCGCAAGCCCTGGTCTGCCACCATGGCCGGGTCTGCCACCGCAGCCATCGAAAACGTCATTGCGCCAATTGCCAGCAAATGCCTCATGTCACGCTCCTGAAGGGTAGTGAAATTTGCTGCTGTCAGGACTGTGGCCCATCCGGCGCCAACCCTTTTCACCATTAAAGCAAAAAAACGCCAACGATGCCGGCGCATCCTCATTGAAAAATCCGATCGGAGAAAAACCTTTTAAATTCATGTGGTTACAGGAATGCATTGCGTGACATTCACGCCCTCTCGCCGCTTCATGCACGGCTTTCCTGCGCAAGCATTAAGGATGGATCGTTACATTACCGCCAGCAACTTGATCATTGTCATGACGCATTAATTGCAAGTATGTTAATTTTTAAGACAGGTAACTGTTTTGACTAGTTTCTTCGCCCGGGCAAGACAAATCACTTTCACAGGATTTTCGGAGGTTATTTCCATGAAGGAATACGCGAAGTGCCGGAACACCGAAAATATGCGCAGCGCATTAGCGCCTCTGGCGATCTTGTTCACGATGCTTCTGGCCGGTTGCACGATGGAACTCCTCAATGCCCGCCCCGCAAAAGAGATCAACCCGCCACCGGCACAGGGCAATCTATACGCTGGATGGCGCGTATTTCAGGGCAAGTGTGCAAGCTGCCATGGAATGACTGCCATGGGCAGCGAGCGCGCCCCCGACTTGCTTCCAATCGTTCGAAACATGAACGCTCGTCAATTCGCCGAAGTGGTACTCCAGCGCTATGACCTGGGCAACGGCATAGGTTCGAGGTCGTCGGCTCGCTCGACGATCGACACACGGATTGAAGAAATTTTGCGCCTGAATGAAGCGCCTATCGAAATGCCGGCCATGCAGGGAGAACCCGCTGTAAGCGCCCATATTCTGGATCTTTACGCCTATGTCTTGGCGCGATCTGAAGGAACACTGGGCCTCGGGGCTCCGCCGCGCTAGCGGAGGTTTTGAGGAGAAAAGGGATGTGAGACGGATTTCAGCGGTGAATGGCAATCGGGTCAGCCACTTTATTGCTGCCCAGGCCAGTCGCTTAACGTACGGAATACTCGACGTATTTCCACAGCCTCAGACTTGATCTTGGCGCTCACAGGCATGTCACTGGCTCCGCCAAAAAGAAAAGCCCGCAACGCGGGCTTTTCACTAACTGGCGGAGACCGAGACCGCCTAAAACAAATCTAAGCAAATCCAACTTAGTCTTGCAACACATTGTTTTACAATAGTTTTTTGTATAGTTTGGGCCAAATCAATTCTTCCAAATCCAGCCAAATCCAACTATAGTTTGATAGTCGTATTGATAGTTGGAGCCAACATGGCGCGCCTGATCGGCAAGTTGAGTGCAAAAGAAGTGGAGAAGACGCGGAAGCCCGGCCTCTACGGCGACGGCGGAGGTCTCGCTTTGCAGATCACCAAGGCCGGCGTGAAGTCCTGGCTGTATCGCTACATGATCGACGGCAAGGCCTACGGCATGGGACTGGGGCCACTGCATACGGTCTCCTTGGCGGAAGCCCGCCTAAAGGCTGCCGATGCCCGCAAACTGATTTTCGAAGGCGTCAACCCGCTTCTTGCGAAGCGGCAAAGTAAATTCGACGAAGTAGTCGCCAAGGCCAAGCTGATGACGTTCGATCAGTGCGCCGAAACGTATGTCAAGGCTCACCGGACAAGCTGGAAAAATGCGAAGCACGCAGACCAATGGAGCAATACGCTCGGGACCTATGCGAGCCCGATAATCGGCTCGCTACCTGTTGGCGATGTCGATACCGCTTTGGTGGTCAAGGTGCTTACGCAAACTGACCACGTGGGCGCACAGTTCTGGGAATCCAAGCATGAGACAGCAACACGACTCCGAGGGCGCATCGAGTCGATCCTTGGATGGGCAGCGACAAGCGGTTTCCGGTCAGGTGACAACCCGGCGCGCTGGAAAGGGCATCTAGAAAACCTGCTTGCATCAATCAGCAAGACAAGTCGTATCAAAAATCACCCATCCCTCCCTTGGCAACGGATCGGATCATTCATGAAGACCTTGCGCGAACGCGAAGGGATTGCTGCAAGAGCGGTGGAGTTCACAATCCTGACTGCCTCTCGCAGCGGCGAAGTACGCGGCGCCAAATGGTCAGAGATTGATCTAAGCACGAACCTATGGACGATCCCGGCCGAGAGAATGAAGGCGAAGCGAGAACACGAAGTACCACTTAGCGACGCCGCCTTGGACCTGCTGAACGCCCTACCGCGAATCGATGGCACCGATTTCGTGTTCCCCGGAACGAAAGGCCAAGCACTGTCCGATATGAGCTTGACAGCGGTCGTTAGGCGAATGAACGCTGAAGTTACTCAATGGACGAGCAAGGAAGGAAAGACAGTCACCATTCACGGCTTTCGAAGCACCTTCCGAATGTGGGCCGCTGAATCGACCAACTTCCCACGCGAGGTCGCCGAGCATGCGTTGGCGCACCAGCTACCGAACGTGGTCGAGCGTGCCTATCAGCGCGGAACCCAGTTCGCAAAGCGGGCCAACATGATGGCCGACTGGGCAGCGTTCTGCGCCCGCGTCCCTGCGGAGGGCGACAATGTCGTGGCGATTCGGAGTGCAACATGAAGCCGCTCTTCGATGCTCCGAAACTTGGCGAAGAAGCACTCAGGGCGTGGGGCAAGCTAATTGCGCTCCGCTTTAGCCGAGGTCGAGGCCGACTCGCCTCTCCTCTGAATGATTTCCTGGCTGAACTGACGCCCGAGGAGCTCGGCAAGGTCAACCGCGCCGACTTCTCACAAAGGCAGCGCAAGAGCTTGCCCTTTGCCCCCAAGGAATCGGGCAGACCGCGAACGCCAGACGAGGTGAAACGAAGGGCTGTAGAGTTGGTGCGGGAATTCCACGCGAAGGGAGTGAAACTCACATTGAATTCCGCGAACAGTGATTCGGCGTTCCAAGAGGCCGCGAAGGCCCTTCGAAAGGAAGACATCAAACTCAGCGACGGTGCGATACGAAATATCTGGCAGAAGAATAAAGACCGATTTCCTGGAGAGAATTTCGCCAGAATTTGAGCTTTGATTTGCTTGAAATCCGCGCCTAGTATGCATCCCATCAAATCCATAAGGAGCCGATGCGATGCAACCTCAAAACGAAATTCTTCTCCGCCTTCCTCAAATTCTTGAATTACTGCCTATCGGGCGATCGACTTGGTGGGCATGGGTCAAGAATGGAAAAGCGCCTGCACCGATTAAATTTTCTGCCGGTGTCACTTGCTGGCGAAAATCCGATGTTCTCGCAATGATTCAACGTGAGAACGCATAATGCGCGCCGCACAAGAAAACACCGTGACCGACAGCATGGCTCAGGGTGTTGAATATCAAAAAAACTTGCCAAGCAATGATTCCGTTACACCACCGGAAAATCAAGTCGCTGTCGAATACATCAACGCTAGCGATCTTGATGTCGCCGAAATAATCGAAGAAATATGGCATCTAGTCTGCCAAGGGCACGACGATAAAAAAATCATCGACGCCGCTCGTCATGACTATCTGAGTAGCAATAAAAATGATTTGGCTGGGTGGGCGACATTTGCCTTTCCTCGCATCAAGAAGGCCTTGGCGGAGGCACGATCCCGAGCAATAGAGTCAGGCGCGGCACTCACCAACAACTACCAATTTACACTTAGGAAAGCTAGCGACTTAGCAGGTGCACCAACCCACGCAGCTTCTCTCGTGAAAGGAGTGCTCCCCTCGGAGGGGTTAGGTATGGTTTACGGGCCGAGTGGCTCGTCGAAGGGCTTCTTTGTACTTGACCTTGCGGTCGCGGTCGCGTCCGGCAATTCTTGGCTGGGCCATAAGACAACGAAAGCCCCGGTGGTGATAGTCAACTTAGAAGGCGGGGCCGCGTTTCCTAACCGGCTACATGCCCGAGAGAGGAAATTCGGCCCACTCCCCGAGGTTATGCTGATTCTGAACGATTCTCCGTTCGCACTCCTTGATGAAGCTAGCGTTGATGCCCTCGCAGCTGCGATAAATCAGACGGGCTCTACTGGCGGCCTGACGGTCATCGATACATTAGCACGCGCCGCTGGGGCAATCGACGAGAACACCAGCGAAGGCATGGGAGCCGTTATCGCAGGCGTAGAACGGCTTCAGCGCGCTGTCGGCGGTCTCGTTCTACTCGTTCACCACATAGGCAAAGATTCGACCAAGGGGCCACGCGGACACTCCAGCATGCTGGCAGCGCTCGACTGCGCTATCGAAATAACTCGCGAAGGAAAGCTTCGTACCTGGCGCCTCGCTAAAGCAAAAGATGGAGACGACGATGTCGGAGGGCGATTCCAGCTAGAGGTCGTGGAACTTGGCACCGACGTGGACGGAGACCCGATAACTTCCTGTGTCATTCAGCATCTCGAATCACCATTCGACGAAATTCGCGCCTCCGCAGTACCCAAGAGCGGCAACCAACTCATCGTCTACAACGTACTGAACGAGTTGTTAGATCAATCACTGGACCTTGGAAGAGGTGGGGCTGACCTAAGTACACCGTGCGTCCGTCTTGATTCTGCAATTATCGTCTGCCGTGAGCGTCTTACTACTCAACCAAAGCGACGAAACGAGCGCGCACGATCTGCAATCGCGTCACTTGTTAGCAGAGGTATATTCCGGCACGAGAATGACTGGCTCTGGCGCACCAACGCGCGGCGCCCCGTACAACTTCAAACGCCTTCGACATCGCTCCACTCTACCCTTCCCGTTTCCCTTCCCCTTAAAGGGGGAATGGGAAAAGGCGGGAATAAGGGCGACCTGATATCCCCGAAACGGGACGACAAGGGAAAACCAGGGAACGCCAGTTCTGAGGGGGACATTTCTTGAACAGGCGCCCCTTCACAGTAGAAGAGACGCAGGCGCGTCGGCGAGACTTTGCGCGCGCACTTGGCGGGCGCAATACCCAGATTCCCGAATACATCGCAAAACAAATCGGAGCATGGCCCAGCGGACGTTATTTTGCGTTGCGGCTTCCCGAGGGCCTCCTAGTTTGGTTTGAGTGCTGGTGCGACCACGAAGGCGTTATCGAGGCAAAGCGACAAGAGGCCGAACGTATCGCAAGTCGGGGGTTCCGTGTTGCATTTCTCCCTACGACATTCAGCACGTACTGGATTGGAGAGCGGCGACCACTTTTGGTAACGCTCCTAAATAACAACGTCAACTTTGAAATCGTCGCAGAACGGCTATCGACAGTGCTGTCTGCGACTGAACCTAACTAGCGGAGAAAATACATGAGCCACCGTGTTAAGCAATACGATCCCGAAAAAATTTGGCCAACAATACTGACGAATGTTGCTAATGGATCGTCATTAGCATCTGCACTTCGGGCCCCCGGAATGCCAAGCTACGCTTTAGCAAAACTACACCTCCGCTCCGACCCATTACTGCGTGCAGCATACGAAGAAGCGGTACAGGACCGCGCGGCATTTCTAGCAGAAGAGTTAATCGAAATGGCCGATACGCCGATTCCTCAGAACTTAGACTCTGCCAGCAAATCAGCATGGGTTCAGCACCTCAGAGTGCGACTGGACACTCGCAAATGGATCGCGTCGAGGGTGTACCGTCAGGTCTACGGAGATAGGGTTGACGTAGCTGTAAACCACACGCAGATCAGCGTCACCGCGGCGCTTGAAGCGGCAAATCAGAGGCTCTCAAAGTCAGAGTTGGCCGCCATAGTGACCTGACCGGTTTTTTCGGACCACGTTAATTTGGGATAGCCCCGGTTTGTGTTTCCTTTTTCTGCCGCCTGCTGAACTCTGCTGGCGTCTGATCTTTCAAGCTTGAATGTGGCCGCACTTCGTT